>WBZN01000881.1_pt1 | contig 19647 bp, 10 predicted proteins | sample 5204281 | NCBI WGS metagenome assembly WBZN01 (sample SAMN12344347, study PRJNA552823) | activated sludge metagenome | biome: Activated sludge suspended growth; feature: Nitrification reactor; material: Wastewater; isolation source: activated sludge from nitrification reactor of wastewater... | reverse complement strand
CTCCGTCCTCACCAGACGATTGCTCGACCGGGGTTATGCGGTGACGGTCCTCGATAATTTTCTCTACCGGCAAAATAGCCTGATGGATTGTTGCGCCGAAGAGAAGTTTCAGGTGGTGCGAGGCGACTGCCGGGATGAACGGCTGCTGACCGACTTGCTGCGAAAGGCCGATATCATTATTCCGCTCGCCGCCCTGGTCGGCGCGCCTCTCTGCGACAGGGACCGCGTCGGAGCGTACACGGTGAATTTCGAGGCCGTACAACTGCTCTGCAAACTGGCATCGCCCCGCCAGCGGATGATTTTCCCCGTGACCAACAGCGGATATGGCATCGGCCAGCCCGGCGTGCCCTGCACCGAGGATTCGCCGCTACGACCCATCAGTCTCTACGGTGAAACCAAGGTCAAGGCGGAGCGAGTCGTCTTGGACCGCGGCAATGCCATCACGTTACGCCTGGCGACCGTGTTCGGAGTGTCGCCGAGGATGCGCATGGATTTGCTGGTCAATGATTTCGTCTGGCGAGCGGTGCATGATCGGGCCGTGGTGGTGTTTGAAGGGCACTGCAAGCGGAACTACATCCATATCCGTGATGTCGTGCGCGTCTTTCTCCACGCGATCGACTATTTCGACGACATGAAGGACCGGCCCTACAACGTCGGGTTGGACGACGCCAATCTCTCCAAGCTTGAACTGTGCCGTGAAATCCAGCGGGTGCTTCCGCATTTCGTGTCATTCGAGGCGCCGATCGGCGAGGATCCTGACAAGCGCGATTACATCGTCTCGAACCAGCGTCTGCTGGACTCCGGGTTCAAGCCGGAATGGTCGTTGGAGCGGGGGATCCGCGAGTTGATCAAGTGCTACACGATCGTCAGAGCCGGTCAATATGCCAATGTCTGATTCCAGCGCGAGCCGGCAGGGAGGGCGAGGATGATCATCAGCCGAACGCCGTTCCGTATCTCCTTTTTCGGGGGCGGCACCGATTATCCCGTCTGGTTCCGCGAACATGGCGGGGCGGTGCTGGCGACAACCATCGATAAATATTGCTACATCAGCTGCCGGCAGCTGCCGCCCTTCTTCGAGCACCGCACCAGGATTGCTTATTCGCGCATCGAACTCGTGAACAACAATCACGAGATCGAGCATCCCGCGGTTCGCGGCGTGTTGAAGTACCTCAATATCGACGACGGACTGGAAATTCATCACGACGGGGACTTGCCTGCGCGAACCGGGTTGGGGTCCAGTTCTTCCTTCACCGTCGGCCTGCTCCATACCCTCTATGCGTTGCAACACACCATGCCCAGCAAATCCCAGTTGGCCCAGGCCGCGATCCATGTGGAGCAGGATGTGCTCGGCGAAGCCGTGGGGTGCCAGGACCAGGTGCTGGCGGCGCATGGGGGCCTCTGCAAAGCGACGTTTTTCCCCAACGGGGACATCGGGTATACCCCAATCATCATGCACCCGGAGCGCCTGGCGTCGTTCCAAAGCCACCTGCAACTGTACTTCACGGGGTTTTCGCGGATCGCCTCGGAAGTGGCCCGCGAGCAGATCGATCGCACGAAACACCGGCAAGCCGAACTCTCAGCCATGTTGCAGATGGTCGAGGAGGGCATTGCGATCCTTACCGGTGATCGCGACATCGCCGACTTCGGCGCCATGCTGCACGACGCCTGGATGCTCAAGCGGCGATTGACCTCGCGCATCACCACGCCGGCCATCGACGAAATCTATACGGCGGCGCGGCAAGCGGGCGCGCTGGGCGGGAAGCTGCTCGGGGCCGGCGGGGGCGGGTTCATGTTGCTGTTTGCCAGGCCCACCGACCACGAACGAATTCGATTGGCCCTCCCGGGCCTCCTCCAAGTGCCGTTCAAGTTCGAAGGCCTCGGCACACACATCGTGTTCTATCAGGAAGATCAACTCATGTTGGACGATGTCTGGGCTCAACGCTCTGCGCAAACCGCCGCTCAACTCAAATCCGCGCTGATCGGAAGGGCCGCATGACCAAGAGCCACATGGCTGACTGCGATGTGATCATTCTCTGTGGCGGCCTCGGCACCCGCCTGCAATCGGTCGTAGCGGATCGTCCGAAGCCGATGGCGGAGATTCACGGCCGGCCGTTCGTGTCGTTGCTGGTCGAACATTTCCTGCGCCATGGAGCGCGCCGTTTCATTTTCAGCACGGGACATTTCGGAGAGATGATCGAGGACTGGTTCCTGCGCCATCGCGGGGCCTACGAGACCTTGTTCGTGCGCGATCCGGTGCCACTCGGCACCGGTGGGGCCCTGGCCCACGCCATGCCGTTGGTGCGTAGCAACCCCTTCCTTGTCCTGAATGGCGATTCATTCTGCGAGATCGACCCGGAGCGGCTCTTGCGCTTCCATCTCCGCAAACGGGCGGGAGCGACGATTGCCGTGACGCGCGATGAAACACGCGAAGACACCGGCGCGGTGGCCTTGGGGGAGGACGATCGAATGTTGTCGATGGTGGAAAAGCCAAGAAGGCGGACCACGACCTATCACAACGCGGGCGTCTACCTGTTCGATCGCGCCGTCACGGCTCTGTTTCCAGAGACGCCGGTCTGGTCTCTGGAGCGTGAACTGCTCCCGCGCCTGGTGACGCAGCAGTGCTACGGATTCGTCACTGCCAGCCCGCTGCACGACATCGGCACGCCCGAACGTCTGGCGCATTTCCGCGAGACCTGGAAGGACACCTCGGCCTATTTCCCGACGTCGTTCCTCAATCAGAGACAAGGATCGATGTCACGATGACCCAGCCGGGAAGGCCGATACCACAGCCCCTGAACCGACCGAGCTTCTCTTCACGAGGGGAACGGTTGATCGGACAGGAAATGTTTCGCGTGATGGATCGCGCGCAGGCCCTGGAGCGCCAGGGACACCGTATTTACCACCTAGAACTCGGCAACCCCCGCATGGCCCCTCCGTCTCAGATTCTTGAGGCGACGATGCAGGAACTTCAGGCCAGGCAGGTGGGATATGCGCCGATGGCAGGTCTGCAGGAATTACGTGCGGCCTTAGCCGCTCGGTATGCCTCCTATACCGGGCGACCGGTGACCGCCTCGCAGGTCGTCATCAGTCCGGCCAATATGCTCATTCACCAGTTTCTGGATATCACGTGCAATCCTGGAGAGCGGGTTGTGCTGTTTACACCGGCATTTCCCTCCTATTGGGCGGCAGCCGCTCATCTCGAGCTAGAGGTCGTACCCGTTCCCCTCTCGACGCGCGACGGCTTTCACCTGTCACGACCGGCGATTGATTCGGCTGTCGCGGCACAACCGCGGGCGATCATCGTCAACAATGCGAATAACCCCACCGGCGCCGTCTATGAGCCGGAGCTTCTTCATGAATTGGCCACACGCTGCGGAGAGGCAGGAATCTGGCTTCTCAGCGATGAAACCTATGCCGATCTGACCTTCGACCGTTCGCATGTCAGCCTGGCGGCCCCGCAGATCGGCCATGTCGTGGTCATGTCGTCGTTTTCCAAGGTGTTGTCGGTTCCGGGATTTCGCACCGGCTATGCCGTGGCCCATGAGGCCGTCATTGCCAAACTCGCACTGTCCAATTCCACGCTCTACTCGTGCCTGCCCGGTTTTACTCAGATGGGCTGCGTCGCAGGGTTGTCGGTGCTCGACGCCTACGCTGAGGAGGTACGCGCTCGCAATCGCCGTCTCATCGGAACGTGTCATGACCGCATCACTCGCTCCGGACTCTTACACGGCCATCATCCAGAGTCGGGGTTTTATCTGTTTGTCGATATCACCGGGACCGGCCTCGACGACATAACGTTTTGCCGGCGGCTTCTGGAGGAGGAACACACAGCGGTGACCCCCGGACGATGCTTCGGCGACGCCTATGCCTCACGTATCCGATTGGCCGTGTGCGGACAGGAGGAGGACGTCCTGGAAGGGGTGTCTCGCACCATTGCCTTTGCACAGAAACTGGGAGGCTGCCATGTCCAAGCCGCTTGACGTGTTACTGGTGACACCTCCCAGCCGGGTTCAGGTCTATCAGGAACTGAGCCGCGAGTTCGCCGCGATTGAGCCGCCCGTGTGGTCCGGCTTGATCGCCACCTATCTCCGGCAGCACAGTTGCTCCGTGGCCATTCTCGACGCGGAGGCCCAGGGGCTTACTCATCAGCAGACGGCAGAGCAAATTGCCGCCATCGCGCCCAGGCTGGCGGTCTTTGTCATTTATGGGCAGCAGCCATCCGCGTCCACGCAGTGTATGCCCGCCGGCCGGACAGTCTGCGAGATTCTCAATACGTTGGCCAACATTCCCACTCTAGTGATGGGGACCCACCCCTCGGCGTTGCCGAAACGGACCTTGTTGGAGGAGCCCTACACCTATGTCTGTCAGGGTGAGGGGCCAGTAACCATTTTCGGCCTCGTCGTCGCCCTGCGGGCGCCGCAACATTCGCTGCGCGACGTCCCGGGACTGTGGCACATGGAGGAGGGGCATCCGGTGGGGAATGCGCCCGCACCGCTCCTGGCGAGTCTGGATCGTGACCTGCCGGGGCAAGCGTGGGACCTGCTCGATATGAGCCGGTATCGCGCCCACAATTGGCACTGTTTCGGAAACCCCGAGTCGAGGTCTCCCTACGCGTCGCTTCAGACCAGCCTGGGATGCCCGTTCACCTGCTCCTTCTGTTGCATCAACGCGCCGTTCGGCACGCCGATGTTGCGTGTCTGGAGCCCGGACAACGTCATCGGCCAGATCGACCGCCTGGTGCGTGAGTACGGCGTCTCGAATATCAAAATCCCGGATGAGATGTTCGTCCTGAACCGCCGCCATGTCATCGGCATTTGCGACCGGATCATCGAACGGGGTTATCGCCTGAACATCTGGGCCTATGCCCGAGTCGATACGGTGCAGGATGAAGTGCTGGAAAAACTGGCGCGCGCCGGTTTTACCTGGTTAGGACTCGGCATCGAATCCGGCAGCCAGCATGTCCGTGACGGGGTCGAGAAAGGCCGCTTCGGTGAACGTGAGATCGTCGCGACGGTGGACCGTATCCGCTCCTATGGCATCCATGTGGCGGCAAATTACATTTTCGGCCTGCCGGACGACACGCTCGAGAGCATGCGCGCCACATTGGCGCTGGCGCTGACGCTCAACACCGAATGGGCTAATTTCTACTGCGCGATGGCCTATCCCGGCTCGCCTCTCTACGGTGTTGCGAAACAGAAGCAATGGGCGTTGCCGGATGATGCGGGAGGCCCGGGATGGATCGGGTATTCGCAACATGCCTACGAATGCCTACCTTTGCCGACCGATAGTCTCACCGCCACCCAGGTCCTGGATTTCCGCGATCGCGCATTTCTGGAGTACTTCGGCCATCCTGGTTATCTGGCGATGGTGCAACGAACGTTCGGGCCGCGCATCGTCGCTCACGTAGCGGAGATGTGCCGGCATCAGGTACGCCGGCGCCATCATGATCCGGCGGCCAACCTGGCGGCATAGCATGGGCGCAGGGAAAGGAGCATCCATGATCAAGGTGGCAGATTACATCATCAATACCCTGGCCGAGCGAGGCATCGACAAAATGTTCGTGGTGTACGGCGCCGCCAACGGTGACTTGATCGACGCGTTCACCAGAACCGCGGCCACCGAATATGTGGCGGTCATGCATGAACAGGCCGGCGGGTTTGCGGCTGAAGCCTATGCCAAAGTGAAGGGGATCCCCGGAGTGGCCATCGCAACCAGCGGACCGGGCGGGATGAACCTGCTGACGGCCATGGGAAATTGTTTCTACGATTCGGTGCCCTGCGTATTCCTCACCGGCCAGATCAACTCGCGCTTTCTCCGCCCCGACCCATCGATCCGGCAAATCGGATTCCAGGAAACGGACATTGTGGCGATGGCGGCGCCGGTCACCAAATACGCCAAGATGATCGTGAATCCGGAAGACGTCCGGTTTGAACTCGAAAAGGCTCTGTGGATGTGCCAGGAGGGACGGCCGGGACCGGTGTTACTGGATATTCCGCTCAATGTCCAAAAAGCCCTGATTGATGCCAAACAGCTCACGGGTTTTGAACCGTCGGCGGCGATGAGTTTCGATCTCACGGTCGTTGACCAGCAGATCGCCCGCTTCATCAGTGACCTCCAACAAGCGGAACGCCCGGTGATTCTCGTAGGCGGAGGGGTGCGCCTGGCCGATGCGCAGGACGATGTGCGGGCCTTGGGCAAGCGATTGAACGTGCCTTGTTTTCCAACCTGGAATGCCTTGGATGTCATCAGTTCTGACTATGACAACTATGGCGGGCGGGTCGGGACCTACGGCGGCGCGGGGCGCAACTTCGGCATTCAGAACAGCGACCTGCTGTTGTCCATCGGGAGCCGCATCTCCGGGCGAATCACCGGCGGCAACGTGCAGAGTTTTGCGCGACAGGCCAGGAAGTACCTCGTCGAGATCGATCCGGCCATGGTGCAGCGAAAGTTCCAGCAGGTGCCGTTTGATGTCAACATTCTCTGTGACGCCAAAGTCTTTACGCAGCGCCTGCTGATCGCGCTCGATCGACGCAGCAAGCCTGCGCCGGATTTTTCCGCCTGGACCGGCCGGGTTATGGAATGGAAACGACGGTACGATCCGGTGCGCCCCGAGTTCTTCGCGCAGCGCGAGCGCGTGCACCCCTATGCGTTCATGCGGCGCTTGTCCGAGAAAATGGGCGCCACCGACATCCTGGTCGGGGATTGCGGCGGAAACATCGTCGTCAGCAATCATGCCTTCGAAACGAAATATGGCCAGCGGAATCTGACCAACAACGGCAATTCTCCTATGGGATTCTCTTTCGCCGGGGCGATGGGCGCCTGGTTTGCCGCGCCGACCCGTCAAGTCGTCTGCACAATCGGAGACGGTGGATTCAATATGAACCCCCAGGAACTCCAGACCTTCCTCAACTATGGCGTCAAAGTCAAAACGTTCATTCTGAATAACCACATCTACGGCATCACCAAGGCGTATCAGGAGACGAACTTTCAGGGCCGTGCGGAAGCCTGCGGACCGAAAGGGTACACCCCGCCGGACTTCCTCAAGATCGTCCAGGCCTACGGCATCAAAACCATCGCCATCGCGAACCATGCTGAGATGGACGCGAAGATCGACGAGGTGCTGGCGTTCGACGGTCCGGTCGTGTGCGATGTGGACATGCACGAGTTCCACACCTATGAGCCGAGGATCTTCGGCTGGAAGACGCCGATTGAGGATATGTATCCCTATCTGCCGCGCGAAGAATTCCGCGCCAATATGGTCATCGAGCCGACAGAAGGGTGGATGAACCCGGAATACCCCGATGTCGTGCGCCGGACGGATCAGTCGCAGCCCTAAGGGATCAATCATATGAATGTGCCGGGCCGGGTTGTTGGTGATGGGTCTCTCGTCGCTCACCTGAGGTGATCTATGAACGTGTTGTTGCTGTATCCCACATGGACCGGGGCCTACGGACTGTTCGGCCATTTCGCCCGCCGGAATTCGACCTGGCCGCCGCTGAACCTCGCGCTGCTGGCCGCCATTGCCGAACGCCACGGGCACAACGTCACGATCCTCGACGGCGAATCCGAGCAGGTGCCGTTGGACGAGATGGTCCAACGTGCAGTCGCCATGAAGCCCGACATCATCGGCTTTACCGCGACAAGCCCATTTTTCCATCTCAGCAAAACTGTGGCGGAGGGCATCAAACGTCTGGCGCCGGACATTCCCATCGCTGTCGGCGGCCCTCATATCACCATCATGAAGGAGCAGGCGCTCCTGAGCTGCTTCGACTATGCCTTCATCGGGGAGGCGGAAGAGTCCTGGCCGCAATTTCTGAATGCGTATGGACAGCGCAAGGATCTGTCGGCAGTTGCCGGGATTATTTATCGACGAGACGGTAAGGTCGTCTCGACCGGTCAACCCGCAGACATCACGAATCTCGACGCCTTGCCGATCCCTGCACGGCATCGACTGCCGATGTCCCGGTACAAGCTCGGCACGCTCCGCGGACGTCTGCCATTCACATCGATTCAAACCATGCGCGGCTGTCCCTGGAAATGTATCTTCTGCGCATCCGAAGCGCTGAAGACGACGGAGATGCGTGTGCGCTCCCCACGATCAGTCGTGAATGAAATGAAACAGGTCGTGGAGATGTTCGGCACCCGGCACTTTTACATCGTCGACGATGTGATGACCCTGTGGAAAGACCACATTCTGGAGATCTGCGACCTCATCGATCGGGAAGGCTTGCAGATTACATTCGAGGGCAGCACCAGGGCGAATCTCGTCGAGGAAGACGTCATTGCCCGATTGGTCAAAAGCGGCCTCATTCGTCTGTCGTTCGGACTCGAAACTGTCGATCCCGAAATACGGCGGACGATGAAGAAGCAGGTCCCGCTGGAGCACTACGTCAAAGCGAACGGCATCTGCAACACGTACGGGGTCGAGGCGTTGAACTCCGTGATGATCGGGTTGCCGGGAGAAACCCGGGCGACGGTCCGGGCGACGTTGAAATTCCTGCGGCAAGCCAGAGAAGTCAAACAGGCGAACTTTGCCATCGCGGTGCCCTATCCCGGAACCGAGTTTCACAAACTGGCGGTGAACGGCGAAAAGGGTGTCCGGTTGATGACGCAGGATTTCTCCGAATACCGACGCTATGGATCGGCCGTCACCACGGTGGGGGAGCTGTCGCCCAATGACCTGATCGACCTGCAGAACGAAGGATTCGTGAGCATCTACTCCGCCCCCTGGCGTTGGATTCCCATGCTGCAAAAGCATGGAGTCATTGGTGGCTCGCTCATGCTGGTCCGTGTTGCGCGGCTTCTTTCTAAAAAGCTCTTCGCAGGATCGGGGCAGGCATCGCAGGAACAACTCATCAGCCTGGGAGACGGGGCCTTCGGTCGCATTCAGGAACCGGCCATGCGCGCGCAGCCCGTGGGAGTCGGCCCGACCGGCTCAAGCAGCGCGGCTCCGCTGTTGACCATCGCCTCCGCGTCAAAAACGGCAGCCGCGCCGGCTGGCCATTTCGGCCACCCCACGAACCCCAACGGCTAGTTGCTGATGGAAACGCAGATGCTGCACACATGCGGAAAACGGCTGGGAGTTGATTGGCAGATTGAGCAGACGTGACCGAGGAGATTCGAAGGAGGAGCAACCATGTCCCTGAGCGCACAAGGCAAACCGCAGGCGTTACTCATTCAATTGGAGTTTGCCACATGGGAAATGGCTCGTCCATGGACCTATAGCGCTAATTTTGGCGTGCGCGATGGACTCGAGGCTCACGGATTCGAATGCCACACCATTCCGGCAATTCCACCTTCGCCGTCGGCTCCTTCGCTCGCGTCATGGTTGCAGCATGCGCGGCAGCTTTGCAAAGGAAAGCGCTTCGATCTCGTATGGGTCTGGCTTGTGCACTACGATTTCGACGCAGACTTCCTGGAATGGATCGCGTCGCTCGCACCGATACGTGTCGGATATGTCATGGAGTCGCTCTCATATTCTGATGAGGAGCATCGATTTTCACCCATTACGCTCCGCCGGGCAGCCGTTGTAGAGCGACAGATGCAATGCCTGACCCACGTGTTGACCTGTGACGAACTAGATTCAGACGCGCTTGTAAAGAAGGGGATTGCGAAAGCAACCTGGTGTCCCACGTTCGTTCCAGAGCGATTCATTCTTTCTCCGACACCCCGGGCTGAGAATCATGTCGCAGCATTTCATGGAACTCTCTATGGCCATCGCCGCGCTTGGCTGGACCATCCAGCATTGAAAGGCCGACTGATCTCGCCAGGCTCACAAACGACGGACATTCATCGCTCATTCGACCGGCTCCAAGCCCGAGCCTCGCAGGTGCTGAACATGACACCGGCCGAGGTGGAAGCCTTCCTGCCTCACTATCTGTCGGAACTCCGGCAGATTCGTCTGGCAGAGTGTACGCAATGGATGCAAGAACTCACGCGCTGGGCCTGCATCATCAACCTGCCCGGATTCGCGAAATGCTATGGTGGCCGTGTGCTTGAAGCCATGGCCGTTGGAAGGCCGGTCATATCCTGGGACATCCCCAACCGTCCACGGAATCGCTCTCTTTTCGAGGACAGCAAGGACATCTTGTTGTTCAATCAAGATGATCCGAGCGTTCTCGCATCGCACATTACCCGGGTGCAGGATGATCGAGACTTTGCCTTGCAGCTGGCGACGAACGCCAACCGTAAGGTCAGGAGCCATCATACCGCTGAAGTACGCATCGGGCAGATGCTCGAATGGATGACCTCAGGCACAGAACCTTCGTTCCATGCCGATCACGTAGGGCATACTGCTCCGGCGCCGGCTCATGACCGCACGATGACGGCAACACACGTAGATGTCGCGAGTCGGCCCGCGACAGGAGGCGATGCAGTGTCCCCCCTATCGCCCCCAGTCATTTCCATCATCATTCCTTGTTTCCAGCAAGCGCATTTTCTTTCCGATGCCGTGGAGAGCGTGATCGCACAGACCTATGACAATTGGGAATGCCTTATCGTCGATGACGGGAGCCCCGACAACACCCCCATCATCGCCGCACAATTGGTCGCCCGATATCCCAACAAACGTCTCCGAGTGATTCGAAAAGCAAATGGTGGATTAGCGGACGCGCGAAACGCCGGCATACGGGAAGCACAGGGGCGCTATATCCTTCCATTGGACGCCGACGATCGTCTGCACCCCGACTTTCTCAAAGACACCGCTGCCGTGCTGCAGCAACAGCCCGACGTCTCCATCGTGTATGTGGATGAACAGAATTTCGGCGTGACATCCCATATTCATCGCAAAGGCATCTCGAACGTATCCAATCTCCTGCAGGGAAACGTGCATGACTATTGTTCACTCTACCGGCGAGAGGTCTGGCAGGCCGTGGGGGGATACTCTCGCGCAATGTATATCGGCGCCGAGGACTGGAATTTTTGGCTTGCTGCGGCCAAACGAGGATTCCGCTCTTTTCACATCGAAAAGCCTTTGTTTCAGTATCGGAATAGAGCCGGATCAATGGTGGCCCAAGTGCACTCGAACATGGCGCTCGTACAGGCGCACCTCACATTTCACCACCCTGATCTATTCAGCGAGGCACAGCGTGCACAGGCTGCGCGCCTGTTATCACAGATCACGGTGGAGCAGAAGCAGCAGCTTGATCGAACGTATGCCATTCATGGCGACGATGAGTTATTGGCCACCTTTCACCGTCTGGCACATTCTGCCGTCCAGAAAGATGAGACGGCTCCAAAGCCGATGGCGGCCCAGATCACGCCGTCACACGTGGCTGCCTCCGGACCGGTCATGCCAACCGAACATGAGCACGACGATGGATATTATGAAGACCTCTTCATTCGAAACCCGGAATGGTCGACGCCTGAGCCGAACAACGATGAAACGGCCCGCTGGGTGAAAATCGCGTCGATTCTTGAACATCTCGTTCGCGAGCGATCGAAGCATGGCAATTCAGAACGTCTTCGCATTTTGGATCTGGGATGCGGAAGGGGATGGCTGGCAAACCTCGCCTCCGGTTACGGTGACTGCACAGGAGTCGAACCGGTGAGCGGTGTGGTGGCCTATGCACGCAAGCTGTTCCCACATGTACGCTTTTACTCGGGAACGGCCGACACGCTATTGCGAGAACCGGCTTTCACACCCTTCGACGTCGTCCTGAGCTCTGAAGTCATCGAACATGTTCCGCGGCCGGAACAAGCGGAATTTGTGCGAGTGCTTCGTCGCTTGATCAAGCCACAAGGTCATGTGATTATCACGACACCACGCCGGGAAGTATTTGACCTGTGGCAGAAGATCGCCCCGCCGAACCAACCCGTCGAAGATTGGTTGTCGGAAGACGACGTCAGCCGGCTCTTCGCCGGAAATCTGTTCACCTGTCGCGGACGCAACCGTGTCTGTATTGAACTGCCGAATTTTCGGTTTCTCCCGGCACCGATGCCGTCCGACTACGAATCTCGTAAGCTAATCCCATTTTACCAAGTCTCCGTCTGGCAGGCGCCGAACAAGCAGGGAGCAGTATCGGCACTGCCCTTCGACTCTGCGCCGGCCGTGACAGTCATTGTGCCGACCTGCGATCGACCGGATCGCCTTCGTACGGCGCTGCTGAGCATTCTTGGACAAACATTTCACGATTTTGAAATCATCGTCGTCAACGACGGCACGCTCGATGTGAGCGAGGTGGTCGCGCCGCTCAACACTGACGGTCGTATCACGACGATACGTCACGATCGCAACCGTGGACTTGCGGCGGCTCGGAATACGGGGTTGCGGGTCGCTAAAGGCACCTATATCGCCTACCTCGATGACGACGACACTTACTTTCCGGAACACCTAGAGACCTTGGTCACCGCGCTCAGGGATGGTCAGCATAAAATTGCCTATACGGATGCCTGGCGGATCCATGAGGAGCGACAGGGCGATCACTACGTTGCCGTCGGACGCGACCTGCCGTACTCCCGTGACTTCAATTGTATCGACCTGTTGATCAGCAATTATTTCCCGGTCCTGTGTGTGATGCATGAGAAACGTTGCCTTGAGCAAACCGGCGTCTTCGACGAATCGCTCTTCGCTCACGAAGATTGGGATCTCTGGATTCGAATGGCAACAGTACACCCGTTTCTGCATATTCAGAAGATCACGGCGGCATTCACCTGGCGCCGTGACGGGTCCTCGATGACGAGCAGCACATCTGACACATATCGCCGCACGACGGAGATTATCTACAAAAAATACCGGCCCTATGCGGAGCGGATTGCCGGCGTCCTTGAAGCTCAGCAGAAAAAACTGGAGGGCATGCGATCTGGCGCGCAGGCCAAGACGTTCGATTGTTCCATCATCATCCCGGTGTGGAACAACCTGGCGCTCACCACGCAGTGTTTGACCGCTTTGGCGGAGGTCACTCAAGGCGTCTCCTACGAAGTCATCGTGGTGGACAATCACTCGACGGACGGAACTCCGGCGTTTCTCTCCGGCCTTGGCGGCGACGTGAGAATTATCACCAACGACGAGAACCTCGGGTTTGCCAAGGCTTGTAACCAGGGCGCCCAGGCAGCCAAGGGCGAGTACCTCGTCTTCCTGAACAACGACACGATTCCACAGACCGGCTGGCTCAGTGCGCTCGTCGAGGAGGTGAAGACCCATTCCGACGTGGCGGTGGTGGGAAGCAAACTGTTGTACGAAGACGGTACGATTCAACATGCCGGTGTCGCATTCTCGAGGGAATGGTTCCTGCCATACCATCTCTATCGTGGCGGCAACGCCCAAGCAGCCTGCGTGTCGCGCCGGCGCGAGATGCAATGTGTCACGGCGGCCTGCATGCTTGTCCGTCGCAATGTGTTCGAGCAGGCAGGTGGATTCGACGAAGGCTATCGAAATGGTTTTGAGGACGTCGACCTCTGTCTCAAAATCAGGAAACTGGACTGGAAGGTCGTCTATCAACCCCAAAGCGTGCTGTATCATCTGGAAAGCAAAACCCCTGGACGCAAAGCCCACGAGCAGGACAATAGTCGCCGGCTGCAGGAGCGCTGGGGAGCCTGTTGGTGGCTGGCCGACGAAGATCTTCTGCATTTTGAAGACGGCTATGCGGTCCATAGCTACATCAAGGACGGGATGCTGAGCTACAGACTGGACGTGATTGCCGACGCGCAAACTACGGCTCAGCGATCGATGCTGGCGGATATTCAGCGTGCGGGGATGCGGCAGGACTGTGATGCCGTCGCCGGTTACTTGCGGCGGGTCCAGGAGTGGCCGTCCGATCCCTGGATTCTGCGTTGGGGCGCATTGCTCTGTACCGGAGTCGCGCAACCAACGTTAGCCATTCCATTTTGGAAACGCATACTGAGCATAGAGGAATGCCCCTACGCGAGGATCGGTTTAGCGAAACGGGCATTGGAGACCGGAGCATTTCAGGACGCCGACCATCATCTGGCGGCACTGCTTGAGCATGAACCTTCTCACGGGGAGGGGTGGCTCCTGCGCGGCATTGTCGCGATGCAACGTCTGGCCTATGCGGAATCGGAACGGGCGTTTGAGCAAGCTCGACGTTTTGGCGCCGATCAACGAAAAGCGACGATGGGATTGGTGATGGCTTTGATGGGCGGCAATCAACCGGAGGCAGCTTGGACGGAAATCGTCGCTCTCTGTGCTCATGATCCAGATGACGAAGAATGCATGCACTGGCTGCTTCGTTGTGGAACGATGCTCCAACGCTGGGAAGCGCTCGCGGCACGCCTCTCCTCGTTTGTCGCGCGCAATCCGGGCAATATTGCTGTGCGATTTGCCCTGGCCGGAGTACTGTTGAGAGCAGGACGCCGGGTGGATGCACAGCGGGAGTATGACTGGTTGCGCGCCATGGTGCCGACGTTCGAGGGCATGGACGAATTGGCGAAGCAACTGGCCGAATCCGAACGCCGCCTGGTGCCAAACCATGCCGCATGAGTCTTCATCGGCGCCTCGCGACCTGGTGATTCAGCTGGCCCGATTGGGCGATCTGGTGCAAACGCTTCCCGCCATCGAAGCGCTGCAGGAGGCCTCTCCGGAACGGATACTGGATGTCGTCTGTGCGGCACCGCTGACAGCGGTTCTTGCCGGAGCCCGTCGTCTCGGCCGGCTCATCCCCTGGGACGGGGCGCAATGGCAAGCCTGGGCGAATAGTTGGCAGACGAATCCGACTGCCACCCTGCAGGCGATGCAGAGTTATATCGCGTCGCTCGGCGAGACGGCCTATGAACGGGTGTATCCTCTGAACCAACACGAACGAAGCCACCTCATGACGCAGCTGTTATCACGCCGTCCCTTCCGCGACACCGGTTCAGATCTCATTGAGGCGAGCATGCGTCCATGGGTGCAGCACCTACGGCAGGTCGCCAAAGAACGAGGGGCGAATCGCGTGCATCTCGCTGACGTCTGGTGCGGTATGTGCGGAGTGAGGCCGCAAGGACAGGCGCCGTTGCATGTGCCTCCGGCAGTCGAACTTCCAGAAGACCTTGCCGGGGTCGGCGAACGCCAGGGACTCTGGGTTGCGCTGGCCACCGGGGCAGGGGAGGCGGACCGGTGTGTGGCGCCGGCCGTATGGAGCCAATGGATTCGTGAATTCCTGACACAGACACAGGAAGGACACGTCGTTCTGATCGGAAGCGGAAGAGAGCGTGAACGCGCGCAGGCAATCCTCGAATCACTTCCCGCGTTACTCCACGGCCGTGTATGGGATGCGACCGGTCGCACAAGCCTGTCCCAGTTGATGCGCGTGCTGCAGAAGTGCCACTGGATCATCGGCGCCGATACCGGCCCCCTTCATCTCGGCACGCTGGTGGGCACTCACGCCGTGGGATTGTATTTCTCACGTGCCCGGGTGCACGAAACCGGCCCCTACGGCGAGGGGCATTGGGTCTATCAACATGCCGCGGATGTACAGCCCCAACGCTGGCCGATCATGGAGAGCATCGCGCTGATATGCGACGGCCAGCGCTGTCGCGCGGCCGATTGGACCCTCTGGAGGAGTCGTATGGATCGATGGGGAGCATTTTTTGATGACGGCTTTGGTACGGAAGGCGTCGAGACCTCGCGTGCGGACATCTGGCGGGCTTGCGCCCCGGTCCTTTGCGAATCGATTGCGGCATGAATATCTTTCACGACAACCTCAACCGCCTGGCGTCACGAGATCAAGACCTCGCGACCACGGTCAAGTCCGCTGCCGGCGGAGTACTCACAATTGAACCGTCGAAAAGCGGTTCTCCTTCGGCCCGCCGATCCGGTCGCTGGATTCATAGCGCGTACGACCCCATTCGTGAAGCCCAGACCTGGGCTGACACGCACGCAGCGGCCTGCCAACCGGGAGAAACGGTCGTCGTAGCGGGGGTAGGGCTGCTCCATCATGTCGAGGCGCTTCGAAGCAAGTTGGCGCCTGATGTGGCAGTGGCTGTCCTGATTCCAAACCTCGACGAATTTCATGATGCTCTTGCAGGACGCTCGCTCGAGGCCTGGAGTGAATCCATTCTCTGGTTGCCGGGATCGCCGACCGAAATTGCGGAGAGACTGAGCAAAGCAGGCCGCCCGATACGCTGTCTGGCTTATTCGCCGGCAACCCTGTGGGATGCAGATTTCCACCGTGCCTTCGAAGAGGCGTTGCGACGCAGGATTTCCCGCCAGGCCGGCGGCCAACTGACAATTGCCCTGGTGGGACCGATTTACGGGGGATCGCTCCCGATCGCCGGCTACGTGAAACGGGCCCTGGAAACACTCGGCCACAAGGTGCAGTGGATCGATCACAGCGTCCACGCGTCAAGTTACGAGGTGATGGGGACACTGAAAGATGCGCGCAACCGTCAATTGATGCAAGGCCGGATGGCCGATGTGTTGAGTCAATGGACCTTGGCCACACTCGCCGAATCGCCTCCCGATCTCGTGCTCTCGCTGGCTCAGGCTCCATTAACGTTGCAGGTCCTCGAACATCTTCGAAAGAAAAAATTTCTCACCGCGATGTGGTTCGTGGAGAACTATCGCCATCTGACCTACTGGCAGCAGTTGGCGCCGGGATACGAATTTTGGTTTGTGTTTCAGCAGGGCGCCTGCCTGGACGCGTTCCGCCAGGCCGGAGCGCGGCAGGTGAGTTATCTCCCGATGGCGGCCGACCCGGAACTGCATTGTCCCCTGACGTTATCGGATGAAGACCGGCACACGTTCGGGTCCGATGTGTCGTTCGTCGGCGCAGGGTATGCCAATCGCCGGCGGCTGTTTCCGGCGCTGCTCCGCCAGCCCTGGTCGTTCAAACTCTGGGGCAATGAATGGGACGGAGCCGACGATCTCCGCGCCGTTCTGCAACTGGACGGGTCCCGGATCGACACCGCCACCTGTATGAAGGTGTTTAATGCCACGGCGATCAATCTGAATCTGCATTCCACCACAGGCGCAGGCTTGGATCCCCAAGCCGACTTCGTCAATCCACGCACGTTTGAATTGGCGGCCTGCGGGGCTTTTCAATTGGTTGATCATCGCTCACAGCTGCCTCAATTTTTCACTGAGCAGGAGATGGTGTCGTTCAAGGATTTTGGCGATGTTCCAGGATTCGTACAACGATGGCTGGCAGATCCGTCGGCTCGCCGGGCCATGGCGAATGCCGCCCGGGCACGTGTGTTGAGTGAGCATACCTATGTGCATCGGATGCAAGATCTCCTGGGACAGATCGGATTGTCGCAGCCGGATCGTATCGGATCCGTGCTGCGAGGAGACCGGCAACGGGACTCCTTGTTGGCGCGCTGTGCGGAGGATCGTCCCCTGGAGGCTCTCTTGCGAGATTGTCCGAACGGCCAACGAATCGAATTGAAAGACGTGGCCGCGCGGATTCGAAGTAAGGGTCCGACCGCTACCCTCAAACGCGAAGAGTTGATGGTGCTGATGTTGGATGAATACCGGAGTGAAACGCGCGACCTGTTATGAGCAAGCGAGTCCTTCTTATCAATATCACCCGGATGGGCGATCTCGTGCAAATGGGCACGCTGCTCCAGCGCCTCCAGCACGAATGGCCGGGAGCGGAAGTCGACCTGGTCGTGGATCAACGGTTTGCTCCAGTGGCGAAGCTCCTGCCGCACCTCCGGCACATTGTCGGGTACGATTTTCATCGCCTGGTGGATGAGAGTCGCGCGCAAACGAAGGATGTCGTGACCCTCTACCAGGAGATGGCCAGGTGGGCCGCGCCTCTGGTTGAAGCCCAGTATGACCGGGTCGTGAACCTGACTTTCAACCGGCGGAGCGGACTGCTGACGTCATACGTCGGAGCGAAGGAAATACGCGGCATCGCCGCCCCGAAAGATGGAGATGTGAGCATTCATAACCCCTGGATGGCGTATCTCACGGATGTGCATCATGAACGTCGCTTCAACCATTTCAACCTCGTCGACATCTATGCCCTGGGCGGCAGCGGCATCGGTCCGTTTGCGCCGCTCTCGCTCCATATTGCATCCGACACCGCTCAATGGGCGCGAGACTTTCTGGCACCCCATGGGGGAGAGAAGTGTTCCTGGGTGGCGGTGCAGGTCGGCGCCAGCGACCCGATGAAAGCCTGGCGGCCTGAATTGTTTGGTCAGACGTTAGCGGCTCTCAGTCGGCAGGCAGCCGTCGGCTATGTGTTTATCGGCACCGAAGAAGAACGGAAAGCGATTCGACTCGCTCATACGACATACCGGCAGGCGGGAGGCGCCGCTCCGATCTGCGACGCGGTTGGAAAGACTTCGTTACCGCAACTCGCCGCTGTGCTGTCGCAATGTCGACTCCTGCTGACCAACGACACAGGCCCCATGCATCTCGCCGTGGGAGTAGGCACTCCGGTTCTCGACCTGTCAGTCGGTCACGTCGATTTTCGAGAGACCGGACCCTATGGGCCCGGGCATTGGATGGTGCAGCCGGATCTCGGATGCGCTCCCTGCGGGTTCGATCAAGTCTGTTTTCATCATGCCTGCAAAGATCGCATCGTGCCGGATCAGATCGCTGCGCTGTGCGTGCACGTGCTCACGGGAGCCGCATTTCCCCGGTCGTTTGCAGGAGCGAGAATTTATCGCTCCCGCGCTGATGAGGATGGGTTGGGAAGCACGGAACTCTATGCCGGGCAGGAAGATCCTCAGGTCGATTGGTATGGTCGTTTCTGGCGCCGGTTCTGGTTTGAAGAATTCACCGGCCGGGCCAGCCAGGTTCCTTGTATTCCCGAACCGCCTCCCGATTGGACAGAGGCTCTGGCCGTGCTCGAGCACCTGGCGCCTTTGGCAAAGAAGCTGGTATCGAAAGCTGAAGAGCTGGTCCGCCTCACGACCAGACGCCCGTTGCCGATCGCCGCGTTACAACAGATGCAACGTGAGGAGAGCGCGGAACGCCAAACGGTCTTGACGCTCAGTCTGCAATCGCCGGCGACTGCCTCTCTCGCAGTGGCGATGGTGAGGGATACCCACAATGATGATGAAAGCGAACTGACCGGTCTGGCGCAATCCCGGCTCGCCACGTATCGACGATGGCAAAAACGGCTGCGCGCGGTGGCAACCAGTTTCCGTTCATTCAACACCGCCCGAGGACCGGTTCATCGGGAAAAACCCCGACCGCTTCCCATGGCGCGTTCCGCATAGCCGGAGACGCAGGTGGCCTGCGAATTTTTCTAAAGGAGCCCGATCATGCATATCACCCTTGATGGCGAACAGCTGCAGTTGCCTGATGACACGTCGATGATGAACGCGTTGGCGGCATTGAGCGACAGGGCACATGCCCAACATCGCATCGTGACGTCGTTGACCATCGGAGGAAAAACGATCAGCGACCGCGATCTCACCCCGCCGTTCCTCAATCAACAGGCCAGGGATGTGGGAGCGATGCAGGCCGTCTCCCAGTCGCTGCACACCATCATCATTGAGGCGAAGCACGCCATCGAACGATTTGCCGCAGAGCTCCGAACCGATGGGCAGGTGCTGCTTGCTCCCTTGCGTTCAGGAACCGCGCAGGTCGGAACCATCGATGCCTGGCTCGGACGGCTGGCCGATTACACCGAAATGTTGGAAGCCGGACATGCCCAGGGTGTCGAAGGGCTGTCATCAGCAGGGTTACTACCCTGGATCCAGGAACTGTTGGGTGCGCGAACCACGGCCGACGCGATCCGTGTCGCGGATCTTCTC
>WBZN01000880.1_pt1 | contig 19653 bp, 16 predicted proteins | sample 5204281 | NCBI WGS metagenome assembly WBZN01 (sample SAMN12344347, study PRJNA552823) | activated sludge metagenome | biome: Activated sludge suspended growth; feature: Nitrification reactor; material: Wastewater; isolation source: activated sludge from nitrification reactor of wastewater... | reverse complement strand
CGCGCTTGCCCCGTTCGCGATCGTATTGCTCGCGCGCGAGCTCGGCCTGCCGCGCCTGGCCGCGCTCCTCGGTGCGCTGGCGACGTCGTTCGGCGCGCTGACGACGGTCCACCTCGGGTACGTGACGCTCACGGCGTGGGGTGGAATCGCGCTCGTCTTCCTGGTTTTCCTGCGCCTCCGCCGCACAGGTTCGTGGGCCGACGGCGTCCTTCTCGCTCTCTCCGTCGGCGCCGTCGGTATAAAGCTCTAGCAGAATGAAGTTCTTAAACTCCGTCATCACTTCCGGCTTGGGGAACATGTTGGCCTTCATCCAGTGGCAGTTGGTGCAGGCGTAGGTCTTGGTCGTGAGCGTGTAGACGGGGGTCTTGTCGGTGGACGACCCGTAGTTCTGGTCGGGCGGGCCGCTGACGTCGGCGAGCCACGACTTCCACCTGGTCATCGGCTCGGCGATGACGCGGAAGCGCATGTCGGCGTGGGCGAGGCCGCAGTACTCGGCGCACTGCGCGAGGTAGGTCCCGCTGTTCTCCGCCTGGATGGTGAGCGTGTTGGTGCGGGAGGGGACGACGTCCTTCTTCCCCGCGAGCTCCGGCACCCAGAACGAGTGGATCACGTTGTCGGAGTGCAGCCGGAGCAGGACCTTGGTGCCGACCGGCACGTGGAGCTCGGTGCTGGTGACGATCGGGCCGCTGTTCGGCTTCTTGCTCGAGAACGTGGTGGCCTGCGGGACCATCGGCTGCTTCGGCAGCGCGAACTGCCACCACCACTGCTTGCCGGTCACGTCGACCTTCAGCACGTTGGCGCCGTGGGGCACCTCGGCGAGGTCCCAGATCGTGGCGACGGTCGGGATCGCCACGATGGCGAGGATCAGCGCCGGGACGATCGTCCAGCCGATCTCGAGCGGGGTGTTGCCGTGGGTCTGCTTCGGATTGTCGGGCTGGCCCTCACGGTGGCGGAAGCGGATCGCCGCGAAGACGGTGGCGGCGAGCACCAGGATCCCGATCACGATGGCGATGCCGAGGATCGGGATGAACAGATCCTTGATCTGGTTCGACGCGGTTCCGTGCGGGTCGAGCGAGTCCTGACGGTTGTTCGTCGAGGTCGCACAACCCGCCAGCACGAGCATGGTCCCGGCGAGAAGGACCGGCGCCGCGCTGCGCCACTTGGGATGCCTCATGCCGTCGTCCCCACACGCGCCGGTCCGGAGGCCCGCACCCCCGAATCCGTCCCCGGCCACGTGGCGGCGACTCTATCCCCGAGGGTTTCGGCCTCAGCAACTTGTGCGACCGGGTGGATTTCCGCCGATCGCGCCCCGTCGCGTGCTAGAGCCCGAGCCGATCGAGGGCGTGCGCCCGGCGCTGCCACTCCTTGTCCACCTTCACGGCGGTCTCCAGGTAGACGCGGGCGCCCAGCAGCCGCTCGAGCTCGAGGCGCGCCCGGGTGCCCGCGTCCCTGATCACGGCCCCGCGCCGGCCGATCACGATGCCCTTCTGGGAGTCCCGCTCGACCCGCACGACGCCCCGGTAGCGCAGGATCGGCTCCGAGTCCGGGCCCTCCGCAGCGGTCCCCCGGTCCCCGGCGCCACCCCACTCCTCGTCGTCCTCGTCGTCCGGGTCCTCGTCGTCGAGGGACTCCGCGGTGACCGCGATGGAGTGCGGCAGCTCGTCCCGCGCGATCGCGAGCAGCTGCTCCCGGAGGAGCTCGGCGACGAGCTGGGCCTCGGGCTGGTCCGAGACGACGCCCTCCGGGTAGTAGAGCGGGCCCTCGGGCAGGCGGGCCGTCAGCTCGGCGACGAGCGTGTCGACCCCCTCCCCCGTCCGGGCCGAGACGGGCACGAAGGCGGCGAAGTCGCCGAGCTCGGTGGAGGCGCGCACCAGCTGCTCACCGATCTCGTCGCGGGTCGCGACGTCGACCTTGTTGACCACGAGGATCCTCGGCGTGCGGGCGCGTGCCACCAGCCCGGCGATGAACCGGTCGCCCGGTCCCACCGGCGCGGTCGCCTCGATCAGCTGGCAGACCACGTCGACCTCGTCGAGGGTCGCGACCGATCGCTCGTTGCAGCGCTCGCCGAGCAGCGTGCGCGGCCGGTGGATCCCCGGGGTGTCGAGCAGGACGATCTGCGAGTCGGCCGTGGTCCGTACGCCCCGCACCTGGGTGCGCGTCGTCTGCGGCCGATTGGAGACGATCGAGACCTTCCGGCCGACGAGCTGGTTGACGAGGGTCGACTTGCCGACGTTGGGCCGGCCGACGAGCGACACGAACCCCGAGCGGAACGCGGTCACGACGACTCGGCGCGCACGTCCGGCTGCGGACCGTCCTCGGTCGCGTCGGGATCCTCGACCGGGGTGATCAGCACCGAGGTGATCCGACGTCCGACCACGCGCTCGGTACGGAACTCGAGCGTCTGGAACCGGACGCTCTCCCCCGCTTCGGGCACGTGACCCAGCAGGTTGAACACGAGGCCGCCGACGGTGTCCCACTCGTCGTCGGGCAGCTCGCGACCGAGCGCCTCGTTGAGGTCGTCGATCGGCGTGCGACCCGGGACCCGCCAGCCTCCTCCCGGGAGGGGCTCCAACGCGGGCGCCTCGATGTCGAACTCGTCGCTGATCTCGCCGACGATCTCCTCGAGGAGGTCCTCGAGGGTGACGATGCCCGCCGTACCGCCGTGCTCGTCGACCACGACGGCCATGTGGAACTTCTCGGTGCGCATCTCCTGGAGCAGCTCGGCGACGCGCTTGGACTCGGGGACGTAGACCGCGTCCCGCACGGCGACGCGCACGGGCCGCCGGCCCGCCCCGGCCCGGGCCTGCTGCACGAGGTCCTTCAGGTACACGAGGCCGATGATGTCGTCGGTCGAATCCGTGTAGCACGGCAGGCGCGAGTAACCGGCCTCGATCGCCCGGGTGATCGAGTCCTCGATCGTCGTGTCCGCCTCCACCGCGATCATGTCGGGCCGCGGGACCATCACCTCGCGCACGACCGTGTCGCCGAACTCGAAGATCGAGTGGATGAGCTTCCGCTCCTCGCGCTCGATGGCCTCCTCCTCCGCGGCGACGTCGGCCATCGTGCGGAGGTCCTCCTCCGTGACGAACGGGCCCTCCTTCAGTCCCTTGCCGGGCAGCAGCACGTTGGCGAGGCCGATCAGGCCGCGGGACAGCAGGCGCAGCGGCGGGAAGTTCGAGATGCCCCAGAGGAACCCGCTCAGGCGGAGCGCGGCGCGGTCTGGGTGCTGGATCGCGAAGGTCTTGGGCGCGACCTCGCCGACCACGAAGTACAGGACGATCTGGACGACGAGGCCGATCACGAGACCGGCCGAGCCGAACTGGCCCTCGAGCACGACGCCGAGCAGCGACGCGCTCGTCATCTGGCACACGAGGACGAGCAGCAGCAGCACGTTGAGCGTGCGCTCCGGGTGCTCGAGCATCACCGCGAGGCGGTGCGCGCCCTTGCGACCCTCCTCCTCGAGGGACAGGGCGCGGATCCGGCTCATGCGCGTGAACGCGGTCTCGGCGGCGGCGAGCACGATCGAGAACAGGAAGAGCACGAGGATCGCGAGGACGATCCACAGGTCGCCACCGTTCAGCGGTCCGTTCCTTCCCCTGGTCCGCGGGCGCCCTCGGCCCCACCCGCCTCGGTCTCGCCGAACCGCGCGAGCAGCTCGCGCTGACGCTGCTGCATCGCGGCCTCGCCGACCGGGTCGGCGTGGTCGTAGTTCAGGAGGTGGAGGACCCCGTGCACGACGAGCAGCGCGATCTCGTCGTCGACCGGGGTCCCGTGCGCGGGCGCCTGCGCGGCGGCCACCGACGGGCAGACCACGACGTCGCCGATCAACGTGGGCGGCTCGCCCCCCTCGGCGGGCGCGCCCGGACCCCGACCGCCCTGGTCGGGCTGGCGGCCCGGCATCACGAGGTCGTCGTCCATCGGGAAGGCGAGCACGTCGGTGGGGCCGGTGCCGCCGAGGAACCGCTCGTTCAGCTCCGCGATCGTGTCCCGGTCGACGAAGAGCAGCGACAGCTCGGCGGTGCCCGGGACCTTCTCCTCCCGCACGACGAGCTCGGCGAGGCGCGTCCAGCGCGCCAGGTCGACGTCGAGGTCGTCCTGCTCGTCACTGCCGAAGACGGCGACGGCCATCAGGGCTTCCGGTCCTGGCGCGCCGCGTAGGCGTCGACGATGTCCTGCACGATCCGGTGCCGGACGACGTCGTGCGAGCCGAGGTCGACGAACTCGAGGTCCGGGATCCCCTCCAGGATGTCGCGCACGGCCAGCAGCCCCGAGCGGCCGCGCCCGTCGGGGAGGTCGATCTGGGTGACGTCGCCGGTGACGACGATCTTCGAACCGAACCCGAGCCGGGTCAGGAACATCTTCATCTGCTCGGCGGTCGTGTTCTGTGCCTCGTCCAGGATGATGAACGAGTCGTTGAGCGTCCGCCCCCGCATGTACGCGAGCGGCGCGACCTCGATCACGCCACGCTCCATGAGACGGGAGACCGACTCGATGTCGAGCATGTCGTAGAGCGCGTCGTACAGCGGACGCAGGTACGGGTCGACCTTCGCGAGCATGTCGCCGGGCAGGAAGCCGAGCCGCTCCCCCGCCTCCACCGCGGGGCGCGTGAGGATGATGCGGTTCACGCTCTTGGCCTGCAGCGCCTGCACCGCGAGCGCCACCGCGAGATAGCTCTTCCCCGTACCGGCGGGTCCGATCGCGAACGTGATCGTGTGGTCACGCACCGCGTCGACGTAGCGCTTCTGGCCCGCGGTCTTGGGGCGAACGGTCTTGCGCCCACGCACGACCTCGGTGAGGAACACGTCGGACGGGCGCAGGTCGGCCTCGACCATGCCGATCGCGCGGTCGAGCCCGTCCTTGTCGAGCGGGTGACCCCGCTCGACGAGCACCACCAGCTCCTCGAACAGGCGGGCGACCCGGGCCGCGACCGCGGCCTCACCGGTGACGGTGATCTCGTTGCCGCGGACCAGGATCCCGACCGGGAACGAGCCCTCGACGCGCCGCAGCAGCTCGTCGTGCTCGCCGAGCAGGTCCACCATGAGGTGGTTCCCGGGCACGGAGACCTTGACCGTGGTCGACGTCGGAGCAGTCACGACGACGCGAGGTTAGCGGTGCCCCGCCGCGGCGGGACGGTGCGATGGAGCGATGACGGGGTCAGAGCGCGCCGGCGCCGGCCCCGGCGCGCAGTCCGAGCTCGTCGAGCCGCACCCCGAGCTCGTCGGGACGCCGGCCCAGCACCGCGGCGAGGACCCGCAGGTCGTCGCGCCGGATCGTGAGGAGGCGGCCGTTGAAGTCCTGACGCTGGAGCTGGATCGTGGCCGCGTACCGCGACAGCACGGCGGCCTCCGGCTCGTCGAGACCGTGCAGCTTCACGAGGTCGATGGTGAACCCGGACTCGAGGTCGGGCTCCGTGAGGTTGATCTCGAGATCGCTCTCGCGCGGCAGCAGCTGGTCGGGCGGCACCTCGTAGATCTCCGAGAGGCGGAGCAGGCGCGGCACGGAGATCGCGCGCTCACCGCGCTCGTACGCGCCGAGCACGCTCGCCTTGAACTCGAGCCGGCTGCGTGACTCGACGTCGTGCAGCGACAGGCCCTTCTGTCGCCGGATGGCGCGGAGTCGTTCCCCGACGTGGACGTGATTCATCTGTTCGCAACTGCCCCTGCGTGAAGCCCCCCGGAAGCGGGCGAGACTATGGCACGGATCGCTTCGGAAGTCGAACCCCTGCGGCGACGGCGCGCCGACGGTCACGATCGACGGGCGACGAGCACCGCCGCCGCCGCGACGGGGGCGGTGACGGCGCGCAGGACGTGCCGGCCGACGGTGAGACGCGGCGCACCGGCGAGCGCGCGGTGCTCCTCGGGCGCGAATCCGCCCTCCGGCCCCACGACCAGGAGGCACCCGGGCGAGTCCGGCCCCATCGCCGCGCCCGGGTCGAGCGCAGCGGTCACATCACCCGCGCCGGCGTCGTGGTCCGCGACGACGAGGCCCGGGCGCGCGACGAGGTCCGCGACCGTCGCCGGCGCGTCGACGCGGGGCACCCGGGCGCGCCGGGACTGCTGCGCGGCCTCCCGGGCGACACGTTGCAGACGGGCGATCGCCGCGGTCGCCCGGTCACCCTCCCACCGGACGACGCCGTGACGGGCGACGAGGGGAACGATCCGGTCGACGCCGAGCTCGACGAGCTGGTGCGTGACCTCGGCGCCGTGGTCCCGCTTGGCCGCCGCGAACGCGACGGTCAGGACCGGTCGCGGTTCGGGCTCGGTCGCGGTCGGGCCGATCCGCTCGAGGTCGAGGGTGTCGCGTCCGGTGCCGACGATGCGCGCCTCGTACCAGGCACCGGCGCCGTCGGCGACGACGACCCGCTCGTCGGCGGTCAGCCGCCGGACGCGCGCGAGGTGGTGCCCCTCGGGACCGGTGACGTGGCGACGCGCCTCGTCGGGATCGAAGTCGTCGACCACGAGCAGCGCCCGGGCCTCCGCCGCCGCGGCCCAGCGGGGGGCGCTCACCGGTCGCGGAAGCCGGCGCGCAGTCGCGAGAAGAAGCCGCTCTCGGGCGGATCGATCGCTTCGCCGCGGATCTCCGCGAACTGCGCGAGCAGGTCGGCTTCCTCGGCGGTCAGCTTGTGCGGCACCTCGACCGCGATCTCGACGATGAGATCGCCGCGGCCCCGACCGTTGAGGACCGGCACGCCCCGACCACGCAACCGCACGAGGTACCCGGGCTGGGTCCCCGGCTCGACGGTGATCGTCTCCGGACCGTCGAGCGTCTCGAGCTCGAAGCTCGCACCGAGCGCCGCCTGGGTCATCGCGATCGTGCGCCGGTGCACGAGATCGACGCCGTGCCGCTCGAGACCCGCGTGCTCACGGACGCGCACGAGGACGTACAGGTCGCCGGGGACCCCACCGCGCGGCGCGGCCGGCCCGCGCCCGGGGAGCCGGAGCCGCTGCCCGTCGTCGATACCCGCGGGCACCTCCACCTCGATCTCGCGTCGCGTGTGCACGCGCCCGTCCCCGCGGCACTGCGTGCACGGGTTCGCGATGACCTGGCCGGTGCCCTCGCAACGGAAGCACGGCGCCGCGGTGACGAGCTGCCCGAGGATCGAGCGGCGCACCTGGCGCACCTCGCCGCTGCCGCCGCACTCGGGACACGGGTCGGGATGGGTGCCGGGCTCGCTGCCGCTGCCGTCGCAGCGGTCGCAGGGACCGGGGAGGTCGACCTCGACGGTCGTCGTGACCCCGAACGCGGCCTCGGCGAGATCGAGGGTGACGGCGGTCTCGGCGTCCTGGCCGCGGGGCGGCCCGCCGCGGGCCCCGCCACCGCCGAAGCCCCCGGAGAAGAACGCGTCGAAGATGTCACCGAAGCCGAACGCGTCGCCCGGCGCCCCGCCGCGTTGGCCCCGCCCGTCGTCGCCGAACGTGTCGTAGCGACGGCGCCGCTCGGGGTCCCGCAGCACCTCGTAGGCCGCTGACACCTCCTTGAACCGCTCCTCTGCGGCGGTGTCGCCGGGGTTCGCGTCGGGATGCAGCTCGCGCGCCAGCTTGCGGTACGCCCGCTTGATCTCGTCGTCGGTCGCGTTCGGCGCGACGCCGAGCAGCTCGTAGAAGTCGGTCATGCGTCAGTTCACGTCGGAGGGAGGAGGAGCCGGCCGAGCTGCTGCGAGACGGCGGCGACCGCGGCGAGCGCCTGCTGGTAGTCCATGCGCGTGGGACCGAGGACGCCGACCGTGCCGGCGGGCGCACCGTCGACCTGGTACGGGGCCAGCACGATCGAGCAGTCGCGCAGCTCGTCGACCGTGTTCTCCGAGCCGATCGAGACGTTGACGCCGTGGTCGAGCAGGTCGCGCACGAGGCTCACGACCACGACCTGCTCCTCGAGCATCTCGAGCAGGCGCGCCGTGGTCGCGGTGGTCGTGAAGGCGTCCTGCTCCGCCGCGAGGCGGCTGGCACCGCCGACGTAGAGGTGGTCGGAGACGACCTGCGCCCGCGTCCGCAGCGAGCCGATCGCCTCTGCGACCGCGGCGTCGACCGCGCCGTCGTCGGTCGGGGCCACCGCAGGTGCCTGGCCGAGACCGTGACCCCGCAGCGTGTCATCGAGCAGGGCGCTGGCGCGGGCGAGCCGGTCGGCGTCGAGGTCGCAGCGGAGGACCTCGCGCTCGATCGTGCCGTTCCCGAGCACCGCGACCGCGAGCACGGTGCCGGGCTCGAGCGCCACCAGCTGCGCGGTGCGGACCCGCACGACGTCGGGGACGGGCCCGACGACGACCGCGGCGTGGCTGGTGATGCGGGCGAGCAGCTGGCTCGTCTCGTGGAGGAGGTCCTCGAGCGCGCGGTAGGTGGTGGCGAAGAAGTCGGCGACGGCCCGGCGCTGGCCGACCGGGAGGCTGCGCGCGGAGGTGAAGTGGTCGACGAAGTAGCGGTAGCCGAGGTCGGTGGGAATGCGACCGGCGGACGTGTGCGGCTGGGCGATGTAGCCCTCCCGCTCGAGCTGGGTCATGTCGTTGCGGACCGTCGCGCTCGACACCCCCAGATCCCGGGACGTCGTGACGGTCTGGGACGCGACCGGCTGGGCGGTCCGGACGTACTCCTCCACCACCGTCCGCAACACGGTGGCCCGGCGTTCGCCGGCTTCCATCGGTGTCGAATCGTCGGGGTTCACGCCCTGCTCCTCGTCTCCGCGCTCGGCGGTGCAGTAGCAGTCGAGTCTACCGAGTGCTAACCGCGGGGACCGTTCGGAGCCGGCCTCAGCCGACGAGGCGCAGCGTCACCTCGGTCGCGAGGAGGCGCCCGGACCGGGTGAGCACGACCCGGTCGGGCCGGTCCTCGAGGAGCCCGGCGGCGGTGAGATCGGCCCGGGCCGCCGGCTCGGCGTCCCCGGGGGCGATGCCCGCCCGCGTGCGGAGCGCGAGGCCCAGCAGCTCCCGGCGGCGGTCCGGTTCCGGGAGCGTCTCGGCGCCCGCCTCGGCGGCGGTGGGACCGCCGCTGCGGACCGCCTCGATGTAGCGCTCCGGGGTGCGGACGTTCCACCACCGGCGGGGCCCGGACTTGCCGTGGGCGGCGCACCCGACGGCGACGTAGTCCGCGTCGGCCCAGTAGAGGAGGTTGTGCCGGCACTCCCCGCCCGGGCGTGCCCAGTTGGAGATCTCGTACCAGCCGAGGCCGGCGGCGGTGAGCAGGTCGTCGGCGACCACGTACTTGTCGGCCTGGTCGTCGTCGTCGGGCGCCCGCGCCGAGCCGGCGGCGACCGCCTTCCCGAGCGGCGTGCCCGCCTCGACCGTCAGCGCGTACGCGCTCACGTGCTCGGGCTCCAGCGCGAGCGCACCCTCGACCGTCGCGCGCCAGTCGTCGAGCGTCTCGCCCGGCGTGCCGTAGATCAGGTCGAGGTTCACGCGCCGGATGCCCGCGGTCCGGGCCGCGTCGACGGCCTTCGCCACGTTGTCGGGGTCGTGGGTCCGGTTGAGGGCGATCAGGACGTGGGATCGGAGCGACTGCACCCCGATCGAGACCCGGTTCACCCCGGCGTCGGCCAGGACACGGAGCTGCTCGGCGCCGGTCGAGTCGGGGTTGCACTCGACCGTCACCTCGGCGTCGGCCGTGCGCGGGATCGCGGCGAGGATCCGGGCGAGCTGCGGCGCGGGGAGCAGCGACGGGGTGCCGCCCCCGAAGAAGACCGACGAGACCGGCGGGAGCGACCCGGTCCCGACCCGGCGCTCGACGTCCGCCACGCACGCCTCCACGTAGTCGGCGATCAGGTGGTCACGATCGGTCCACGTGGCGAAGTCGCAGTAGTCGCAGCGGTGCGCGCAGAAGGGGATGTGCACGTACACGCCGGCCCCATGGCCGCCCTCGTGGCCGCTCCGCTCGCCGGCCCCATGGCCGCTCCGCTCGCCGCTCCGCGCGCCTGCCGGACGTAGCTCGCGGCGCGGCTGCGTCGCCCTCCGCTCCGCTCCGGGCTCCAGGTCTGCGTCGGGCATCGACCCACTCTCCCATGCTCCACCACTTGCCCGGTCCGCGTGCGGTGGCCTAAGCCCCGGACATGGAGTTCGAGCTGCCGCCGGAGGCGGAGACGTACCGGGCCGAGGTGCGGGCGTTCCTCGCCGAGCACGCGCCAGGGGGCGAGTACCCCGCCGACTTCGCGCGACGGCTCGCCGCCGCCGGGTACGTCGCGCCGCACTGGCCGGAGCCGTGGGGCCGTGGCGCGTCGCCCATCGAGCAGCTCGTGATCGACGAGGAGCTGCGGGCCGCCGGTGCCCCCCGGCCGATGAACCCGATCGGCATCGGCTGGGCAGGCCCCACGCTGCTCGTGGCCGGGACGCATGAGCAGCACGAGCGCCATCTCCCCGGCCTGCTCGACGGCTCCGAGCTGTGGTGCCAGCTGTTCAGCGAGCCCGGCGCCGGCAGCGACCTCGCGTCGCTCCGCACCACCGCGGTGCGCGACGGCGACGAGTTCGTCGTCAACGGCCAGAAGGTGTGGACGACGCTCGCCCACGTGGCGCAGTTCGGCATCCTGCTCGCGCGCACCGATCCGAACGCCGAGGCGCACCACGGGATCACCTACTTCGTCCTCGACATGCGCACCCCGGGCATCGAGGTCCGGCCGCTCGTGCAGATGACCGGGACGCACGAGTTCAACGAGGTGTTCTTCACCGACGTACGCATCCCCGCGACGAACGTCGTCGGAGAGGTCGACGACGGCTGGCGGCTCGCGAAGGTGACGCTCGGGAACGAGCGCGTGTCCCTCTCGGGTGAGGGCGCCCTGTGGGGACGCGGGCCCACCGCAAAGGACGTGCTCGACATCGTGCGGGACCACGGCGGGTCCGACGACCCGGTGATGCGCCAACGGCTCGCGTCGCTCTACATCGAGGCCGAGGTGCTGCGGCTCATCCGGCTGCGGACGATCAGCGCCACGGTGCGCGGCCTCGAGCCGGGACCGGAGGCCAGTGTGCGCAAAGCGCTCGCCGACGAGCACGGCCAGCACGTGATGGAGCTGGCGGTCGAGCTCGCCGGGACCGACGGGATGCTCTCGGGCGCCGGGCCGTGCGGTCAGGGCGACGCCGGGATGTGGACCTACGGGTTCCTGTACTCGCGCGCCCTCACCGTCGGCGGCGGCACGAGCGAGGTCCAGCGCAACATCCTCGGCGAACGCGTGCTGGGTCTTCCGCGCGATCAGTGACCACTGACCGCTTTCAACGCGCAGATCGCGACGTTTTCGTCGCGTATCACGCGCGCAAAGCGGGCCGGGTCAGTCGTTCAGGCTCAGCGCGGCGACGAAGGCCTCTTGAGGGACCTCGACGCGACCGATCGACTTCATGCGCTTCTTGCCCTCCTTCTGCTTCTCGAGCAGCTTGCGCTTGCGGGTGACGTCACCGCCGTAGCACTTCGCGATGACGTCCTTGCGCCGGGCCTTCACCGTCTCGCGTGCGATCACGCGGCCGCCGATGGCAGCCTGGATCGGGACGTCGAACAGCTGGCGCGGGATGAGCTCGCGCAGCTTCTCGGCCATCTTGCGGCCGTAGTCGTACGCCTTGTCGCGGTGCGCGATCGACGAGAACGCGTCGACCGGGGTGCCGTTCAGCATGATGTCGACCTTCACGAGCTTCGACGCGCGGTAGCCCGCCGGCTCGTAGTCGAGGGACGCGTAGCCCTTCGTGCGCGACTTCAGCTGGTCGAAGAAGTCCATGACGATCTCGCCGAGCGGCACGCTGTAGACGAGCTCCACGCGCTCCTCGGAGAGGTACTCGAGCTTCTGCATGTCGCCGCGCCTTCCCTGCGCGAGCTCCATCAACGTCCCGACGTACTCGGTGGGCGTGAGGATCGTGATCGTCACGTACGGCTCCTCGATGCCCTCCATCTCGTTGGGGTTCGGCATCGACGACGGGTTGTCGACCACCTCGATCGCGCCGTCGAGCATCACCGCGCGGTACTCCACGTTCGGGGCGGTCGCGACGAGGTCGAGGTCGTACTCGCGCTCGAGCCGCTCCCGGACGATCTCCATGTGCAGCAACCCGAGGAAGCCGCAGCGGAAGCCGAAGCCGAGCGCGCCGGACGTCTCGGGCTCGTAGGTGAACGACGAGTCGTTGAGCCGGAGCTTCTCGAGCGACTCGCGCAGGTCCGCGTACGCGTCGCCCTCGACCGGGTAGAGCCCGCAGAACACCATGGGCTTCGGCTCGCGGTAGCCCGCGAGCGGCTCCGACGGACGCGCGACGGTCGTGACCGTCTCACCGACCCGTGCCTGGCCGACGTCCTTCAGCCCCGTGATGAGGTACCCGACCTCGCCCGGGCCGAGGGTCGCGACCGGCGTGGGCACCGGGAGGCGCGTCCCGATCTCCTCGGCGTCGTGGGTGGTGTTCGCCTGGACGAAGCGGAGCTTGGCGCCACTGTTCAGCGCGCCGTTGAACACGCGGACCGAGCTGATGACGCCACGGTACGTGTCGTAGATCGAGTCGAAGATGAGCGCCTGCAGCGGCGCGTCGGCGTCGCCCGTGGGGGGCGGGATGCGCTCGACGATCGCGTCGAGCAGGTCGGCCACCCCCACCCCGGTCTTCGCCGAGATGCGCAGGATCTCCTCGGCGGGGACCCCGAGCACGCGCTCGATCTCCTCGCACACGCGGTCGGGATCCGCGGCCGGCAGGTCGATCTTGTTCACCGCGGCCACGATCGCGAGGTCGTGCTCGAGCGCGAGGTAGCAGTTGGCCAGGGTCTGGGCCTCGATCCCCTGGCTCGCGTCGACCAGGAGCACCACGCCCTCGCACGCGGCGAGGCTGCGGGACACCTCGTAGCCGAAGTCGACGTGACCGGGCGTGTCGATGAGGTTGATCACGTGCCCGGCCCAGTTGATCCGGACGTTCTGGGCCTTGATCGTGATGCCGCGCTCGCGCTCGATGTCCATCGAGTCGAGGTACTGCGCCCGCATATCCCGGGCCTCGACCGCCCCGGTCAGCTCCAGGAACCGGTCGGCGAGCGTGGACTTCCCGTGGTCCACGTGCGCGACGATCGCCAGGTTGCGCAGGTGGGAGAGGTCCGCCATGACCGCCCATTCTCCCCCGCCGGCGGGCCCCCGCCCCGAACCGTTGCCCGATCGGACGTCCTGATAGCCTCTCCGGGTTCCGAGTACACCTGTTGGGAGACCCCTCGCGCCGTGGCGAACATCAAGAGCCAGAAGAAGCGGATCATCCAGAACGAGGCGCGCCGCCAGCGCAACCTCGCCGTCCGCTCCGAGCTGAAGACGCGCACCAAGACCGCACGTGCCGCCGCCACGGCGGGCGACGAGGACGCGGGCACCAAGCTCGTGGCCGCTCAGAAGCGGATCAACAAGGCCGGCGCCAGCGGCGTCATCCACAAGAACCAGGCCGCCCGCCGCACCTCGCGCCTCATGAAGGCCGCCAACAAGGCCTCCACTTCCTGAGGCGCCCGCCCGCCTGTTGACGACGCGCACCGCCCGGACCATCGACTCCGCCTCCGGACCCCGATCGAAGCGCCTCAGCCACACCCTGAGGCGCCCGCGCGTCCGTTGACGACGCGCACCGCCCGGACCATCGACTCCGGCTCCGGACGCCGATCGAAGCGCCTCAGCCCTTCCTAGCGACGACGGCCGGGCGCTGATCCACTGCTCCGGCGGCGGCCGCCACCGGCCCCGCGGTGCAGCTGCGCCAGACGCGCCACCGCGATCTCCAGCACCGCCCCCTGCGGGAGCGCGGTCGCGCCCTTGAGCCCGACGTCGGCCCGGTGCAGCTCGGCGAACGCGCGGATGAACCCGTCGCTCCCCAGTGCACGCGTGGCCTCGAGCGCCTTCTTCGCCGGGTACGAGCTCTTGCCGCCCCAGATCGCGTGGGCGTCGGCCTCGGTCCGCACCGACTCCGAGTCGAGCCGGGCCAGCTTGCGGTAGCGGCCGTTCAGGATGCCGAGCACCTGGAGCGGGTGCATCGGCCGGGGCTGGGTCGGGCTCGTGACGTGCAGCAGGCGGTCGAGGATCTCGAGCGCGCCGGCGACGTCACCCTCCTCGATGCGATTGGTGAGCTCGAACGGCCTCACCGCGCCCGCGTCGCCGAGGTAGGGCGTCACGTCGTCGGCGCTCAGCCGGGCGCCGGGCCCGAACGTCGAGGCCCACAGGTCGACCAGCCCGGCGATCCGGCCCGCGTCCTCGCCGAGGTGGGCGATGACCACGCGCGCCGCGTCCGCCTGCATCGTGAGCCCGGCGCGGTCGAGCTCCTGCTGGAGGAGGTCGAGGGGCTTGGCGGCGCCGTCACCCCGGACGTTGGCGGACTTGAGCGCGTCGGCCAGGGCCTTCACCACCCGACCGCCGGCGCCGGCGACGAACACGAGGTCCGTGGTGTCCAGCAGGTCGCCGACGACCGCGACGACGGGTCCGACCGAGTCCGCCGGGAGCGCCTCGTAGTCGCGCACCACGACGATCCGCTTCGCGGTCATGAACGGCGGGCTCTGCGCGGCGTTCACCACCGCGGTGACGATCGGCGCGGCGCCCCCGGTGTCCTCGGCGGGCTCGTCGTCGTCACCACCCGGGCCGCCGGCCCGGGCCGGGACGGTGTACTCCTCCACCACCAGCGTGCGGTCCTCGCCGCCGAGGAGCTCACCGACGAGATGGCTCACCTCGCGGTCCCGCAGGACCGGGTCACCGCCCTTCACGAGGTAGACGCCGCCCACGGCGGGCGACTCTACCGGCGCGGTGCGACCGCAGCCGGTGGGCCGTCCACCCGCCGAGGCCGACCACGGCCAGCCCGATCGTCGTCCGGGTGTCGACGGCGAGCGGGACGCTCGCGGCGGTGTGGGCGACCAGCTCGACGGCGCGCAGCATCGCCAGGGTCGGCAGTTGCACCCACAGGGCGACGCCGGGTCCGAGAATCCCACCGGCGGTCGAGGCGACGATGCCCCAGATCGTGAGCGGCCCGACGAACGGCGCGGCCAGCACGTTGGCCGGCAACGCGACGAGCGGGATCGAGCCGAACGTCACGAGCAGTGCCGGCGCGACCCCGAGCTGTGCCGCCGCGGTCACGCCGAGCGCATCGCGGAACCATGCCGGGCCACGGAGGCGGCGGCCGATCGGCTCCGACGCGACCACGATCCCGGCGCACGCGCCGCACGACAGCAGGAACCCGACCGAGTGCAGCAGGAACGGGTCGACCACGAGCAGACCGAGCGCCGCGAGCACGAGCACCCGGCGCGCGTCGGCGGGCCGACCGAGCAGCCGGGCGAGCATCACCAGTCCGGCCATGACCGACGCGCGCAGCACCGACGGCTCCCACCGCGTCATCGTCCCGAACAGCACCAGCACCGCCACTCCCCCGGCGAAGCGTGGGCCGAGCCGCAACCGCCGGAGCGCCGGCTCCGCGATCGCCAGCGCGAACGCGACGTTCGCGCCCGAGACCGCGAGCAGGTGGCTGAGCCCCGCCGCGCGGAAGTCGGCGACGAGCGGGTCCGGGATCGCCCGGGTGTCTCCCAGGATGAAACCGGCGAGCAGCGCACGCGGCGTGGTGGGCAGGACGTCGGCGCCGCGCAGCACGACGCGACGGAGACCGTTCGCAATCCGCGTGACCCCGCCGGCGGGGGGCGCGACGACGCGCGCCTCGACGAGGGACAGCTGCCCGACGGCGTGCCGCCACTTCAGGCGCGTCGAGTAGCCGGTGAGCGGACCGAACGTGGCGCGCAGCCGCAACCGGTCGCCGGCGGCCAGGACCCGCAGCCCGCTCTGCTCGTCGCCCGACGCGGTGAGCAGCACGGTACGGCCGCCGGCATCGCGGCCGGTCACGGCGTCGACCCGGACCAGCGCCTCGGTCCGGAATCTCGGGCCGGCCGGGTCCTCGAGCAGCGTCACGTCGACGGTCGTCGTCGCGCCCGATCCGATCAGCGGCCCGAGCGGGGAGGCGGCGAGCCCGTGGAGCGCGCGCTGCTCGACCGCGATCCCACCGACCAGCGCGCCCACCACGGCGACGACGAGCGCGGCCCGGACCGCGCCGCGCCGGCCGATCCACCCGGCCGCCCCGAGCGCGGACCCGCCCCCCGCGAGCAGCAGCCCCGCCGGGCCGGGTCCGAGCGCGTCGCCGGCGAGGATCCCCGCGACGAGCGAGCCGAGGAGCAGGAGCGGGCCGGTCACACCGTGACGAGCGACTTCAGGTCGGCGAAGCGCGCCTCGCCGATGCCGCGCACGTCGCGGAGCTGGCCGACGTCGGTGAACCCGCCGCGACGCTCCCGCTCGCGCAGGATCGCGGCGGCGAGGGCGGGACCGATGCCCGGCAGCGTGTCGAGCTGCTCCGCGGTCGCGGTGTTGAGGTTCACCGGCCCGGCCGCCGATCCGGTCCCGCCCGTGCCGGCGGTGACGTCGCCCGCGCCGACCGCGCCCTCTGCCCCGCCGGGCGCCCCGACGACCACGACGAGGATGCGCTGACCGTCGGCGACCTTCGCCGCCAGGTTGAGCCGGTCGAGATCCGCGTTCGGTGCCGGTCCGCCGGCGGCACGGACGGCGTCGTCGACGCGGTCCCCCGTCGCGAGGCGCACGAGCCCGGGATGCGCCACCGCGCCGGCGACGTGGACGAGCACCGGCGGCCGGGTGGTCGTGGTCGTCCGCGCGACGCGGGTGCGGCCGGCCGGCCGCGAGACGGCGGGCGGGGTCAGGGACGCCTGCGCCCGGCCGGCCCGGTACCAGAGGAAGCCGGCGACCACCGCAACGGCGATCAGCAGGCCGACGCCCACGCGGCGGTCGGTGAGGAGGCGCCGGGCGGTCGTGGCCAGCTCGGCGGCGCCGCGCGGCTCGGGGCGCGGCGGGTACGACTCGGGAACGGGTTCGGACACGGGACTGCCTCCGGGCGCGACGAAGCGGGCGGGAGGAAGTGCCGGGGAAGCCCGGCGACCGTATCAGAGGCCCGCGACCCGGGGCCGGTCGACTCGCGTCCGGGACCTCACCGTCGATTTCCGACGGTCCGCGCCCGGACGCGGTCAGCCGCCGCTGCGCAGGCGCGCCTCCTGTTCGAACGGGATGGCCCGGTACGCGTCCCAGTGTCCGAGGCCGGCGCGGCGCAGGCGCACGTACGCGCCGAGGTACCCGACGAGGAAGCGCATCGCGCCGAGGCGTCGCCACTGCTCCACGTGCACGAGCTCGTGCCCGATCAACGCGATCGAGTGCTCCCACCCGCGTTTGACCAGCACGTAGCGGCCGATCGTGATCGCGACGACGCCCGGCGTGAGCACCGGCAGCACCACGATGCGCACCCGCGCGGTGTCGACCGGGTCGACGTGCGCGTACCGGACCTGCGCCTCGGGACCGAGCGCGTGGCCGATCGGCACGGCGCTCAGCCGACGACGAAGTTGATCAGCCGGCCGGGGACGAACACGACCTTGCGCACCGTGACCCCGTCGAGATGCGCCGCGACCTCGACCCGCGCCGCCGCCTCGACCACCGCCTGGTCCGCGTCGGCCGGCACGGTCACCTTGCCCCGCACCTTGCCGTTCACCTGGACCGGGTACTCGGCGGTGTCCTGGACCAGCCACTGCGGGTCCGCCGTCGGGAAGTCGGCGAACGCGAGCGAGCCGGCGTGACCGAGACGCGACCACAGCTCCTCCGCGATGTGCGGCGCGAGCGGAGCGAGCATCAGCACCAGCGGCTCGACGACCTCACGGGGCGCGGGCGCGTCGGCCGCGACCTGGGTGAGCCGGTTGTTGAGCGTGATGAGCTTCGCGACCGCGGTGTTGAAGCCGAGCGTGGCCATGTCGTCCCGTACGGCGGCGATGGTGCGGTGCAGCAGGCGACGGGTCTCGTCGTCGGCCGGGGCGTCGGCGACGCGCAGGGCGCCGGTCTCCTCGTCGACGACGTTGCGCCAGAGGCGCTGCAGGAACCGGTGCACCCCGACGATGTCGCGGGTGCTCCACGGGCGCGACGCGTCGAGCGGGCCCATCGCCATCTCGTAGAGCCGCAGCGTGTCCGCGCCGTAGTCGCGGTACATGTCGTCGGGCGTGACCATGTTCTTCAGGCTCTTGCCCATCTTCCCGTACTCGCGGTCGACCCGCTCGCCCCGGAACCAGGTCTCGCCGTCGCGCTCGGTGACCTCGCTCGCCTCCACGTAGACGCCGCGCTCGTCCGTGTAGGCGTACGCCTGGATGTAGCCCTGGTTGAACAGGCGCTGGAACGGCTCGGGCGTGGAGACGTGTCCGAGGTCGAACAGCACCTTGTGCCAGAAGCGGGCGTAGAGCAGGTGCAGCACCGCGTGCTCGACGCCACCGACGTAGAGCTTCACGCCGCCGGGCCCGGGCTGCATCCAGTAGCGCTCGGCCTCGGCCGACACGAACACGTCCTCGTTCGTCGGGTCGAGGTAGCGCAGGTAGTACCAGCACGACCCGGCCCACTGCGGCATCGTGTTCAGCTCGCGCCGGTAGACCTGCGGACCGTCGCCGAGGTCGAGCTCGACGGTCGCCCACCCCTCGGCACGCGCCAGTGGCGGAGCGGGGACGCTGTCGCCCGCGTCCTCGACGATCTCGGGCTCGAAGTCGATCATCTCGGGCAGCTCGACCGGCAGCATCGACTCGGGGACCGCGATCGGGAGATCGTCGGCGTCGTAGACGATCGGGAACGGCTCGCCCCAGTATCGCTGGCGACTGAACAGCCAGTCGCGCAGCTTGTAGTTGACGGTGGCCTCGCCCAGGTCCTGCCCCGTGAGCCACTCGGTGATCCGCGCCTTCGCCTCGGTGACCCGCAGACCGTCGAGCGAGACGTCGTCGTTGGCGGAGTTCACCGCGGCGCCGTCGCCGGTGAAGGACTCGGGCCATGCGCGCGCGGGAGTGTCGGCGGTGACGCCCATCGCGGCGTACCACTCGGCGGTCGGCTCGAGCACGCACGTGATCGGCAGTTCGAACTCCTGCGCGAACTCGAAGTCGCGCTGGTCGTGCGCGGGGACCGCCATGATCGCCCCGGTGCCGTACCCCATGAGCACGTAGTCGGCGACGAAGATCGGGATGCGCGCGCCGTCGACCGGGTTCACGGCGAACGCCCCGGTGAACACGCCGGTCTTCTCCTTGCCCTCGGCCTGGCGCTCGAGCTCGCTCTTGGCCGCGGCGAAGTCGCGGTACTTGCGCACGGCGTCGGCCGGGCCGACGTCGGTCCCGAAGATGCCCTTCCACGCGACGGGGACGTCGCTCCAGTCCTCACCGAACATCGCGCCCGGCCACTCGACGGGGACGATCTCGTCGAGGAGCGGGTGCTCGGGGGCGAGGACCATGTAGGTGGCACCGAAGAGCGTGTCGGGCCGGGTGGTGAAGACGGTGATGACGTCGTCGTGGCCCTCGATGCCGAAGTCGACGCTCGCGCCGGTGCTGCGCCCGATCCAGTTGCGCTGCATCAGCTTGATCGAGTCGGTCCAGTCGAGCAGGTCGAGGTCCGCGAGCAGCCGGTCGGCGTAGGCGGTGATGCGCAGCATCCACTGCTTCAGGGGGCGGCGGAACACCGGGTAGTTGCCGCGCTCGCTGCGGCCGTCGGCGGTGACCTCCTCGTTGGCGAGGACCGTGCCGAGGGCGGGACACCAGTTGACCGGCGCCTCGTGGAGGTACGCGAGCCGGAACGAGTCGACCAGCTCACGCCGGCCCCGCTCGTCGAGGTCCGCCCAGCCGTACTGCGGGTCGGCCTCGAGCACCGGGATCAACTCGGCGATCGGACGGG
>WBZN01000457.1_pt1 | contig 19664 bp, 16 predicted proteins | sample 5204281 | NCBI WGS metagenome assembly WBZN01 (sample SAMN12344347, study PRJNA552823) | activated sludge metagenome | biome: Activated sludge suspended growth; feature: Nitrification reactor; material: Wastewater; isolation source: activated sludge from nitrification reactor of wastewater... | reverse complement strand
ATCGGAGAGACCCGCGCGGAGCGCATCGACTCGCTGCTGGCCCTGCGCGACCTGCAGGACCGCTACGGCCACATCCAGGAAATCATCGTCCAGAATTTCCTTCCCAAGCCCGGCACCCGCATGGCCACCGCTCGCGACCATGCAGGCGTGAACAACAACCTGCTCGCCCCGGGCACGTTCGTGGACGCCATCTCGGGGAACGCCGCGGTGAACGGGATCCCGTGCTTCGTCAGCGTGCCCCCCGTGCGGTACTTCGCCTTGAGACCGACGCCATTCACGCTGATCGTGTAGGCGCCGAAGATGTTGGCGCCGTCGCACTGGCTCGGATCGGCTGTGAACTTGTTGCGTGCGATGGTCAGGTCGTCGATCGGCTGGCTGATACCCGTCACGAACCGGCTCGCCGAGATTCCCGACGGATTACCTACTCCTATGCCGTTGACGCTGCCGATTCCGTTCCGGGTGAAGTGAAACAGGTTATCGGTGATCCGCGTGCCACGAGATCCCATAATCACGATGATGCCGCCCGAATCGAATCCTGCACGCTGTGTGTTGCAGTCCACCAACACGTTGTTGTGTACGACCATACCGGTGTGCTCGTTCGCATCGTCGGCACCGCCGATGAAGAACGGTCCGCACTCGTACGCAGAGCAGTTGACTACCCGAACCCCTCGGATCGGCGCCGAGGTACCGCTCACCTTGATGCAGCACGTACGGTTACCGCGGAACGTACAGCCGTCGATCAGAATGTTCTGTCGACCGTGTGCCGCCGAGCTGGAGCCGAAGATGTAAAAGCCGTGTGACGAGCCGTACGTCGTGCCATTGGTGCCCGTGTCGTACCCGTCGACCGTGATCACGCCACTGAACGTCTCGTTGGTGCCGGCCGCGCTAACGATAGTGACCTCGGTCGACGACACGTACGCTGAGATCACGCCCTGCTTGTTGTTGTTTGCGTTGCTCGCACCGTTGATGCGGAGGTTCTTTCCGACGTCATCAGAGCCAAACATCGCGGCTGCCGACTTGACGTTCTGTGTGCCGGCGCCTTGAACGATCGCCGTGGGGCCCGCACCGACGCCGGCCTTTTCACCGTTGAGCACCCACCAGGTGCCAGTGATCGGTAGCGTCTCGGAGACCGGTGGTGGGCTGACGGCGGAGTTCGTGAACGTGACCACCGTCGAGGAAACGTAGGTGAGCTTGAACGCACCCACGTTTCCGGCGCTCGTTGTGCCCGCAAACTTGATGTACTTGTCCTGGTGAGCTGGCAGAAATCGCGGCGCTTGGGCCGTGAACGTGACCGTAGTACCGCTGACCGCAAACGAACCGCCGATGCCGCACACGTCCGCATTCGCGGGCCATTCGAAGTCGCAGCCGACGTACTTCGAGTCGTTGACACACGAGATGTAGCCGCGCACGCCGTCGCTGCGGCAGTTCAACAGCGTCGTGTTGCGATCGCCGTCGGCCAGCGACCAGAGGAACGACGATGTCTCGGTGATCGCATTAGCAGCAGCGAAAGTGATCGTGGTCGCCGACGTATACCCAGCGATCACGAACTCTCCGCTATTGACGATGTTCGTGGTTCCCGAGATGGTGATACGTTGCCCGACGCACTCCTCAGCGAACATCGCCGCCGCGTCGACCAGCGTCACGATCCCAGCTGACACGGTGAGCGAGTCGCCGGTGCCGGTCGTGTCGAACTGGTTGTCCTGCTGCAGCAGGGAGAACCCACCGCGCTGGCGACAGCGCTCCATCGTCAGACCGTTGCAGTTGCGAGCGTACACTCCGGAACCAGCGTTGACTGTGATGCTGGGATTATTACCTCCGACAAACGTGATTCCCTCGATGGTGACATCGATCGAGTTTCGGATCAGAAACGCCGAGCGAGCCATCGAGACCGACGTGGCGATCGCGTCGATGGTGACTCCGGTGTCATCCGAAGGATGCAGGATCGTCGCGGAGTCACCCGTGATGTGCAGGTTCTTCATGCCATTGAGGTCGATGTACTTCGAGAGCTTGTAGGCGACCGACGGCTTCGGGAAGTGAAGTGTAACGCCGGTCGACTTAGCTGCGTCCAACGCGCGTTGGATGGCGGCTCGATCATCGGTGGTCCCATCTCCAAGGGCACCGAAGTCCTTTACGTCCAAAATTGACATGTTCCCTACCCCCTGTAAGATGCTTTTTCACGCTTTGTCTGAATGGATACAATAGAGAGCGTTGCAAGCTATGCATCTGCTCGCACTCTCAACTTGCCCAAGAAGGCAGTCACGAAATCCGCTCTCCCCAGTGTCCAGTATAGTCGAATGCAAGATCGATGTCTCGAGACGCGTGCCGAAAATTCCGCACCGATGTCCCCAGAAGCAGCCGAAGGATCCTATCGTTTAGGGCCCGCGAATGGATAAGTCGAACGGTCAACGTCGTTCCTTGCGCGGCTTGATGATGTAGTTCCAATCACCGTGGAAGTCGTCTCTCTCGATCTTGAGCGTGCGAAGTTCCTTGGCCGGGATCTTCTTGCCGGTCGGGCAATTCTGTCGATCGAGTCGCGCGCGAACGATGAGGGCGCCGCGGTTCGTAGTGCTCGCGATCAGATTCACGACGGTCTCGTACGTGCGCAGATCTCGCGGAACACCGCGTGGCGCGCGACCTCGATGTCGTAGGCCTCCATGAGTCGCTGCAACCAGTCGAGCCGCATGTTGGGATCGCCTCATACCAATAGACACCTTGGTTGAAGAGAGACATTTGACGCTTTGCGCTGGTGTTGGTCTTGAGCGTGCGATCCAGGCCGCACGCCTCGCCGGCGCCGCCGAGCAGCGTCAGCAACGCCTGCGCGATCGCGGCGATCAGCAGCAGGCGGTCCCGCCGCGCCGGCGTGCCGATGTGCGTCGCCGACAGGCCCAGCCCAAAGCGCAGGTTCTTGGTGTCGAGAAAGTTCCTCGATCGTGAAGCGCCGACCACAGAGCTTCGTGATCGCCCGCGAAACCGGATCACGTAGTCCCACCCGAGCGCCGCCAGCAAGCGGTACAGCTTCTGGTCGCCAAAGCCTCGATCCGCCAGCAGCGTGATCCGCATCTCCGGCGCGATGCACGCGTGCATCCGCTCGATCACCCGGTACTCGTACTCGCCTTCGGACGGTGAACCATCACCGTCGAACTCCGTCCAGTCTAGGGGGCCTAGTGCCGGACGACGGCTCACGCACGCGACCGCACGACGCAAGAACCGGGACTTTGCGCGTGCGTTGCATCGCATTCCCATAAGGCGTGCATCGATGCCTTCGGCGAGCGCCGCGGGCGAGCCCTGTGGCGTCGCTTCAAAGTTCACACACGCCGAAGCACGCGAGCTGGCTCAATGCAGCAGAGATGGAGGCCAGCATCGTCGCACGCCAGTGTCTCGGCAAACGCCGCATTCCGGACCTGCCGACGTTGCGGCGCGAGGTCGCTGCTTGGCGGGGCCGCGCCACCCACGAAGGCGCGACCATTCGCTGGAAGTTCCGCGTCGCCGACGCACGCCGCGTCTTCCGATACGATCCGCTCACAATCACGCGGTCAAAGCACTAGAAGCCCGACCGATCCGCTACGTAGTCGGGGCGAGAGGATTCGAACCTCCGACACCCTGGTCCCAAACCAGGTGCGCTACCAGGCTGCGCTACGCCCCGAAGCTCTATCGATTACCTTTGCCGGACCGATGCTGCAAGGGCAATCGCGCAAGTAGCTCGCTCGCAACGAGCTTTACTTGGTTGGCTTTCCACCCGGCGTCTCCGCGGGCGGCGCCTCGGCCGGCGCAGAGGTCGGGGTCTTGCCACCCGCCCACGAGAAGTAGTTGCGCAGCATCTGGGTCTCCAGTTGCAAATCGCCCAACGTGGTCTTGCCCTCGCCTGCCTTGAACGCAGCCTCGAGCTTGGCCTCGCACACGTTGCACGGGATCTTCGCGACCTTCGGCAGCGCGAGCAGGATGCTCTGACGGACCAGGCGATTGTCGCTCTTGGCGTTATCGAGCAGCGTGTCGGTGTACTCGCCCGCCTTCGCGCCCTTCTTGCCGACCTCGAGCATCGCGCGCTCGATGTTCGCCTCGACCAAGCCTGCCTTCTCCTCCTTGGTCCAGTCGTTGATGTCCTTGATGTACGCGGCGTTGTTCTTGGCAACCTCGTCGCCCTTGCCGACGAGCTGGAGCGCGCCGACGTAGCACTTCGTGTCGTCCTTGCACCGGATCGCGATCTCGATGCGCGCGATGTGGGTCTGGAACATGCGGGCGTACTGCTTGTACGACTTCGCCGCGCCCTCGAGCGCCTTGTACGGCGCCGTGGCTTCCTTGTGCTTCTTCTTCTTGTCCTTGAGCTCGTCTTCGAGCTTCTTGGTCGCCGCGGTCGCAGCCTTGAAGTCGGCGGCGGTCTTGGTCTTGTCGTTGGTGAGCTTCACCAGCTCGATCTTCGCCTTCTCGACCTCCTTCTTCTGCGCCTCGAACACCTTGTCGGCGGCGTCGGCGTCGGCCTTGGGCTTGCCCTCGGACTCCTTCTTCTTGGCCGCGGCCGCATCGAAGTACTTCTGCGCGAGGCCCTCGAGGATCTCGACGTCCTTCGCGTTCCGGGACAGCCGTGCGAACGCGGTGGCGGCCTCCTGGCGCAGCCCATCGTCGGCCTTGTTATCGGCCGCGATCCTGCCGAGATCATCGACGCCCGTGTTGTCGCGAGTCAGGAACGGATAGGCGCTGATCGCCATGATCCGCGTCTGCAGATCGACCTCGCCGCCGCCGGACGGCTCGGCGTTGGGAGCGGGCGCGCCCTTCTTGCCCTTCGGGGCGGGAGCAGCTGCCGGAGCGGACTTCCCCATCCACAGCGCGCGAACCGGCGCGGCTGCTTCGGCAGCGCCGATCTTGCGGAGCGCATCGAACACCGCGTTGTACTGCGAGTTCGGGCTCGGCTGGTCGTCCGTGTAGTAGACCGGCAGCGGCGGCCGCTTGAGCGCCGCGAGCAGGTCCGGGACCGTCTTCGGATCGTAGAAGTCTCCGAGCACGACGGCGGGATAGAAGTCCTTCGCCGACACGGATTGGCACTGATCGGCCGGCGCGTCGCCCTTGTCGCCGCAGTACTTGTCGAGGCGCTTGTCCTTGAACAGCTGGTTGACCTCGGCGTGGTCGCCACGGAGGACCTTGCGCAGATCTTCTTCCGCCGACGGGCCACTCGCGACGAGCGCGCGCCGGATCTGCGTGAACAGCTCTGGCGTGCGGTAGAGCGAGAGCACGAGCGTCTTGGAGGCGGTCGTCACGTGGAGATCGCCGAGCGCGTTGATCGCCGCGCCGGTGACTCCGAGGAACAGACCATACTTCTCCTCGAGCGCGCGCCCCTGCTCCTTGTCCTTCGCGGTGCGCGGATGTGGAGGCGGCTCACGATCGATGATCTTGGTCAAGGCCGCGGCGGCCTTGGACTTCTCCGAATCGAACTTGCCGATCGCGCGGATCGCCCCGACCTGGGCGCTGATCAGCTTCTTCGTCACCGGCTTGCTCGCGACCTCGATCAACGAGTCGAGTCCAGCCTGGATCTTCGACTCACCGATCGCCTCGGCAGCCTTGGCCGCGCTATCGACGGAACGAGGGTTGGCCTCGTCGACCTCGGTCAATGCCTTCGTCAAGAACGGCACGGCCTTGTCCCAGCTCGCTTCGCGACCCGACTTCTCGTAGTCGGTGACGAACTTCGCCTTCGCCTCCTCGGGCGTCAGCGCGCGGGCGAGGCTGATGATGACCTGAAGCAGGCGTACTGGCTTGCCCTGGTCAACCCAGGCCGCACCGAGGGCAGGGATCGCGCTCGGATCGCCGAGCTGTTCGAGCTCGGTGACCGCGCGCTCGACTTCGCGTGGGTCACCAAGCTTCTTGGTCCACGTCGAGGCCTTGTACGGATTGTCCGGACAGCCAGCGAGGCAGACAAGCCCCGCCATGAAGAGGATCGGCAGGCGCGTCATGTGCGTTCCTTCTACTTGTTCTTGACTGCGAACAAGAGGTTATCGAAGCCAGCAGCCTTCGCTGTGTTGACGATCTTGTTGATCAAGCGCGCGTCAGTCGCCTCATCTGCTTGGAGGATCGCCAGACCATCGGGACAGATCTTGCCGGGCTGCGGCCGGATCTGGTTCTTCGCATCGTCACAAGCCTTGGCGAGATCCTTGGGAATCCGGCCGAGACCGATGTCCGCACGGATCTTCTCCGCGGCGTCATGGAGCCGCTCGAACAGGGCGTCGATCTTGAACGTCGGCGAGTCGTCGCGCAGCGCGCTATCCACCGTCGCCACCAGCTGTCCTTGATACGTGATCTCGGACTTCGTGACGATGATGACCGGCGCCTGCTGCAAGGTCTCACGCGCCTCGGCGATCGGCAGATCGAGGCCCTTTTGCGCCTGGAGCAGCTGACCGGTCGACGAGAACACCATGAGGAGGAAGCAGACGAGCATCGTCATCATGTCGACGAACGGCACGAGGTTGAGGGAGATATTGGTCGCGCGTCCCTTGCCCGTCGCGCTTCCCGCCTTGCGGACGAGGTGCTTGAACGGGACCGACTTGTAGAGGCGTGAGCCTGCTGCATGAACCGGCATGGTGCCTCCTACAGACTCGGCCTGGCCGCGAGGCCTGCCGGGTCAGAGAGTCCGACGTCGATGAACCCGACCTTCACGGCCACGTCCATCGCATGAATGACGTCTTGATACTTCACCGGTGATTGCACCGTGCTCTCCGCGGCGATCTCGAGATCGGCGCGATCTGCAAAGAACGCCGAGGCCTTGTGCTCCTTGAGCGTGGTCTCGAACTTCTCCCAATCCTGCTCGTCACCCTTCTTCGGGATCTCCTGGAACTCGTTCACTCGGGACAGTCCGACCCAGATGCGGTCGGCCTGGACGAGCACCGACAACGTGACGGTCTCGTCGTCCTTCTGGACGTTCGAGGTGTCGCGCGTCTTGCCCTTCGGCTGAATATTGATCTGGGCAATGTTGACCCAGACTGCGGTGACAAGAAGGAAGGCGGTCAAACAGCTCATCAGATCGATGAACGGAATGATGTTCAACTCGACGTTGACGCTTCCTTTCTCATCCGTTCCTACTGCTGCACCCATGGTGAGGCCTCCTCCCGAGGGTCGGATCGACGATAGACGGTTGAGAGGAACCTCAAGTCGGTTGCATCTGAGCGCGGTGCGACGTCACGAGGTTGACGACCTGAACGGTCACCTCGTTGATGTCGTCGACCACGTGCGTGGTCTTGCCCTGCAGCAGCGAGAAGCCGAGCAGGCCGACGAGCGACGTACCGATGCCGAAGGCGGTGCAGTTCAGAGCTTCTGCAATTCCGTTCGCGAGCTCGGTCGCCTTGTTGCCACCTTCGTCGCTGCCGACCGAGCCGAAGCTCTTGATCATACCTGCGATGGTGCCGAGGAGACCGGACATGACGGCGAAGTTCGCGAGCATCGCGAGGTACGGGGTGCGCGCGTTGATCTTCGGCAGCTCGCGGAGGGCGGCCTCGTCCATCGCGGCCTGGACCTCGTCGTCGCTCTTGTTGAACTTCATCAGCCCGGCCTGAACGATGCGGGTCATCGGCGTCGGGTTACCCGAGCACACCTTGATGGCGCCCTGCACGTTGCCGCTCATGACCTGGCTCTTGAGGAGCGCGAGGAGCTTGTCCTTATCGACCGAGGCCCTGAACAGATAAACCGCGCGCTCCACGATGGTGGCGATCGTGAGTACCGAGACGAAGAGGATGGGCCACATGCCCCATCCGCCTTTGTGGAACGCGGTCGAAATTGCAGTGAGCATCTTGAACGTCCTCCAACGGGGTGCGAGTTCGGTTGGTGCGGCTCGTCGTGCAACGCTCGATCCATCCGCCAACCGGCGAACTTTACTGAGGTTGCACAAGTAGACACGGCGATCGATGCCGTCGCATCTCGGGACATGGCGGGGCGAAATGCTACGGCGATGGAGATCGCGCAACCCAGCGGGAACCAAGGCGCGCTAGGAGTGTCGTAGTGGCCATGCAGCTGCCGCGCTTTGTGGGTCTGGTGGACCTCGCGATCGCCACCGTCGTCCTCGTGACGGTGGTGCTTCCGGCGCGAGAGATGTACGCGGCCTCGGCCTACAAGGCGGACGAACCGGCGCAGTTCGCGCTCGCCGTGGCGGAGGCCCGCACGATGGCCCATCCCGATGACGGCGCCGCGATCGATGCCCTCGCACGCAAGCTCGGCGATGCCGGGTTCAAGGACTGGGCGATCGAGGTCGCGATCCGTGGCTCGGAGACCACGAAGGCGTCGCCCACCCGATGGAAGGCCCTGCTGGCGACCTCGGTCGCGTACGTCGACAAGCTCGATGTGGTGCCGGCGCTCGACTATGCGAACCGGGCGCTCGCCGCGTGCGCGTCCGCGAGCGGCGCGTGCCCCAGCTGGGAGCAAGTGCGCATGGAGCTCTATCAGCAGCATCTCGATGCGGGCGTCAAGTCGGGAATCGATCCGCGGCGCAACCCGGCCGGCTTCCGGCGCGCGGGCGAGGCAGGCCTGCGCGGTGTGCGCCTGAAGAGCTCGGAGCGCGAGCAGAGCGCCCATCCGGGCAGCGGCGGGTCCGCGACACCGCCCGCCCCGACTCCTGCCGGCCCCTGATCGTGCGCGACCCGGAGCCGCGGGGTAAGATAACGGAATGCGGGGCTCACGTGTTCTGGCTGTCATGGTGCTGGCCTCGTGCGGGACGCCGGCGAAGCCGAGCACGCCGCACGTGCGGCTGACCGAGAAGGATATCGTGCAGCAGTCGACCGACGCGATCGTGCGGGTCGCGGCCACCGATCCCCGGGAGGGCGAGAAGCTCGGCACGGGCTTCATCCTCGGCAAGGACGGGCTGATCGCGACCAACCTCCATGTCGTGGCAGGCTCGACCGAGATCACGATCAAGCTGCACGACGGCACGCCGTACCGCGTGGAGATGGTCGCCGGCATCGATCAAGCACGCGATCTCGCGGTGCTCCGGATCAAGCCCAAGAAGCCGCTACCGACGCTGCGCCTCGGCGACAGCGACGCGATGACCGCCGGCGACAAGATCGTCGCGATCGGCAACCCGCTCGGCGTGTTCGACTACTCGGTCTCGAGCGGGCTGATCAGCTCGGTCCGGCCGGTGTGCGACGAGACCGAGGCGAAGTGCCCGCCAGGTGGGCTCAAGCTGCTGCAGTTCTCGGCCCCGATCTCTCAAGGCTCGAGCGGTGGGCCGCTGTTCAACCAGTTCGGCGAGGTCGTCGGGGTCACCACGCTGATCGTCAACCAGGGTCAGTCGATCAACTTCGCGGTCCCGGGGAACTACCTCAAGCCGCTGATGGCGAATCCCGGCGCGATCACGCTCGCGAAGTTCGCCGAGGACACCAAGGTCGCCGACGATCCGGATCAGCCATCCGCGAACAGCACGAAGATCCAGCGCCAGGTCCCGAACCACAACATCAAGGTTCTCGATGGCTGCTCGGACAAGCAGATCGGTGAGGTGATCGCCTCGATCAGCGACGCGATCGACGTCGGCGCACCGCTCTACAACAGAGGCGACATCGAGGCGTGCTTCCGGATCTACGAGGGCACCTCCGCAAAGATCGAGCGCGATCCTCCGTGCGCCGGCGTCGGCAAGGCGTTCGGCGACGGCCTGTTGCGCGCGAGCACGATGTCATCGTTCCAGGAGAAGGCGTGGGCGCTGCGCGATACGTTCGACGGGATGATCGAGGTCGCGATCAAGCGCGGTGTCAAACCAGGAAACCCGGCGAGGCCAGCGAAGCCGGGTTCGCAGGGGCCCCCGGCGACCCCGACGAAGCCGGCGCCCAAGACGTGACGTGACCGTCCTCTACCTGTTCGACATCGACGGCACGCTGCTGCACGCACATAGCTCGGGCCGGGATGCCTTCGATGCCGTGTTCGCCGCGCTACACGGCGTCGCGCGCGCGAGCGCCGGCGTCCGCTTCGGCGGCAAGACCGATCCGCAGCTGATCGACGAGATCTTCCTGGCGCGGCTCGGGCGCGTCGCGACCGCGGACGAACGTGGGGCGTTCCTCGCGGCCTACGTGCCCCTGCTCCGCGCGCGCCTCGCGGCCCACGGCGTCGAGATCCTCGCGGGTGTCGTCGAGACGCTGAGCTACCTCGCCACGCGGACCGACGTCGTGCTCGGCGTGGCGACCGGCAACATCCGCGCGGGGGCGGAGGCCAAGCTCTCCTGCGCGAGGCTCGACCACTGGTTCGCGTTCGGTGGCTACGGGTGCGATTCGCGCGTCCGCTCGGAGCTCGTCGCGGCCGCCGCGGCCCGCGGTCGTGCCGATCGCGAGATCCGCGAGGTGGTGGTCGTGGGAGACACGATCCACGACATCGCCGCGGCGCGCGCATGTGGCGCGACGGTGTGCGCGGTGGCAACGGGGTCCGATCCGGCGGATGCGCTTGCGCACGCCGACGCGGTGTTCGCGTCGATGTCCGAGCTCCCGGCGTGGCACGCGGCGCGGTTTGGTTAGCGCACGGGCGGACCTGCACCTCACAGGTGCGGACGAGCGGTCAGGCCTTCCGGGTCCGAGACACCGACATCGGTGAACCCGACCTTGACCGCGAGATCCATGACGGCGACCAGCGACTGGTAGGCGACCGGCTGGCGCTTGGTGCTCTCGGCGGCGACCTCGATGTCGACCTTGTCGACGAAGAGCGCCGAGCCCTTCTGTGCGCGGAGGAGCTCCTCGAGCCTGGCGAGATCGTAGCCGGCCGCGGTCTTCGGGATCCGCTCGAAGTCGTCGACGCGAGAGACGCCGATCCAGATCTCGTCAGCCTGGATCAACACGGACAGCTTCGGCTCGGGCTCCGGCGGGATCACCTGATCGCGGCCCTTGCCGGCGGTGTGGACGTCGAGCTTGGCGATGTTCACCCACACCGCCGTCACCAGCAGGAACGCGGTGAGGCAACTCATTAGATCGATGAACGGGATGATGTTGAGCTCGACGTTGCGATCCTTGCCGTCACCGGTGCCGAGAGATGCGCCCATGTCTCGGGGACACGGCGCCCCGCGACTGGTTGCAGCTGGGAAGGTCCCTCCATGGGACACATCGACCACGATCACCGTCTCGCGCCCGGGGCGGTGGCTTCATCGGGAACCGCACACCCGAGCGCGCTGCTCGGGCCGCTCCATCGCCAGGACGATCGGACGCTCGCCCGCCTGCGCCGCCAGGAAGTCGCGCCGATCGCGAAGGCCGCGCCACCGGCGAGCGATCAAGATCTGCGCGAGCGCGCCGCCGAGGTTGTCGCCGGGACCGGGCAGGATCAGCACATCGGGCCCGAGCTCGCCGACCGCGGCCGCAACCGCGCGCTCGAGATCGAACGGCGCGACGATCTGCGGCCCGAGCGTGTAGCTCCACAGCGCCCGCGGATCGGCCCATGGCCGATGTACGGCCCCATCACCGCCATACAGCGTCACCGACGGCGAGGTGATCGCGAGTTCGGCGAGGTCGGCGCGTGCGCGTGCCGCGGTCGCCGTCATCAGCGGCGTGTGAAACGCCGAGTGCAGCGGCAGCCGCAGCGGATAGGCCAGGCCGCCGCGGTCGAGCGGAGGCAGGATCCGGCGCGCGTGGTCGAGGCCTGCGTCGTCGACGCCGAGCACGACCGCGCCGCCGAGCTTGATCGAGACGTGCACGCCTGGACATGCCAGCGCCTCGTGGACCGCCGCCGCCTGCGCCGGGGCCGGGCGCCAGTCCTCATCGACGATCGGGTACACGAGCTGGTGGCCGATCACGTGATCGACCTGGTAGTGCCCGAGCGTCTCGACCAGACGCGCCGCACCGCGCAGGTCGAGTGCACCTGCCGCGTAGAGCGCGCTGTAGAAGCCCATCGAGTTGCCGGTGACGCCGACCACATCGATCAGGTCGTGATCGATCGCCGCGAGGTCGAGCGCGGTGCACGCGAACGTGAGCAACGACGCATGCTCGCCGGCGACGTGCAGCCGCGGTGTGTAGGCGGCCGCCGCGTCGAGCTCCGACACCGGCGTGCGTCCGAGCTCGGCGCGCACCCCGTCGAGCGCGGCGACGATCGCCCCGCCCTCGCGCAGGCTACCGAGCTGCGCCCGACCATAGGAGCCGCGGCCCGGGCACACGATCACCGCGCGCAGCCGCGCGGTCACGGCGCCACCTTCGCGAGCGATCTCCGGCCACACAGCGCGAGCGCCGCGCGCTCGATGTCGGCCTCCGAGACCAGGACGTGGTTGGCTGCCGCGCCGAGCGGCACGAACGAATCCTCCGCGGCGACGCGCGCGATCTTGCCCGCGAACCCGCGATCGATCAGCGCCGCGATCACCGCCTCCGACACCCCACCCGAGCGCCGGGTCTCGTCGACGACCAGGACCCGCCCGATCGCCTCGGCCTCGCGCACCAGCTCGTCGACCGGCAGCGGCGATAACCACCGCAGATCGAGCACGCGGCTGGTCACCCCATGCTCGCGCTCGAGCCGAGCCGCGACCCGCAAGCTCATCCACAGGCCATTCGCGAACGAGACGATCAGCAGATCCTGGCCACGGCCGTAGCCGCGCGCGGCCCCGATCGCGACGTGCGCGGCGTCTGGCTCGTACGTGGACGTCCACAAGCCGTCCCCGGGGTCGTGGAGATCACGGGTCATGTACAGCGCGATCGGCTCGACGAACACGCACACCGCGCCGTGGATCCGCGCGGCCGCGACGCACGTCCGCAGCATCGCCGCCGCGTCGTCACCCCGCGCCGGCGACGCGACGATCAAGCCAGGGATATCGCGGAGCACGGCGACCGAGTTCTCGTTGTGAAAGTGGCCGCCGAACCCCTTCTGGTACGCGTAGCCCGCGATCCGGACCACCATCGGATTGCGGTACTGCCCCACCGAGAAGAACTGCTGCGACGCGGCCTCGCCACGCAGCTGGTCCTCGGCGTTGTGGAGGTACGCGAGGTACTGGATCTCGGGGATCGGCAACAGCCCGAGCTGCCCGGCGCCGATCGCGAGGCCGAGGATGCTCTGCTCGTCGAGCAGGGTGTTGAAGACCCGGCCCACGCCCGCGCGGCGCGAGAGCTCCGTGGTGACGTTGTAGACCCCGCCCTTCTTCGCGACATCCTCACCGAACACGATCAACTCGGGGTGCTTGGCCAGCAGATCGCCGAGCGCGCGGTTGATGTGGACCGCGAGGTGAGCCGGCCGGTCGTGCTCCGGCAGCTTGTCCTGCCAGATCGCGGCGCGCGCAGCCGGCGAGGTCGGTCGTGAGACCTCCGCCGCGATCGCCCGCGGATCGCGCGGCGCCAGCGGTGCCATGACCTCCGCCGCCGATCCCAACCGAGGTCGTCGCGCGGCCTCGTCGGCGAGCGCGGCCACCCGCGCCCGCAGCTCCTCGTAGTGCCAGCGCACCTGGGCGACCGTGCGCGCGCCCGAGGTGACGAGCAGGCGCGCGGTCGCGAGCACGGGATCGGCGGCCTCGTCCGCCTCGATCTCGGGGACCGGGCGGTAGGTCTGCTCGACGTCCGATCCCGCATGACCGAGCAGGCGCACCGTGCGCAGATGCAGGAACGCGGGTCGCCGGGTCTGGCGCACATGATCGGCCGCGACGCGAGCGGCATCGTAGGCATGCGCCAGATCGAGCCCGTCGGCGAAGACGTAGCGCACGCCCGGCCGATCGCGATGGCTCGCGGCGATCCAGCCATCCGGCGTGCGCACGCTGATCCCGATCCCGTTGTCCTCGCAGACGAACAGGATCGGAACCGGCAAGTTCTGGAACGCGGTCCACGACGCCGCGTTGAACGCGCCGGTCGCGGTCGAGTGGTTGGCCGATGCATCCCCGAACGAGCACACCACGATCGCATCGGCCGGCGCCGCGGCGTCGACACCCAGCCGCGCGGCGCGACCGAGCGACACCGCCGCGCCCACCGCCTTCGGCAGCTGCGAGGCGATCGTCGAGGTCTGCGGCGGGATCGCGAGCGCCGCGGCGCCGAACACCTTGTGCCGCCCACCCGAGATCGGGTCATCGGTGCTCGCGCACAGCCCGAGCAGCATGTCGAGCATCGGCGTCTGGCCCGGGACCTGCCGCGCCCGCGTCACGAAGAACGCCCCCGAGCGGTAGTGCAGGAACGCCGGATCCGTGGGGCGCAGCGCCGCCGCCACCGCCGCGTTGCCTTCGTGGCCTGACGACCCGATCGTATAGAAGCCCTCGCCCCGCGCGCGCAACGCACGGGCCGCGAAGTCGAGGTGGCGGCTCGCGACCTGCGCATCAAACAGGTCGATCGCCGAGCGCGCCGTCAGCGTCGAGCCCGTGCGGATCGGCGCGTCGAGATCGATCGGCGGAGCTGCCGGGCGCGCCTCGAGCGCGGCCAGCCCGTCAAGGAACTGCCGATCCAGGAGAGGTCCGCGGTCGACTGCCACGCGGGCATCATATCCCGGCAACGCCGCCCGCACGGGCCGCCGCGGGGACCGCGTGGCCCGACGATCGCGTCACGACACGCGATGGCGGCGAGCCGAGACCGCCGTCGCGCTCTTGGATCGCCGGATCGCCGATCCGCGGGTCGAGCTTGTCGACGGCGGCGAGCACGCCGCGGCGGCAGATCAGGTGACGCGCGTCAGTTCCATGCGACATGGCCTCGCGTGACGTGGGCGCCCGTCGAGGGTGTCCAATGGATCGCGATGCTACCCGCGCGGGCGACCTCGGGGGCCGCGAGCACGACATCACGATCGGCGACGCGCCAGCTCGCGCCGTCATGCCCCACGACGTGCAGCGCGCCATCCGTGGTCCACGCCAGCACGGTGCCATCCGCGCCCGATGCGCAGCCCGCGACCTCGGCATCACCGAGCCGAACTCGCGCTGGCCGACCGAGACCTTCATCGACGATCCACGCCTCGCCGCTGTCGGCGTGGAGGAACGCACGGCCACGGTCGTGAAACACCGCGGCGCCGCCGACGCGATCGCCGAGATCCGTGGTGACCGCGACGAGCCGCTGGCGATCGAGCACCGCGATCCCGCGAGCACCCGCGACGAGCACCGTGCCGCGCCGGATCCCCGGGAACAGCGCATGCGCGCGGCCGATCGAGGCCGTGTTGACCGGCGCGAGACCACCTTCCTGACCGGGCCAGACCGTCGCCTCGACGGAGCCGCTCGCCGCGAGCACGACCAACCCATCCTCGGTTGGTTCGAGCGCGACGACGGGCTCGGTCGCGGTGAGCTCCTGCACCGGCACGCGCGACGCGCCTGCGAGCGTCGAGAGCCCGCCGCTGGTATCCGCGATCACGAGCCCCTTCGCGGTGACCGCGAGGGCGACCGCAGGGGCGCTCAGCGACAGCTCGGTCCACGCACCCGCTCGCAGCTGCTTGAGCACGGGCTCCCAGCACGCGACGGTGATCGTGCCGGCGCCGTCATCGACGACCGCGCTGACCGGGCCGGTCGCCGGCAGCGGCGACAGCACGTCGCCGGTCCCGAGCGTCAACCACTCACCCGCATCCGTACCGATCACGAGCGAGCTACCGATCGCGAACGCGGTGACCGGGATCGAGCGCACGAATCCCCCGTCGCTGCTGGCCGACGCCATGGCCGGGGACCCTAGCATGGCCGCTGGTCGCGGCCGTCGTAAGAGTGAAGTGGCAATCCGGATCGCATCGGTCCCGGAGCGCCGGCGCACGGCGCCCGTGACCACCTGCGCGCCGACGACGCGCGCCCGCGAGCTAACTCCAGTGCTCCGTGCGGTGCGGCGGTTGCAGGTCAGCGCCGAGCTAGGAGGGACGGGCCCAGGACGAGCGTGAGCGAGGAGGGCGAGGACCCGCGGCCCTAGCGACCGAGGGCGAGGGGAATGTCGCCGGCGCCGTGACGGCGTGTGATGCAACGATCGATGGTGTGGAGGGCTTGGTCGAGCGTGTGTCGGCCATCGAAGACATCGTGAAGACGTGGTTCGACCACGGCGACGAGGTCGGCGCGCGACGTTGCATCGCACAATGAAGCGGAGCCGGCGACGAGGGCGGCGGCGTCGGACGGCGAGATCGTCGCGAGCAACCTGGGCCACCGATCACGCACGGCGTGCCAAGCCGCCGCTCGCGTCGCGGAGCGCCCGAGGAGCGTGACGACCGCGGAGACCGTCTGCCGTACCGGGAGTCGAGCATCGAAGATCAGCTCCACGATGCGAGGCGCGACCCCGGGACCCAACATGCCGAGGTCATCGAGCAGCGAGGTCCGCAGCTCGGCGTTGCTCGTCGAGGCGATGACCGCGAGCACCTTGTCGAGGAGCGCGCCGTCGTCTCGCGATGTGCTGAGCATGATCGCGAGATCGAGGCCGCCGGACGACGTGCCCGTGACCCGTAGCTCGCGATCGAGGATGCCGCGGGCGCGCTGCAGCGTGGCGCGATCGAAGCGGGGGGCCGGCAGCAGCTCGAGCAACGCATCGCGGATCACGTGCGCGACGGGCGTCCGCGGCGCGAACACCGCCACCGCCGAGGTGCGATCCGCGAACCGTGCCGCGAGCCAGGCCTCCCAGCGCGGGCGCGCCGGGTCATCGACGATCGGATCGATCGCACGCGCGATCGCGATCGCCGCGAGCTGCGCGTAGCCATCGCGGGTCGCGGCGAAGCTCCGCAGCGCGGTGATCGCACTCGCGATCGAGAGATCCCCGCGCAGGACACCGCCCGCGAGATCGTCGCCGATCGCGAGCCGCTCGCCGGGCGTGGCGAGCGCGGTGGGCGGCGTCAGCGTCGCGTCGCGCCACGCCACCTGGTAGTACCCGACGCCGCCGTCGTTGCCGATCACCCACGCCGGGCAGGTCGCGAGCGGGAGCTCGGTGCGCCCGCCGATGAGGCCACACACCCGCGCGGCCGCGGCAGGCCCGGGAACCCGCGCGCACACCGGGACGATCACGCCGTCGCGCGCATGGCCGATCAGCGCGGGATGTCCGTCGCACCGCAGCGACAGCTCGACGACCGGCGTGCCGATCCGATCGAGATACGACGCGAGCGCCTGCCCGACCGCGGGCGTCGCGACCGAGCCGACCGCCGCGACCACGTCGCTCGCGGTGACGAGCGCGCGCGCGTGAACGCGGACATATGCGCGCATCGCCTCGCGAAATCGATCCGCGCCGACGTAGTGCTCGAACATCGCGAGCACCGCCGCGCCCTTCTCGTACCGGATCGCGTCGAACATCCCCTCGATGTCCTCGGTCGCGGTGATCGGCTGATGCAGGGGCCGCGCGGCGGGCTCGGCATCCGCGGCGAGGCCTTGCTCGCGCGCGAGCTGCGTGCGCAGGACGCCATCATCGAACCCGCCGAAGGCCTCCGAGAGCTTGCTGGCCATCCAGCTCGCCGACGCTTCGGTCAGCCACAGATCGTCCCACCATGCGTGGGTCACCGAGTTCCCGAGCCACTGATGCGCGAGCTCGTGCCCGGCCACGCTGACGAAGTGCCGGGTGAACGCCGGATCGTCCTCATCGCCGACCAGCGCACCGCTATCGAACGTGATCAGCCCGACGTTCTCCATCGCCCCGAAAAACCGCGGCACCTCGACCAGATCGAGCTTCGGCCACGGCACCGCCTGATCGAAGTACGCCTCGAGCGCCTCGAGCAGCTTCGCCGTGGTCGACGCCGCCACGCCGGCACGCGCCGCATGGCCGGCGGTGACGACGACGCGGATCGGGATCTTGCCTCGCCCGGCGGTGCCCGCGTCGACGACCTCGAACGGCCCGACCGCGACCGACCACAGATAGCTCGGCAACGCGCCGATCTCCGCGAACTGGACCTCGCGCCGGCCATCGGGGAGCCGCCGCTCGCTCGCGACGGCTGCGTTCCCGATCGCGACGAGATCGTGCGGCACGACGAGCGTCACCCGCCACGGCACCTTGAACCGCGGCTCGTCGAAGCACGGCAGGATCGTGCGCGCGAAGATCGACTCGGCCTGCGCGTACAGGTACCAGTGACCATCGGTGCGCTGCCGGAACAGGCCTCGCTGATCGTTCTGGGTGTGGCCGGTGAAGTCGAACACGAGCACGATCTCGCCGGGGCCCGCGCGGCGCTCGAGCTTCCACCCGCGCATCGGGCCGGCGCCCACGACGAGCTGCGCGAGCGAGCCCCGCGCCTTGGCCGCGCGATAGCTCGCGGCGGAGATCTCGAGATCCACGGCATGGAGCCACACGACGTCGGTCGGTGCGTCGAGCCGGGTCCTGATCTCGACGTGGCCCTTGAACCCCTCCTGATCGGGATCGAGCTCGAGGCGGAGCTCGTAACCGAGCGGCGTCACGCCGGCGGGGAGCCGCAGCCCGGGAGCCACGTACGGCGGGAGCCGGGGCCCCACCGTGGGTAGCGCTGCCGCCGGCGACCGTGCGGGGACCACGATCGGCGGCGCCTCACCGGGCGAGCACGCGCCCACCACGATCCCCAGCAGCAGCGCGACCGCTCGCACCCGCCGGGTATAGCAAACTCAGGCGGTCACGACCGCGAGCAGGTGATCCGCATCGACCTGCTCCCCGACCGCGACATGGATCGCGCGCACCACCCCGGCGTCCGCGGCGCGAACGGTGTGCTCCATCTTCATCGCCTCGAGCACGACGAGCGCCGCGCCTGCCGCGACGCCCTGCCCGGCCTCGACCAGCACCTTGACGACCTTCCCCGGCATCGGCGCGACGAGCCCACCCGCGACCACGTGCGCCGCGAGCTCGGCGAACCGCGGCTCCTCGACGAGCATCAGCAGCACACCTTCGCTCTGGACCCAGCGCCGCGCGCCGGACGTCGCGACCCGCGCCTGACGGCGGTGCGTGCCGTGGTCGACGAACCACAGCCGATCGCCTTCGAGCCCGAAGCGGGTGACGTGGGTCGTCTTGCCGCCGATCTCGAGATCGATCGAACCGGCGGTGGCGCCCGGGCGATACTGGATCGCGAGCTCGCGGTCACCGAGCGTGTAGGTCACCTGCTGGTCGGAGAACCGGACGTTGCGCCAGCCAACGGGCGCGAGCTCGTGTGGGGCACGGCGGGTCATGATGCCGTGGAGGGTCACCGCGGTCGCGGCGACGCGCAGCCGATCCAGCCCGGGCGCGCGCGCGGCGAGCTCGCCGGCGTGGCGCTCGAGGAAGTGCGTATCGAGCTCGCCCGCGAGGAACGCAGGGTGCGCGAGGATCCGCGCGAGGTGCTCGCGGTTGGTGACCAGGCCGGGCACCCACAGCTCGTCGAGCGCGCGGCGCAGCAGCTGCGCGGCCTCGGTCCGGGTCGCGGCGTGCGCGATGATCTTGCCGAGCATCGAGTCGTAGTGGATGCCGATCTCGCTGTCCGCCGCGATCCCGAGATCCGCGCGGACCGTATCGGGGACCCAGGTGGCCAGCAGCGTCCCCGTGGTCGGCAGGTCGTCACGCTCGGGATCCTCGGCGCACAGCCGGACCTCGATCGCCCAGCCGCGCTGCGGCGGTGCGACGTCGTAGCCGAGGCGCTCGCCCCGGGCGACCCGGATCTGCTCGCGGACGAGGTCGAGCCCGGTGGTCAGCTCGGTCACCGGGTGCTCGACCTGCAGCCGCGTGTTGACCTCGAGGAAATAGAACCTGCCCGCCGGGTCCGCGATGAACTCCACCGTGCCGGCACCCACGTAGCCGACGGCGCGGCCGAGCTCGACGGCGGCCCGGCCCATCGCGGCGCGCCGCTCTGGATCGAGCGCGATCGACGGCGCCTCCTCGATCACCTTCTGATGCCGGCGCTGGATCGAGCACTCGCGCTCCCAC
>WBZN01000879.1_pt1 | contig 19688 bp, 11 predicted proteins | sample 5204281 | NCBI WGS metagenome assembly WBZN01 (sample SAMN12344347, study PRJNA552823) | activated sludge metagenome | biome: Activated sludge suspended growth; feature: Nitrification reactor; material: Wastewater; isolation source: activated sludge from nitrification reactor of wastewater... | reverse complement strand
ATTTTCCGCCCTGGTGTATTCCCATCACGAACGGGTATTTCCCACCACTGAGCACAGGCACGCGATTGAGCACGTCGAGAATATCTGCAAGGTCGGCAAGCATGGTGCCACCCACCCTTGCCTTGGATTCCCGTAACGAGGTGGTTTGTTTCTCGAAGTCCTTGAACACAGTCAGGACATCCGTATCAGTGGGAGGAAGTGTCTTTTTGAGATCGACGTTCCAGTGCTTATAGAACGCCCACGCATCGGGTAGTGTGGAGCCTCGAATGTTTTTTGCCAAGATCTGTCCATCTTTTCTGACGGTCACGCGGGCGAGATACTTATTGTCTTGATTCTCGGCCGGTGAGTCCGAGTCATACTGGAATGCGCCCTCTTCAAAAACAATCTCATAGGTCGCAGCGTGTGCTGTGGGCAAGAGGGCCACAGGCAGGTTAGCGAGCAAGAAGACGCTCCAAAGCAACCAGATAAGGTCTGGTCGGAACCTTAAGCTGGGTGGGCGGTGTGTAGTGGGAATGGAGAATGTGAACGGATGCGACTTGTGTCCGATTGTCGGGACGTACACGCCACATGAGGAAGAATGGAGCATAGTCTGGGGCGCCAATCATAGACAATTCGCAGCACCTTGTCAAAAGTCTATAAGCCAAAATACGTGTATTTTGACGAGCTGTGGTCGTTCGTATCCCGAGTCTTCTATATTCGGATCGAGTCTGATAGTCCGCTGATTTGTTCCGAGCGATGGGATAAGCCAAGAGCTGTTCCGTAACCTTCTAGACGAGAGGCATGTAGTCTACGTCAAACGTCGTCGTACTACCGGTCGTCGAAGGTATGCCTTCCAAGCGAGCGGTGAACGGGGAGTTCCAGACCACTTGGCCCGACAGCCGGGTCAGCTCTGCCAGCGCTTGCACCCCCGGCGGCCCAATCAGCCGCAGCCCCTCGGAGAGCAGCCGCAATCCCTCAGTGTGAACAGGCAACCCTCTTGTGACGGCTTCGAGCAAGAAGTGTTGGGCTACCGTTGGATCATTCCGTTGTCTGATGTTCTGCCAAGCCCAGATCACGCATCCATCTGACAGGAACGGGAACCACGTGGCGAGGTTGTAGGCCCAATCTCGCATCAGATCGAAGCGCTCCAGCCGCAAGAGAAGATAGGCCCCGACCGCCGCCGCGTAGGGATTTCGCTGCTTCTCATCCAGCATTTCGGCCGCTTCATCAGCCCACGAGGCCATGGTCTCCGCTGCGTAGTAGTCTCCGCGAGTCAGGTAGGCGCCAACCGTGTCGGCCTCCTTGGAGGTCGTGGCGATGCGAACACTGACCATACGCCCCCCTTCGCCCACTTCGTCCACCCGTACGTAGGCCGCGTCCAACTTCCCAGGAAGGGAGACGACGAGTCGGGTCTCCCCCACCGACACCCGCAATGTATAGGGATGATCCTGAACGATGGGGGTAAAGGCGAGTTCCCGTCCATCTAATGACAGTCGACCGCGAACCTCCGGTTCCCACTGGGTCCGTATCCCGTCGGGTAACACCGGGTTGAATCCAGGGGTAAATTGCGTTGGCGAAGGTTCCTCAGTTCCGAACAGCTCTACGGGCAGTGGCAATCCCGTGGTTGCCGCACTTACCTGCTTAGCTGCCGAACGGAATGAGTGGTAGCCTCGAACCTCCTGTATGGTGATCGGGGGGCGGTTTGGCGTCGAGCTCCGTGGACGACCACGTTGACCTTCGAGCGCAGATCGACTGATCTCGTAGGTCAGGTTCCCATCGTGTCGGAGTGTTACTATGCGACCTGAGGCCAGATGCACGCGAATAAAGGATCGTTCCGATGGGACCTGGACCTGTTCCTCACCTCCCGGCCGAATCGCCACCTGTTTTACAGTCTCGAGGTCAGGACTGAGCACCTCGACCGCTGCTACGGGCATATCAGGCGCGAAGCGAATGCGCATGGTGCCACTCATCGCGGGACCTCGTAGTCGTATGTCGGTGGGCTCATCTCCTCTTCGATACTATCGGGCGGATAATTCGCAAAGGTCACGTCGACTTTGGTCGGGCCAGCGGTGACCCGCCCCATCCAGGGCCGCCGCTCACCTGCCTGGGACTTATGAACGAGAGTCGTCCCCTGTCTGACCGAAATGTTCGCCTCCGCATTGGCTTGGTCTGTCTCGCAATCCACCTTAACCACGACCGCCCCGCCATCCGGGTAGTGCAGCGGGATGGGCTTCTGTACGCGACAGTCGCTTGTCAGCGGCAAGTTTTCTGTCGCCCCGAGCGTTTCCATGACTGATACCAACGCGCTGCTTAATGACGCGGCATCAATCCTCCACTTCGGACCGGCTTTGCGTGCCCCCACCCCCTCAAGGCACATGATCAGCGCCTTGCAGAAGAATGTCTCCTCACCGTCTCGTCCGTAAGCCTTGCGACCTTCCGAGGCGGCGAAGTATGCCGCAGACAGATCTACCTTATCCTGGTACGAGGCGGCCGCAAGTGACTTCCCATGTGGGTTCTTTTGAGTGAGCGCCGCGATCGGCGGATCGCGGCACGCGTCCACGAAAAACATCTGTGTTTGGGCCGCGCACTTCGCCATTCCGACTTGCATGTCGGAAAAGTTGATGCAGTTCTCCCAGTCATCCGGCTCGTCCGGGTTGCCGAAGTCGGCCGGCAGCAAGAACTGGCTGATCATGCTGATCCCGTGCCCGGCGAAATAGAACAGGGCCATGTTCGCCTTCTGGGCGTGACAGCGTCCATACCATCGTTTGAAGGCGGCGCCGATGTTCGCCATCGTCGCGTCCTCAATCGCTACCATTGAGCCGTCCCCTCGAGTGACGGTCTCCGTTGGCGAAAGCAGCAATTCGATCGACCCCAGCGGGCAGGCTGGATTCTGGTAGTGGCGTTCGAGCCAGCCCGCGATGCGCTTTGCGGCCAGGGGGGTGGTCGTGAGCGGGGCGAGGCCATTCAGTAGCTTCGACGGCTTCTGTGCGTCCAGGCCTAGGTGAGCGTAGTTGCCGACGCCGATGATCAAGGCATGCAGGCGGGGTGATCCCGTTTCCACCGCCTTCACATCAGTCGGCCAGTAGCAGCTCATGGCAGTTGATCGATCCGGGCACGGAGCCGTTCGTAAAACCGCGCTTGCTCGAAGTAGGCCCCGTGTGCCTTGATCACGTAGGTTCCCGTGTCGTACCGAGCGTCGATATCCACACGATCGAAGATCTTCTTGCAGGCGTAGGAAAAGATATCCACTTCGTCATAGACGTTGATCCATCGTGTGATGTTGGGAGGGGTGGGCGCCTTTTGCGGACTCTGTATCAACTTGTCGCTGGTCCTGTACAATTTTATCTCCTCGAAATGCGCCACCTGTGAGCCCACCGAAACGAACAGGTCGACTGGACGACCAGACCAAAAATGCCCCAGGAGGTCAAAGGTAATCACACCGCCCAGGCTATGGCCGATGACCACGAACGGCTCATCAGCTGGCGCGCCTGTCAGGGCCTGCTCCCATGACTGCATGATGCGGTTCGGAATGGGGCCCGGAGCGGCTTGGTGGCCCCGGCCGTCAAAGTAGATGAACACATCGCCGAAAAACCGCCCGAGGGTCGCATTCAACGGTTCTCGTGTCCAGCCGAGCAACTTGGTTGAGGCGAAGTCTCCCACTTTGTCGACCGCGGTGCCGATCATTCCCGACGCAGCTTTCTTGATTTTGAGCGCGGTTCCACTGAGAAAGTTCAAAATGTCGTCGAGTCCTTGCGCCTGAACCTGCGTCGTGGGGGCGATCGCCAGTCTCAGGTTACTGAGCAGCTGAAGATCGGTTGTCGTCGTGGCCAGCCAGGCAGGAGTTCGATTGGTTGTCGCATATTCCTGGACGGCGACTACGAATGCGGCGACGTCGGCCTCCATGCCAACGGGCGTGTGCTCTAATGCAATTTCGCCAATGGTCTCGACGGCCGGGAGGAACCCTCGCTTGGCAAACGCCACCAGCGGCTCTTCAGCCATTCCACCAGGAAGTGCGTCTCGGATGACCGCGAGGAAGGCGCGGACATCAGCGTCGGCGGCGACGCTCAGCGCCTGCATGTCGCCTTGCGGAAGGGAGGCCATGTTCCACGCAAACGACGTGGCAAGATCTCCCCAGTAAGGAAAAGTCACGTTGATGGGATTCGCGAAGCTCTTGCCGTTGATCTTCGCGCCCGCCAGAGATTTTCGGAGAAATGCCGTTTTGACTTTCAGCCCGGCTTCGTAACCGGCTCCTGTTCGGGTATTGACGCCGTGCACAAATACAACCGGCATAGGCGTTCCCTTTCATCAGCAGCTGCGACCGTCTCGCACTCAGAAGGCTATAATCACGAAAGTGACTCGAACACCATCAAGAAGGCTGAACCTGGGTTCCTCGACCTCTTGATTCCGCATCGTTTCTTATTACGATGTTCAGGAATACCTGCGTGAAGCAGATCTCATGCCTATCGCTGTTTCGTTTTTTTGCAAGCAACAAAGGCAATCGCGACTTGAGAACCAGACGCGCACGAACGATCGCACGGCAAGTGGGGAGCGAAAAGCAGCGGTGCCTTGCTTGCGTCTGGGCATCGACTCGCATAGCAAACAGAGGCGGTGCAAACCCTACGCCACGCGTGCGAGAGGGAAGGTGCTTTCTATGTCGTGATTATCCGCCGACATTCATCAGGACAGGGGCGGTGGGACATGAGATAGGCATGCTACTGTATCTGTTTGTTATCGGGCAGTATCCGTTGAGATACGCCCTTTCATGCACACTGGATTGCAGTTCGTTTGCGTCGCCATGGGCATAACGTTTCTCCCACGCATGGATAGGAGGTGGTGTCACTCTCTCCAAAGCTCCCAACAGAGGACGCCTACCGACGATGCCCCCTTCTGCCTATTGAATCGCACGAACGATTTGCTCCACGAGGAACCCTCGACGGCTGCATCGGTCCGCAGCGTACGCACAGGACAGCCGAAACGGATAGCTGAGCCCAGTTTTAAGTTGCTGTCGTTTTTGGGAGAGACGTCAAGAACCATCCTCCACAATTTCAGCAACGGTCGGAGTTGCGCGAGAAATCAGGTGAGTTCCTTCCACTCGTCCGCGCAGGCATAGCGTTCAAGGATGGGCAGTCCGTGGAACGGCCAGGAGCACGATCAGAGAAGCACTCGGGAAGGATCGACGCTTGATTGCCCTAATCCACAACTCTTGACAATATCTCGCCTTTTTGAGCGAAGATCCACTGCAGGACTGATTTGAGCTTGGTCTCATTCCACTGAGAGACAATCCCAGCCGACAGATCCACATGCACCTCTTTCGGATTGCGAGGAGCACCCGTCCCTAACTTCCCAACCCCAGTCTTGCCTTGTGACATGAGTTGAGCGACGGGATAGCCGCGAAAGCCCGTCTCACTCTGGAACCAGTCGCCACCAACTAGCGCAATCACGTCCGCTACTTCAGCCTTTGGCAGCGTGAAGGCCAGCCAATCGATGGTTTGGGTGAAACCTCCGGAACCTGTCATTTCTTCCTCCTTGGGGCCTGTGCGATAGACGCCCCCGTCTTACCAAGTCGGGGGCTGGTCGGCTGCGCGCGCCGCCCGCTATCGCCGCCGGTCGCGCGCAGGCCGTCCTCTGTTTCTACCAGGGTCAGTCCGTTGAGACGCATCGCGCGTCGTACTTTTTGGAGGTCAAACAAATACATTTTGCAGAATCGTTCATACGGGATACGCCCCGTCCGATACGCCCTTCGAATCGTCGTAACATGGACATCAAATTTTTCTGCTAATTCCTTGGCCGTGAGTAACATCCGTCGAATCACTCCTTTCTCACTTCTCAACATGGTGGGGACACTACGCGAACACTGGGACGCTGGGAACTAGGCGTATGCATGCTTATGTGCGCTTTAGTGAGCTTTCCTGTGCTTTTGTGCGCATCGTCCATTGAGGGACTTCATCGAGCCAGCACGACAGCGGGCGGCATTTAACGTGAGCAGAGGGAAAGAACACCAATAGGCCGCACGAATCGAAATGATCACGGGGAGTTATGGATGTGGAATGACGGAAAGAAACCGGAGCTAACCACGTTGAATGGAGAGCAGTGAATAGGATTAGGAACCTGAAGGGAGCGCAAGAGGAAAATGGCTCTGGACGATAAACTCGCAGAGGCTAGAGCCGCTTAGCCCTAATCTAAACTGGATGCAGTTATCGGAGTAGATGCTATTTCGCCCGAAAGGCAGTGTTCTCGATAAATCAACTGTTGTAATGTGGTGCACATTTGAAGCGAGACTGCTATGTTTCCTGAGTTCCTATGAAACTCATAAAGAACACAGGTAATGAGCGTGTAATTGACGAATTACGTCATGCCCTGGTGCGGCACTCATCGCTTGCTCTAGCTTCTCCTGCGTTTTCGATCTTCGCGTTTGCAGAGCTGCGCGATATACTGGAAAAGCTCGACGCTTGCCGCATGGTGATCCCAGCAACCGATGGGCATGATCTTGGACTGACCGGCTCAGAGACCGATCGTGCTTTTCGAAATCGCCTGCAATTGCATTGGCTCGCACACGAATGTGCGGCGTGGGTTACGAAGAAGGTGGATCTCCGCGGCGCGCCGGCCATGCTGCCTCAGTCGATCCTGATCGCCGGCAAACCAGATTCAGACCTTCATCGTGTGATCACCGGTAATTGTGCTTTCACAACGGAAGGCTTGGGCATCACTCCCGGCAATCAATTTAGCCTGATTCAGTGTTCAGAGAAACCCGAGGAATCCTTCATTCTTGGCTCTTGGTTCACGAGCCTCTGGAACACTCTGCCTGCATCGGATCATCAGAAAGCCGCATTCCTGTTGCGGCTTCAGGAACTCGCCGAATCAAAAGCCCCTTCGCTCATCTATTACCTAACGCTTTTCCAGATTTTCAAAGACCTTGGTGAAGAGCTGGACGAAGAGCGGATCATTAAATCTGCGACCGGCATCCGGAACACGACAGTATGGAAAAAGCTGTACAAGTTTCAGCGGGATGGGGTTGTTGGAGCTATCGACAAGCTTGAACGGCTTGGAGGTTGCATCATTGCCGACAGCGTCGGTCTGGGTAAAACCTTTGAGGCGCTGGCGATCATTAAATATTACGAGCTGCGGAATGACCGCGTGCTGGTACTTGTTCCCAAGCGCCTGCGCGATAACTGGACGCTCTATAAGGCCAATGACCGGCGCAACTTTCTCGCCTCCGACCGGTTCAATTACGATGTATTGAACCACACGGACCTCTCTCGCGACGGCGGCTCTTCCGGGGACATCGATCTCTCCCACGTCAATTGGGGGAATTATGACCTTGTCGTCATTGATGAATCACATAACTTCCGAAACAAGGCCACGCACAATACCCGCGAGACACGTTACGACCGCCTCATGCGACGCATAATCAAAGATGGCGTCAAAACGCGCGTTCTGATGCTTTCGGCCACGCCTGTAAACAACCGTCTGGCCGATCTCAAAAATCAGATTGCCTTTGTTACGGAGGGAGATGATCGGGCCCTTGATGCACATGGAATTGCCAGCATTGAGACAACGGTTCGGCAGGCACAACTTCAGTTCAACCGGTGGCTTGCCCTGGAGGAAGTTGAGCGAAAGCCTGCACACCTTCTGGAGATGCTCGGTTTCGATTATTTCAAATTACTCGATCTATTGACCATTGCGCGCTCCCGCAAGCACGTTGAGAAATACTATGGCACCAAGGAAACAGGCACTTTTCCGGAGCGACTGAAGCCTATCAACATCAAGCCGGACGTGGATCTTGCGGGAGAGTTCCGTTCGATCCGCGATATCAACAATGAAATCCGGCGGCTCACTCTTGCAGCTTATGCGCCGTTGCGTTACGTGCTGCCACACAAGCAAGCGGCCTATGACGCCAAATACAGCACTCAGATTCGCGGCGGCGAGAGTTTCTTTCGACAGGTAGACCGCGAGGAAAGCCTTGTGCACCTGCTGAGAGTGAATGTCTTGAAGCGCATGGAGAGCGCCGTGACCTCCTTTGCACTCACTATTAAACGGCAGCTGGCCGACGTGGAGTCCACTCTGAACAAAGTCGAAGCGCTTGCCGAAGAAGTCGAAGAAATCAGCATCGAGGATGTGGACGCGGATGACCCGGCTTTTGAGAGCCTTTTTGTAGGGCGCAAAGTCAAGGTGTTGCTGCAGGACGTGGACCGGGTCCGCTGGAGGCAAGATCTCATTGAAGACCGCAATCGGCTTGCCACGCTTCTTTCGGCATCAAAACAGGTCGGCGCAGCTCGCGACGCCAAGCTCCGGGCACTTCGGGATGTTATCGAACGCAAGTGCCGGCAGCCGATCAATGGCGCAAACCGGAAGGTCATCGTCTTCACAGCCTTTGCCGACACGGCCCAATATCTCTATCAAGAGCTTTCTGGGTGGGCACAGAAGGAACTCGGTCTACATTCAGCGTTTGTAAGCGGTGCGGGTCATAATGAGACCACGCTGCCCAAGCTTCGGAAAGACTTCACAAGCATCCTTACGGCCTTCTCGCCGCGATCTAAAGAGCGGCCTGAAGATCTTGCCGCTGAAGGTGAAATCGATCTGCTCATCGCCACCGACTGTATCAGCGAGGGCCAGAATCTGCAGGACTGCGACACCGTCATAAACTACGACATTCACTGGAATCCGGTGCGGATCATACAGCGTTTTGGTCGCATCGACCGGATAGGCTCGATCAACGAGCGCATCCAGCTCGTTAATTTCTGGCCCAACATGGAGCTGGAGGAGTACATCAATCTCGAACAGCGCGTCAGCGGCCGCATGGTTCTGCTCGATATTTCCGCCACCGGCGAGGAGAACATTATCGAGCACCAATCGGGCGATCAGATGAATGATCTGGAATATCGCCGCAAGCAGCTCCTGAAGCTCCAGGACGCAGTTATTGATCTTGAAGATTTAAGCAGCGGCGTTTCCATTGCCGACCTTACACTGAATGATTTCCGTGTCGATCTCGCGGGGTTCCTCAAAGAACACCCGTGTAAACTGGAGAGCCTGCCATTTGGGATGTTTGCTGTCACGACCGCACAGAACAGCGGAGAATCCTCGATCCCGCCCGGCGTCATCTTCTGCCTGCGCGCGGTGGGAGAAGCGGCGCTCAAGGCCATGGAACCGGGTTATCCGCTTGCTCCGCACTACGTCGTTCATGTAGGCGACGCCGGTGCCGTTCTGCTGCCGTTTACTCAGACCAAGCAAGTACTGGATCGCCTGAAGCGGCTTTGCATTGGATGCGACCTTCCCAACGCCGGTGCCTGTGAGCGGTTCGACAAAATGACCAAAAACGGTAAAGACATGAGCGCGGCCCAGGAACTGCTCGCCAAAGCCGTCGCCTCGATTGTCGGCAAGAAAGAGGAACGAGCCGTCGCCAGTCTGTTCACACCGGGTGGCACGCACGCCATGCAAGGCGAGTTCCAGGGGATCAACGACTTCGAGGTTGTGGCCTTCCTTGCCATACTGCCAGAGGCAACAAGCGAATGAGTTTTACCCCAGTCATCGATGCCCTGGGGTTGCCGGCGGACGCCCGTGTTGATCAGCGGGTGCCGAAGAAAATCCTCACGGAACATGGAGCACCAACAGCGGCTGACAAGCGCCGGATTCAGGACGGGATTGAGGAATTATTCTGGGTGGCCGCGCTCAAGCCTACAAATATTGCTGTGCCGGCCTTCAAAGACAATGTGCGGGAGTATCTCGAGGTCGCAGTACTCACTGCCACGCTACACGCCGGCGCAAAGCCGACACGCCTTATTGAACTGATTCATCGCGCTATCCCCTATCCGGTCGTGCTTTGGACCGAGCAGGGCGGCGCCTTCAGTCTCTCACTGGCACACAAACGGTTGTCACAGGGGGAGGCAGGGGAAGTCGTGATTGAGGACTTGCGTCGGACGGCCCCATTTCATCCAAATAATCCTACTGCAGAAGAAGCCCAATTCCTCGGCAGCATCGCAGTATCAAGTCTGCCAAACCGCGACCTGTTTGCACTTTATCAAGGATGGCTGGATCGTCTGGCCGCATTGGAAGCGGCTCAGATCACTGGCACATTTGCTCCGCCGGACTCCGATGGTCGCGCCCAGGCGCTACGCGACGGCTTAGACGCGCGCGCCGAGCTTCAGCGCGAGCTCGCCGCCTTGCGCGCCCAGGCTGGAAAGGAAAAGCAGCTCAATCGCCGCGTGCAACTAAACCTTGAAATCAAACGTCTGGAAGCTAAAGTAGCCGCGACAGAACAAACGCTGTGAAGGACCAAAAGATGAAGAAACTCACCGCCGAAGATATGGAAACCAAATCGCCGGATGTCGTCGCCGATAATATCGAGCACCTCAAATCTCTCTTCCCGGAAGCCTTCACGGAGGGAAGGGTCGATTTCGAGGTTCTAAAAGAACTGTTGGGCGGTGCGGTTGACGAACGGGAAGAGAAATACGGCCTTAATTGGCACGGCAAGCGCCGCGCGCGCCAGCTTGCCCTCAGTCCCTCTACCGGAACGCTGCGGCCCTGCCCGGAGGACAGCCTGGACTGGGATACCACCCAGAACCTCATAATCGAGGGCGACAATCTCGAAGTGCTCAAACTCCTCCAGAAGTCCTATGCTGGAAGGGTCAAGCTCATCTACATCGACCCACCCTATAACACGGGTAAGGACTTCGTCTATCCCGACAATTTCCGGGACAACATTAAGAACTATCTGGAGCTGACGGGGCAGGTCGAGGGCGGACATAAGATTAGCTTCAACAGTGAAGCTTCCGGCCGCTTCCACACTGACTGGCTCAATATGATGTATCCACGCTTGAAACTCGCGAGAAATCTGTTGAGGGACACGGGCTTCGCGTTCATCAGTATCGACGACGGTGAGGTGACTAATCTTCGTCGACTTTGCGATGAAGTGTTCGGAGAGGAGAATTTCGTCGCCCAACTGGTCTGGAAATCGCGCGTGAGCGAGGATACACGAGCTAAGACGGGGGTTTCTACTGATCATGAGTACATCGTCTGCTATTCGCGGGGGGATGAAGTCGCATTGCGCGGGTCCGAGAAAGATACGGAGAAGTTCGCCAATCCAGACAACGATCCACGCGGACCATGGCGAAGTGCGGACCTGACAGGGTTGGCGTCGAAAGAGGCACGCCCGAATCTTCATTATGACCTGATCGACCCACAAACAAATATCAATTACGGGTGTCCACCAAAAGGTTGGCGCTATGAGAAGCCAACGATGCTGAAAAAAATAGCCGAAGGCCGAATTCTCTTTCCGGCCAGTAAGGATGGGCGTCCGAGACATAAACTATTCTTGAACGAAATGCGGAGTCTCTATAAAAACATGAGCTCCGTTCTTACTGAGTTCAGTACGGCCGATGGAACGCGAGAACTCAACGTTCTATTGGGACAAGGCGTTTTCAGCTTCCCAAAACCAACGGGGCTAATAGCCAGCATCATTGAACAGGCCACGGAAGCGGGTGACATCGTTATGGATTTCTTTGCAGGCTCAGGGACAACGGGGCATGCGACATGGCTTCAGAATCTATCTGATGGAAATAACCGTCGCTTTGTTTTGGTGCAGCTGCCCGAGCCATTGGACTTAGCGAGAGCCGATCAACGCATTGCTGCAGATTTCTGCGACAAACTTGGTAAACCCCGCTCCATAGCTGAATTGACCAAGGAGCGCTTGCGTCGCGCAGCAAACAAGATCAAGGACGAGAGCCCGTCATTCACGGGCGATCTGGGCTTCCGAGTGTTCAAACTCGACTCCAGTAATATCCGAGCCTGGGAACCTAATCGCGATGATCTCCCGAAGACACTGGAAGAATCTGCGGAACACCTAAAGGCCGGGCGCAGGGAGGCCGACATTCTGTTCGAGCTGCTCCTCAAGCTCGGTCTTGATCTGACAGTGTCGATCGAAGACAAAGCGATTGCCGGGAAAACCGTCCACGGCATCGGTGCGGGCACGCTCATGGTGTGCTTATGTGACAAGATCGACACTAAGGAAGTGGAACCGCTCGCCATCGGTATCATCGCGTGGCATAAGCAACTAGCCCCTGCGGGCGAGACGAGCGTCGTCTTCCGGGACAGCGCCTTTGCCGATGACGTGGCCAAGACCAACCTCACTGCCATCCTCCAGCAGCACGGGCTGGAGCATGTACGGAGTCTATAAAGAAGAGAGTGCCCATGAAATTGCATTTTGAACCCAATCTGGACTACCAGCACATCGCCATCGAGTCGGTGTGTGACCTGTTCCGTGGGCAGGAAATCTGTCGGACTGAGTTTACGGTTACCCGTGATCCACTCTCGACACAACAAACCATGGCGTTTGCCCAAAATGACCTTGGGATTGGTAACCGTCTGCACCTGTTAGATGATGAACTCTTGGCCAATCTGGCTGATATTCAGATCCGCAACGGTTTGAAGCCATCCGGTTCGCTCGCCTCGGGCGACTTCACCGTGGAGATGGAGACCGGCACGGGTAAGACCTATGTTTATCTACGAACGATCTTCGAGCTGAATCGGCGTTATGGCTTCACCAAATTCGTCATCGTGGTGCCGTCCGTGGCGATCAAGGAGGGCGTCTATAAGACCCTCCAAATGACTGAAGACCACTTCCGTGCGCTCTACGCCAATACGCCTTTCGAGTTCTTTCTGTATGACTCAACCGACCTCAGTAGGGTACGGAGCTTTGCCACCAGCCCACAGATCCAGATCATGGTCGTGACGGTCGGTGCCATCAATAAAAAAGACGTGAACAATCTCTACAAGGACAGCGAGAAGACGGGCGGAGAAAAGCCCATCGATCTCATCAAAGCTACGCAGCCCATTCTAATTGTGGACGAGCCACAGAGCGTAGACGGCGGCTTAGAGGGACAGGGGAAGAAGGCTCTCGCGGAAATGAACCCGCTCTGTACGCTTCGCTACTCCGCTACCCATGTCGATAAACACCACATGCTCTATCGTTTGGACGCGGTGGACGCCTACGAACACAAGCTGGTCAAACAGATTGAAGTGGCCTCCCTTGAAGTGGAAGGCGGCCATAACAAAGGTTATGTGAAGCTGATCTCGACGAGCAATAAGAAGGGTACATTCAGCGCTAAGGTCGAACTCGATGTGCAGCGGGGCACGAGCGTGAGCCGAGAGGCAGTTATAGTACGGCCCGGCGATGATCTTCAGCAAATCACCAATCGCGCTGTGTATGCCGACTACCTTGTGCAGAACATTGGCTGTAAAGCCGGCCATGAGCATATCGAACTGAGTAATCAGGAAACTCCGCTGCGCGTGAGTGAGGCCATCGGCGACGTGGATGGCGATGCCCTCAAGCGGCTTATGATTCGGCGCACCATCGAGGAGCATCTGGACAAGGAACTGCGTTTGCGACCGCAAGGTATCAAGGTGTTGAGCCTGTTCTTCATCGATGCCGTTGGGCATTACCGCAGCTACAGCGCCGACGGCGCCCAGGTAAAGGGCAAATATGCGGTTATGTTCGAGGATGAGTACCGCACGGCAGCCGCCAAGCCAAAGTATCGCACCCTCTTTAATGATGTCGATTTGGAGTCCGAGGCCACGGAAGTCCACGACGGCTATTTCTCAATAAATAAGAAAGGTTCGTGGACGGACACGGCCGAAAACAATCAGGGTAACCGCGAGAACGCCGAGCGCGCCTATAACCTGATCATGAAGCACAAAGAAAAGCTGCTGAGTTTCGAGACGAAGCTGAAGTTTATCTTCTCCCATTCTGCCCTGCGCGAAGGATGGGATAACCCGAACGTCTTCCAGATCTGCGCTATCCGTGAAATCGGAAGCGAGCGCGAGCGCCGCCAGACCATCGGTCGCGGACTGCGGCTCTGCGTCAACCAGCAAGGCGAACGCTTGCGAGGTTTCGACATTAATACACTGACGGTTATTGCCACCGAGAGCTACGAACAGTTCGCCGAGAACCTGCAGAAGGAAATCGAGGCCGATACCGGTATCCGTTTCGGCGTTGTTGAGAAGCATCAGTTTGCTTCAATCCCGGTAACTGACGGAGCCGGGAGAACCACATCGCTTGGCGTCACACAATCTGAAGCAATCTGGAATCACCTCAAGGAAGCGGGTTATGTAGATGCGAAAGGCAAGGTGCAGGACCACTTAAAGAAAGCCCTGAAGGACGGCACGCTGGAGCTTCCAGAGCCGTTTAGAGCACAACTTCAGCAAGTGAAGGATGTTCTCCGGAAACTCGCAGGGAGGCTGGATATCAAGAACGCCGATGATCGGAAACCAATCAAAACCCGGCAGGCAGTGTTGCATAGCGAGGAGTTTCAGGCTCTCTGGAACCGCATCAAGCACAAGACCACTTACCGCGTGCAGTTTGATAACGAAAAGCTGGTAGACGAGTGTGCAAAGGCGATCGGTGAATGCCCGTCTATCACCAAGACCCGTGTTCAGATTCGCAAGGCCGACCTCGCCATCGGCCGGGGCGGCGTTTCCTCAGAGGAAACCGCCGCTGCTGCGCCGATTACAATTGACGAAATAGACATAGAATTGCCTGACCTGCTGACCGATCTTCAAGACAAGACTCAGCTCACCCGCCGCAGTCTTGTGCGCATTTTGATCGACAGCGGCCGGCTCGATGACTTCAAGCGGAATCCGCAACAGTTCATTGAATTGGCGACCGAATCCATCAACCGGACAAAGCGTCTGGCTCTGGTAGATGGAATCAAGTATCAGCGCATTGGCGATGAGCACTATTATGCCCAGGAACTCTTCGAGCAGGAGGAACTAACTGGTTACCTCAAGAACATGCTGGCCGCGACGAAGTCTGTCCATGAGCACGTCGTTTACGATTCATCCGGCGTTGAGCGCACCTTTGCTGAGCAACTGGAGAAGAACGAAGCCGTGAAGGTCTATGCGAAGCTGCCCGGCTGGTTCAAAGTCCTAACGCCGTTGGGCACCTATAATCCAGACTGGGCCGTGTTGGTTGAAAAGGATGGTGCGGAGCGCCTCTATTTCGTGGTTGAAACCAAGAGCAGCCTCTTCACTGACGATTTGCGAGACAGAGAGAGCGCAAAGATCGCTTGTGGTAAGGCTCACTTTAAGGCTCTAGCCGTCGGCGAGAATCCGGCAGAGTTTATTACGGCCAGGAACATCGATGATCTGATGACCAAATGTTAGTGATACTCAGTCGTAGAGCAGAATGACTTCTTTAAGATCAGGAGAGCAGACATGAACTGGCCCAAAGGAGCAACGTGGCGAAAGTGGGATCTGCACGTTCATAGCCCCGCTTCTCAGAACTTTGCGGGCGACTGGAACCAGTTCATCATCCAGCTCGGCATCGCGGACTGCGACGTCATCGGTATCAACGATTACTTTTCCGTTGCTGGGTATAGGGAGATTCAGCGCCGACTGAACGATCCAGGCGCAGCAGCCGAAGGAAACAAGCCTTACCGGGAGGCGCTTGAAAAGCTTAAGGGCAAGACGCTGCTTCCGGTGGTCGAATGTCGGATGAATAATGTCGTTCTCGACAAGAAGCTGAAGTCAGGCCCTCGTATTAATTTTCATTTGATCTTCAGCCCGGAGGTATCGCCCGACGATGTCGAAACGTTCGTGAAGAGCCTCAAGGTCAAAGGAACCTCAATCGGTAGCCGATACAACGACTCTAAGTTTCTGCTTGACGAGGTATCCGTTAATTTCAGCGAAACCTGCCAACAACTGCGGGGGGACGGAACATTTGCTGATCGCTTCCTGATCTGGATTCCATATGATGAGTATGGTGGCATCGGCCCCATTAATCCTGCTACGGACACACTCTTCAAGGAAGGGCTCGTATCCGAGGCGGATATCCTGGGTTCGTCCAACAAGGAACAGGCGGATTTCTTTCTCTGGAAGGACGGAAAGTTCACGGAAGAGCAGTACAGGAAGTGGTTCGGTCGTCGAAAGCCCTGTATTAAGGGTAGCGACTCACATAACGTGAACGACGAGCTAGGAAAACTTAAGGACCATCAGTCCAAGCCCACTGATAAGTATTGTTGGATTAAAGCTGACCCGACGTTTAATGGGTTGCGGCAAATCATCAACGAGCCGGAAGACCGCGTATACATAGGTCGCATCCCGCCAAAAATGAATGAGGTGCGACTCCATCCCACGCGCTATCTTTCGCACGTCTATATCCGCAAGGCGGCTGATGCAGAAACCGATGAAATTTGGTTCGACTGCCAGATTCCGCTCAATTTCGACATGGTTGCCATCATTGGCAACAAAGGTACCGGCAAGAGTGCGCTTGCTGATGTCCTTGCCCTGGCCGGCAATACACACTGCGATCCCAAGTATTTTTCTTTTCTCACTAAGGACCGTTTTTGCGAGCGTAACGGTCGGATTGCGAAACAGTTTGAGATAGAAACTGTTTGGGCAGAAAACACGAAGACCGTAACATCACTGAATTCCAAACCGGACCTCAACAATGTGGAGTTGGTCAAGTACATCCCACAAACATATCTTGAAAAGGTTTGTACCGAGACGGAACCAGGCCAGGAAAGTGAATTTCAATGCGAGCTTCGCAAAGTCATTTTCTCGCATATCAGCGATGCCGATCGGCTCGGCAAGGAGTCTCTCGATGAGTTGATCGAGTATAAGACCGAAGAGCTGACAAATCAGCGAAACGGACAGCGGCAGGAGATTTCTCGCCTCAACGCAGAATTGGTCCGGCTGGAGGCCAAAGGAACTGTCGATTATGCTTCTCAGCTCGATGGCAAGCTTAGATTGAAGCGAAAGGAACTCGAAGCGCACGATGCTAATAAGCCGATACCGGTTGAAAAGCCGAATAATCTGAATGCAGAACAGCAGGCGGTCTATGCGCAAATTGGCGGGGAGCTGGAAAAGGAACGCACGGCGCTCGTCGGCCTAGAAACGCAAATCACGGAGCACCAAGCGCGGCAAAAGACGCTGGTTGAGCATCTTGCGCTAGCAAAGAAGTTGGAAGGGAAATTTGATAACTTTCAGGCCGAGTTTGTACGGCTCAAGCAAGAATGCGTTGCGGACTGCAAAAAACTCTCTCTGGACGTTGGAACAATACTTAGCCTAACCATCGACAAAGTGGCGCTGACGCAAAAGCGCGATGCTCTTGTCGCCGAAAAAGCCAAAATAGATGCCGCACTCTCACTGACCGAAGACAGCAGCTTGCTCAGTCAAAAGGCTGCCTGCGAAGGACGGATTAAGGCGCTTCAGGACAAGCTCGATGCACCTAACAAGCAGTATCAGACGTATCAAGAAGCGCTTAAATCTTGGCAGCAGCAGAAGGAACTTATCGAGGGGGATACGGAGAAGGTAGACACTCTCCGGTACTATGAGGCTCAACTGAAGTACATCCAGGAGTTTCTTCCCCGGGAAATTGCCGCCGTGAAGGGAGAGCGGCTGACGGCAGCCCGAAAGGTGCATGAGAGCATCGCTGCCATAAAGGATGTTTACCGGGAACTGTTTGCTTCGGTCCAGGAGCTCATCGAAGGCAGCGTCCTCATCAAAGAGGGATTCAAACTCACCTTCTACAGTAGCATTACCGAGCGTACACTTCAGCAGGATCTTTTTGAGAAATATATCAATCAGGGTGTCGTCGGCTCCTTCTGTGGTAAGGATAAGGGTGCTGCCATGCTGGAAGAGCTCCGCTCTGAGTACGATTTTAACAAAGCCGACGACACTATTGCGTTTGTCGAAAAGGTCATGGCGTACCTGCAGCACGACATGCGCACTTCGCAGCAAGGAGTGATGAACATCGGGTCCCAGCTGCGTAAGCATGTGGAGACGAAGCAGCTTTACGATTATCTATGGTCATTGCCTTATTTGGCGCCCGAGTATTCGCTCAAGCTCGACGGCAAGGATTTAACTCATCTGTCGCCAGGCGAGCGTGGAACATTGCTGCTGGTTTTCTATCTGCTGGTAGACAAGAGTGACAGTCCGATCATCGTGGACCAACCTGAAGAGAATCTCGACAGCGAGACTGTCTACCGTCTGCTTATTCCGGTCATCAAAGAAGTTAAGAAGCGCCGCCAGATTATAATGGTAACGCACAGCCCGAATATCGCAGTCGTCTGCGATGCAGAGGAAATTATTCATGCTTTTATCGATCGGGCGAACGGCAACCGAGTCATCTATACGATGGGGGCAATCGAATCCCCACAGATTAATAAGTTTCTTGTCGACGTGCTGGAAGGCACGCGCCCTGCTTTCGATAATCGGGAATCAAAGTACTATGCTAGCTAGCGCCTTACGTTTCCTGGGCCGAAGCTTTGCAGACAGAAGAGAAGGAAAGCCTTTTCTTAATTTGGAGTGACTATGGACGAACACCTGAATTTTTTCATTCCCTACGAGAATGCTCCCGCGGGGCATGAGAATCAGTTGACGCGTGCATTGCTTGTCGTGCTGCGGTACAGCCCCATGGCGCATCAGGCGTGGTTCCGATTCGTTGCACCTGACGAGTACCTGCACAAAATGCCCAAAGCGGACTTTCAAAGCCAACGAATGAGAGTTCTTGATAATGAGAGCGAACCACCGGAAGGAGAGGTGCGCGGTATCAGTGTTTGGCTTGCGCCAGACGCGGCGCAGGACCTCCCACCGATAACGCGGTCCGATCGTCAACAAGTTCTTGATGGCATTGTCAATTATGGGAATGAGCTCGTTGTTGTGATTGAGAACAAGATTGGATGGGGTGGGGTAACTCAGCAGCCCCATCGGATCAATCTTCACGGATCTCCAGTCAGGTTTGATGAAAAACCGCGTCCGGTTAGTTGGCAAGCGCTTTTAGGAGTCCTTTTTGACTTAGTTGAGCGCGACCTTGTCACGGGTGCCGAACGGTTGCTACTCAATGATTTCTTTGACCTTGTCGAGAAGCACTTCCCACACATCGGCCCTTATTCCACGCTGGCTCGATGCGGCAACAATCGCTTCCGTGCAGGGCGTCGTCTAGACACCATTCTGGGAGAGGTAGTGGGCATCCCGGTAGGAACAGCTCAGGGAGAACGCGACCTGTCAGGTACTGCCATGGTGGCCATGGCGTGCCTATGGTTTGATGACGACAAAGTGTGCCTACAACTGTGGCCCGGGGACACCTTAACGCAGGCGCGCGCATTATACACCGACCACTTAGCAGTGAGTGCACTTCTGGCAGTCCAATCCGATGGATGGGTTGTGACCCCAAATTTCCACTGGGGTTTTATGGCAACAGGATATGCATGGGCGAAGACTCCACTCCCAGTGGAAAAGTATTGCGACTATTGGATCAACGAAATCGGCACTACCAACGGATTAAGTCGCTCAGAATGGGAGAACTATTGGGTGAAGCTCCAACATGCCGAGATCGTAGAGGCCAATGCAAAAGAGGAATTTGATAAACATTTCACGACCACTCAACGTCAGAGAGCTCATCCTCGTCCTGGTCTATCATGCTGGTATAAATGGTCGCTAGCAGAAGCCCAACGGCTAGATGCGAAGGGAAAATTTGCCGAAAAAGTTCGCGAGCGCCTCAATCAGATCTTAGCAGCTCTCAAAGCCCCACCGGTAACTACTCGTTGAGACCTAAGGTAACGTCCTATATCGGACAGCCTATTTGTAAGTCGTTGTAAAACCTTGTGACAGATTGGAATGTTTCAGGATGTAAGTATTTGATTTTACTTATCGCCTGGGGCCCTTTTAAGGCGAGGGTCCTGGGTTCGAATCCCAGCCGACTCACCACCTAAAATCAA
>WBZN01000877.1_pt1 | contig 19703 bp, 13 predicted proteins | sample 5204281 | NCBI WGS metagenome assembly WBZN01 (sample SAMN12344347, study PRJNA552823) | activated sludge metagenome | biome: Activated sludge suspended growth; feature: Nitrification reactor; material: Wastewater; isolation source: activated sludge from nitrification reactor of wastewater... | reverse complement strand
CGCCCTGCCGGACGGCGTACAGGTCGTCGCCGAGCGGACGGATCTCGTCGCCGCGCAGCTCGGCGTCGATCGTGCTGTCGTAGTCGTTCTCGATCCAGAGCTCCGTTCGCCCGAAGGCCGTGAACGCGACGCCCCAAGGCACCACCACGAGATCGCGCGGGCTGGAGCTGCCGGCATACGAGGTGGTGTCGATGTCGCGCACGAGGCGCGCGACCGGTTCACCTGCCAGGCAAATGCTGGCGGCACTGAGACTGGCGATCGCGAGCCCAACGAGGGCGGCTAAGGATCGTGGCATGCCCGCGATGGTACGGCGTGCGAAGCGACTACGTTCGCGCCGAGGGATCAGCGGTTCGGGCACGGGATCGGCGCTGGGACCAGATGCGCTCAGACTCCGGCCGCGATCTCCTGCAGGCTCGCGCGCGCGCCCTGGAGCGCCACCTTCTGGAGGTACGGCCGCAGGCCGGCGAGCCCCGCCAGCTCCTCGCCACCGCCCGCGCGACCCGGGCCGCCGTGCAGGGTCTGCGGCATGGCCATGCCCGATCCGGGCGCCTCGGAGGCCGAGGCGCTCGAGCCGATGTAGATCCGACCGGTGAAGCTGCCGGCGCCGCCGACCACGCCGCGCGTCCAGGCCGGGTCATCCGAATAGATGGATGTGACGAGCGTGCCGCCGCCCGCTGCCACGGCCGCCGCCGCTGCGCTCGCGCTGCCGTCGTACGGCAGGAGCGTCGCTACCGGGGCGAACACTTCGTGCTCGTGCACGACGCCGGCGGTGCGCCAGGAGTCGGCGCGGAGCAGCGTGGGCGCGAGGAAGAACCCCTTGCCCGCCGGCGCTGCCACACCGTCCGTGCGCTGGCCGCTGCCGACCACGATCCGTGCCGCCGTCGAGAGCTTGGCGATTCCGGCCAGCGCGTCGCGTAGTTGATTGGCCGTCGCGAGCGGTCCCATGGTGACGCTCCCATCGGACGGATTTCCGGTCACCACGGCGCGCAGCCGTTCTCCGAGCGCGGCTTCGACCGCATCCGCCAGGGCAGCCGGCACCAGGATGCGACGCACCGCGGTGCACTTTTGCCCGGCCTTCTGCGTCATCTCGCGCGTCACGTCCTTGAGGAACAGATCCCAAACCGGGGAACCGGGGGCCACGTCCGGAGCGAGCACGGCGGCGTTCAGGCTGTCGGCTTCGAGGTTGACACGGGTATTGGCGGCGAGCAGGTTCCTGCCGCTGCGCAACGCGAGCGCCGTGTCGGCCGAGCCGGTGAAGGCGAACACGTCCTGCGCGCCGAGCAGCTCGAGCAGGTTGCCGGTGGAGCCGCAGACGAGCTGCAGGGCGCCCTCCGGCAGGAGGTTCGCGGCGACCAGGATCTCGATCGCCCGCTCCGTCACCATGGCCGTGGCCGTGGCCGGCTTGGTGATCACCGGCATGCCGGCGAGCAGCGCGCACGCCGCCTTCTCGGCGAAGCCCCAGGCCGGGAAGTTGAAGGCGTTGATGTGCACCGCCACGCCGTGGCGCGGCACCAGCAGGTGCTGGCCGAAGAAGGCGTCGGTGCGCATCAGCTGCACGTCCTCGCCGTCGGCGAGGACGCGGCGATCGCCCAGGCTCTTCGCCAGGCCGCCGTAGTAGGCCAGCGTGCCGGTGGCGCCGTCGATGTCGAAGCCGCCGTCGTGCTTGGTGGTGCCGGTATTGCGCGCCGAGATCTCGAGCAACTCGCCGCGGTGATCGCGCAGCGCCTTCGAGAGACCGCGCAGCAGCTCGCCGCGCTCCGCGAAGGTCATCGCCCGCAGAGCCGGGCCGCCGCGTTCGCGGGCATGGGCGAGCAGGGCGGCGAAATCGAGTCCGGCGCTGCTGGCGCGCGCGATGGTCTCCTCGGTGCTCGGGTCCACCAGGTCGGTGAACGGGCTGTTCGATGCGGCCTCGTGCCAGGCACCGCGGGCGTAGCTCTTCAGGATCTTCATCTCGTCCTCGATTCGGTTCCGAGCGCGCCCTCGGCACGCCCGCTGAAGTTGGAGTTTTTCAAACGCCGGCTCGACGCGCCAGCGGACGCCGGCGACTCGGTCAGGGCGGCGCCAGGAGCCCCGGACGCGCGGTCAGCGGCAGGTACAGAAACGTGAACAGGGCGAGCGCGACTTCACTGTCCGCTTGCTCCACCGCAACCTCGCAGACCGCGATGTTGCGGCCGCGCCGCACCACCCGACCGCGAGCGCGCAGCAGACCCTTCGCGATCGTTGCGGGCCGAAGGAAGTTCACTTTGAACTCCACGCCGGTGATGGTGGTCTGCGGCGGCAGCGTCGGGATCAGGCAATAGGCGGCGGTGGTGTCCGCCAGCGCGCTCAGAATGCCGCCCTGTACGACGCTGCCCTCCTGCAGGAACTCGGCCCGCGGCGACATGGAGATCTCCGCCCCTTCCTCGGAGCACCGCTCGAGCACGAAACCGAGGAACTCGTGGATCGGGACGCGAGCGAACAGATCCTCGGGCCGGCGCATCCTCTGACTCGGCGCTAAAGGAGGATCTCTTCGCCTGCCGTCGACGGCGCGCTGTCCTGCCCGGAGGAGGCATCGTGCGACGCGAACGACTCCTGAGGCTCGCCGCCCATCGCCTCGCCGCCCATTGCATTGCCTTCGAACGGCGCGCTGCCGATACCGTTCTCGCTCGCGCCGCCGCGCTTCTTGCGGCCGCGGCCGCCGCGCCGGCGCCGGCCACGCTTGCGGGCGTTGGCGCCCTCGGCGTTCGCCTCCGCCGGCGGCTCGGCCCGGCGCGCGTTCGGTGAGCCGCCACGGCGTGAGGCCGGTCGCGCGCCCGAACCCGCGGCGGGCGGCGCCGCCGGGAGACCGCTCCACTGCGGGCGCTCGCTCGTCGGCTGCTCGCCGGCCGGGCGGTCGAACCACTCGAACTCGTGCTCCGTGGCGCGCAGCCGGCGCGCGCCCATGATGTCGATCTTGAGGCCGAAGTCGCGCTCGAGCCCCTGGATCTCGCGCCGGCGCCCGTTGCGGAAGGCATCGGCGAACTCGGGATTGAGCGTCAGCTTCACGCGCTCGATCGCCACCGCCGCGGCGCGCGCTTCGATCTTGCGCAGCAGGGTGAGGCCGAAGGAGTCCTGGCCGAGCACGCGGCCGGTGCCGCCGCAGGCTGCACAGGGCTCCTGGGTGCGCGCCGCCAGCGCCTGCTGGATGCGCTGGCGGTTGATCTCGAGCAGTCCGTTGGGGCTCACGCGGCCGATCGTGTTGCGCGCCTTGTCGGCCTTCATGGCATCGCGCAGCTCTTTTTCGATCTTGCGGTCGGCGCGGCTCGAGCGCATGTCGATGAAGTCCACGACCACCAGGCCGCCGAGGTCGCGCAGACGCAGCTGCCGGGCGACCTCGCGTGCCGCCTCGAGGTTGGTGAGCAGGGCGGTCTCTTCCTGGCTGCCCGCCTTGGTGGCCTTGCCGGAGTTGACGTCGATCGCGGTGAGCGCCTCGGTCTTGTCGATGACGATCGAGCCGCCCGAGGGCAGCGGCGCGGTGCGCTCGTAGATGCGCTCGATCTGCTCCTCGACCTGGAAGCGGGCGAACAGGGGCAGACGATCGTCGTAGTGCACGAGGGATGTCTTGCTGCGCGGCATGAAGGCGCGCATGTACTGGTCGGCCTTCTCGTACGCGCCCTCGCCGTCGACCAGGACCTCCTCGACCGAGGTGTCGAGATGATCGCGCAGGGCCTTCACCAGCAGATCCTGGTCGCTGTAGAGCAGGCGGATGCCCTGGCCGCGCCGGGCCTCGACCTCGACCGCTTTCCAGAGCCGCAAGAGCGCCATGAGGTCGCGCGACAGGGCGGTCTTGTTCTGCTCCAGCGCGTTGGTGCGCATGATGACGCCGCACCCCGGGGGTACCTCGAGCGCCGTGACCTGGGCGCGCAGCTTGCGGCGGGTCTCCTCGTCCTCCACCTTGCGCGATACGCCGCGCGTGGGATCGAACGGCGTCAGTACCAAGTAGCGGCCCGCCAGGCTCAGGTTGGTGGTGAGCGCCGCGCCTTTCTGGCCCTCGGGTTCCTTCTGCACCTGGACCACCACCGGCTTGCCCTTCTGCAGCACCTCCTCGATGCGCGGCCGGTTCTTCTTCTCGGGATCCGTGTAGTACGCGTCCGGTACCACGTCCTGGATCGCGAGGAAGCCGTGCCGGTCGGCGCCATAGTCGATGAAGGCGGCGTTCAGAGCCGGCTGGATGTTGGCGATGGTGCCGCGATAGATGTTGCCGCGCTGCAGCCCCTTCTCGCTGACCTCGACCTGGTAGTTGTCCAGGCGATTGTCGTCGAGGATGGCGACCCGCAATTCCTCAGGTCGCCGGGCGTTGATGAGCATGCGTCGGGTCAAAGTGCGTACCTCTCCGTGGGTGATGTGCGCGTCGGCGGTAGAGAGTCCCGCCGGCGTCGGTCGTGGCGACGAGATCGAACTCGCGCTCGAAACGGCTGCGGGCCGGACTGTCCGCAGGCAGCCTCCACCCGTAGCCGTAGTCTACGACGGCTGGGAGGTCCGGCGGTGCGACAGCGCCGGACCGGCGCTCGATGGGGAAATAGGGCATGTCCACTTCGTAGTTAGGCCACAGCAACAACCCCTTTTCGGCTGCGGCGTAGGCAGCGGCATGCAGGTAAATACCGATCTTGGCTGGGGCCCCGGATGCCGATTCGGGGGCGATCCAGACGCTGGAACCGGCCGGCACGGCTTCCAGGCCGGTCAGATAGGCCCGCAAGTCCCGATCGCCGGCCCGATAGGCGGGAAGCAGAAGCGCGATCTCCCAGACCGACCAGGCGGCGAAGGAAAGCGCCGTCACGGTTCCCGCCCGCCGCGGCAGCCGGCCGGCCAGCCAGGGGATGAGAACGAGGCCGGGATAGAGCGCCAGACGCGGACCCAGAATCGAGCCGCCGAAGCCGCTGTCCGGACTGACCAGAAAACAGCCGATGAGGATGCCCGTCAACACGAGAAACGGCGTCGTCTCCCGGCGCGCTGCCGCCGCCTGCTTGGTGATGAGCGCCACGGCGACCAAGGCGGCGACCAGAACGGCAGCCGCGAAGCCGAGCGCGACCTGGCGCTCGCTGAGGGTGAAGAGGGTGCGATAGGTGAAGAGATACGTGAGGCGCCGCGAGAGCGGCCAGGTCCAGGCGCGGATGCGGTCGCGATGCGCGAACAGGAAACCGCCGGCCGCCAAGGCGACGGGTAGCAGGAAGAGGACTCGCCGGACCTGCCCGCGCCAGCCGGCGGCGTCGGCCACCCACAGCACCGCGAGGCTCGTGCCGCCGACGGCGATCGCCACCGGGTGCGCCAAAGCGGCGAGCAACCCCAGGCCGGCGAGAGCGGCAAGCCGTGTCCCGGTCCACTTCTTGCGGAACCGCCAGAAGCAGCCGACCAGCAGCAAGTCGATCACGACGCCGGCAGAGAAGCTGTGGAAGCCCATCTGGAAGGGCCAGGAATAGAGCAGTGGGAACACCAGAAATGCCGCCGCGCGCTCCACGCCCGGTGGATCCGGGGAGCCGGTCCCCTGACCGTCGCCGTCTTCGGCTCGCACGCTGCCCGCCAGGAACCAGGCTGCCCCCGCCAGACCGGCGAGGAGTGCGCTCAAGAGCAGCTTCTCCCCGGCCAGGGGCCCGGCCGTCGCGATGCCGAGCGCGAGCAGTAAGTGCCCCAGCCAGTTCGGAAAGAGCGCGATCCGCACGGCGAGCGCGTCGGCTACCGCGGGCGGAGCGCTGCCCCGGGCCAGAGCCTGCAGCACCCAGGCGTTGTAGACGTGGCTCGGACCGTCGCAGGAGGGTACGTAGCGCACGGACCAGACCGGCACCAGATGCAGGAGGACCAGCAGGACGAACAGGAAGGCGGTGCCGTGACGTCGCAGCAAGACGGGTGGAATCGTAGCCGAGACGGCGAAACAAAAAGCCCCGGCTCCTTTGTCGGAGCCGGGGCCTTAGGGGTTGCTTCGGTGGCGTTGGGTGCCCTCAGGAAGGAGGAACCCATCGGACCTTGTGGTTGACGTCGCCTCGCGACGTCCGGCGCTCGAAGCGCCGCGGGGTTCCTCGTTAAGAGGACGCCACCTCCACGTAACCAGGTTTCTCTAGATCCACTGGACCACCTCCTTCCTGGGCGTGTCCATCATCGGCAGGCCCCAACCCGCCCGGTTCCGTGGGCCGCCCAAGCCTCTTTGGAACCGCCACGCTCGCCCGGCGACGCCGCCGGAGGCGTGGAGCGAGAAGACGTGCGTATGGTGGGGCAAGGTGGAGCGGATGTCAAACGTCGTTCGGCTGCCGTTGCGGCTCGAGGACCGTCTCCGCGGTGAGCGGGGCCGCATGCACGGTCTCGTAGCGCTCGAGCTGCACCTTGCCGGCTGGAAAGCCGCGCGGCTTGCGGACGTCGGCGCAGGTGCACAGATGCACGGCGACGCGGCCGCCGGCGCGCGCCTTCGAGTAGCCCGCCGCCAGCCCGGCCGCGAACCGGAGCGTCTCGCGGGGCAGCCGCGCGCCGTCGGGATTGCGCACCACGACGTGCGAGCCGGAGTCGGCGGCGACGTGGAGCCAGACGTCGCGCGGGGCTCCCAGTTTGAAGGTCAGGAGATCGTTGTCGGCCGCGCTCTTGCCGACCAGGACGGTGAACCCGTCCGGCGAGACGAACCTCCGGGCGATCGAACGACCCTGGAAGATCCCGCGTTCCGGGTCGCTCGGAGGAGGTTCGGAACGCATCGGGAGGGATTCTAGGACGCCGAGCCCTCGCTGCACGTAGAATCCAGCGCCCGGAGTCCATTTCATGCCTATACGCCATCGAGCCGTGTCGCATCCCGTGCCGGGTTCTCCGCCCTCCGCCCCGCGGAACCGGCCGGCCCGCCTGACGGCGCCGGAGACGGCGTATCGGCCGCAACTGGCGGTCGGTTGACGGGTTTCGACTTCAAGGCCCGTGCCGGCCTCGGCGCCGCCGTCCTGGCTCTCGTCGGCCTCGGCGTCGCCCAGGCGCGCTCGCCTTCGCTGCCCGACGCGGACCGCTGCGCCGTCGCGCGAGCCGGCCTGCCGAGCGACGCCGAGCTCGAGGCGCAAGGCGCGGTGGTGGGCGAGATCCACTTTCGCACCATCGACATTTTCGACACCACGGTGCCGGCGGAAGACACCAAGTTGTTTCGTCTCGCCAACCGCCTGCACCGCACCACGCGTCCGCACGTGATCGCGCGTCAGTTGCTGGTGCGCACCGGCGATGGCTACACCCGGCGACGGCTCGACGAATCCGAACGCCTGCTGCGCCTGAACGATTACCTGTTCGAAGCCACGATCTGCCCCGTGGCCTTCGACGGCCATCGCGTCGATCTCGAGGTCGTCACGCGCGACGTCTGGACGCTCAAGCTCGGAGCGAGCCTCGGCCGGGGCGGCGGCGTCAACAGTTTCAAGTTCGTGGTCGCGGACGACAACCTGCTCGGCACCGGCAAGTCGCTGACCGCCGAGCGGCTCGCCGACGTCGACCGCACCTCGCTGCTGGTGCGCTACGTCGATCCGGCGGTGCGCGACTCACGCTGGCAGGCCGGTGTCTCGTACGCCGACAACAGCGACGGCAATCGCTGGCGGCTGTTCGCCGAGTTGCCGTTTTTCGCGCTCGAGTCCCGCCACGCCGGGGGGCTCGACGTGAGCGACACGGACCGCGTCGACGCGTTGTACGACCGCGGGAACGTGCGCCGCCGATTCCGCGAGAAGTTTCGCTATGCCTCGGGGTACTACGGCTGGTCCGGCGGGCTGGAGAACGGCTGGGTGCGGCGCTGGAGCGCCGGCTACACGTACGACGATCATGACTTCATGCCCGTGCGGCCGGGTGCGCGGCCGGGACCCGACGGCCGCACTTTGTCGTATCCATGGGTGGCGATCGATGTCGTGCAGGACGCGTTCGCCACGGTGCGCAACCTCAACCAGATCTACCGCGTCGAGGATCTTTTCCTCGGCTGGCGCTTCGGCGGTCGCCTCGGGTACTCCATGCCGGCCCTCGGCGCGGCGTTTCCGGCGGTGACCTTCGGGCTGAAGGCCGAGGGCGGGCGGACCTGGGGGGTTGGGCGCACCCTGCTGTGGGACGTGAACGGCGACGGCCGCTATCGCAGCGGTCGTGCCGAGGGCTTCCTCATCGACGGGCGCCTGCGCTACTACCACCGCGACTTCGGCGACGAGCTGCTCTACATCACGCTCGACCTCGCGGCGGCCAACCGTCTCGACGCCGAGCAACAGTTGATGATCGGCGGCGACAACGGTTTGCGCGGCTACCCGCTGCGCTACCAGAGCGGCGACCGGCGCGTGCTCTTCACGATCGAGCAGCGCGTGTACACCGATTGGTATCCCTTCCGTCTCGTGCGTGTCGGCGGCGCCGCGTTCTTCGACATCGGTCGCGCCTGGTTCCCCAACGATCCCCTGCGGCCCAAGGAATTCGGCTGGCTGAAGGACGTGGGCTGCGGATTGCGTCTGGCCAGCAGCCGGTCGGGCTTCGGCAATGTCGTGCACGTCGACGTGGCGTTTCCCTTCGACAAACCGAACGAGGTGGCGCGCGTCCAATTCGTGGTGAGCACCCAGACGAGTTTCTGAGTGCCGCCGCGGGCGGACTGCCGTAACATCGGTTCGCTCACCGTGTACTTCGGGTAGGAGGAGTCGAATGCGCCGCTCATGGTGCACCCTCGCCCTTGCCGCTCTCGCCGTGGCCGCCGTTCCCGCTCATGCCGCGGGCGCCGCCGCCGTCGAGTTCCGCTATCAGGCGCTGATGTTCGGCAAGCCCGCCGGCAGCGAAGTGTGCCGCGTGTCCTCGGCCACGCAGCGCGAATGCGACTTCGAGTTCAACGATCGCGGGCGTGGGCCAAAGCTGCATCAAAAGCTGACGCTCGATGCCGACGGGCAGCCGCAGCGGCTCGAGATCACCGGCAACGACTATTTCAAGGTGCCGGTAGACGAAGTGTTCGCGCGCGACGCCGCCCGCGCGAGCTGGCGGAACCAGGGGGAGCAGGGCGAGCTCGCGAACCCCGGGCGGGCGCTCTACGTGAGCTTCAACGGCCTGCCGAGCGATGCCGCACTTCAGGTCGACGCTTTGCTCCGCGCGCCGAACCAGACGCTGCCTCTCTTGCCCGCCGGCGAGGCCCGACTCGAGAAGCTGGGCTCCCGCACCGTCAAGGCCGGCGACAAATCCCGCGTGGTGACGCAGTACGCGATTTACGGGCTCGGGTTCTCGCCGGGCACGGTGTGGGTGGACGACGACGGCCTCTTCGCCGATACCGGCGGTGGCTGGCTGTCGGTGGTGCGGGAGGGCTTCGACGGCGTGCTGCCCGAGTTGCTGGCTGCGGACCAGGCGGCGGAGACCGCGCACTTCGCTGGCCTGGCGAAGCAGCTGGCCCATCGCCCCGCCGGCGCCGTGATCGTGCACGGTGCGCGGCTGTTCGACCCCGCGAGCGGCACGGTGACGCCGGGGACGTCGATCGTGATCTCCGGGCAGCGCATCGTGGCGGTCGGACCGGACGGCAAGGTCGCCGAGCCGGCGGGTGCCGAGCGCATCGACGCCGCTGGGCGCACCGCGCTGCCCGGGCTCTGGGACATGCACACGCATCTGAGCGCCACGGACGGCCCGCTCCATCTGGCGGCCGGCGTGACCTCGGTGCGCGACATGGCGAACGACATCGACATCCTGACCGCGCTCAAGAAGGGCTGGGACGCGGGCGAGTCGATCGGACCGCGCGTGCACCGGGCGGGCTTCATCGACGGCCCAGGGCCGTACGCCGGTCCGTCGAAGGTTCTGGTCGACAATGAGAAGGACGCGCTGTCGTGGGTCGACCGCTATGCCGACCTCGGCTACGAGCAGATCAAGCTCTACAGCTCGCTCAAGCCCGAGCTCGTGGCGCCGATCATCGCCGAGGCGCACAAGCGCGGTCTGCGGGTGTCGGGCCACATCCCAGCCTTCATGACCGCCGAGCAGTGCGTGAAGCTCGGTTTCAACGAGATTCAACACGCCAACTTCCTGTTCCTGAACTTCTTCGCCAAGGAAGTCCCCGACACGCGCACGCCGGCGCGTTTCCATGCCATCGGCGAGCGCGCCGCGGGGCTCGATCTCGACTCGGCGCCGGTGCAGGACTTCATCCATCTGCTGCGCGACCGCCGGATCGTGTCGGACCCCACTCTGGTTACCTTCGAGGGCATGTTCCTCGGGCAAGCCGGACAGGTCGATCCGAGCTACGCGGCGGTCGCGGACCGGTTGCCGCCGCAGGTGCGGCGCGGTTTTCTCGGCGGCGGCCTGGAGGCGCCAAAGGGCATGGAGGAGCGCTACCACCAGGGATTCCGCGCCATGCAGCACATGGTGCGCAAGCTGTACGACAACGGCGTGCAGATCGTGGCCGGTACCGACGCGCTCGCCGGCTTCGCGTATCACCGCGAGCTCGAGCTCTACGTCGAGGCGGGGATTCCGGCGCCCGCGGTGTTGCGCATCGCGACGCTCGACGCGGCGCGGGTTATGAAGAGCGATGCCGATCTGGGGTCGATTGCCACGGGCAAGCTGGCCGACCTCATCCTGGTCGACGGTGACCCGACGCGGAACATCTCGGACGTGCGCAAAGTGCGGCTGGTGGTGAAGGACGGCGTCCTATACCGGCCGGACGAGATCGATCGCGCCATCGGTGTGAAGCCGCTGGCGGAGTGAACGCCGCGGTCCGTTCCGCGGTTCAGTAGCCGAGCGTGGACGCCGTGGCTTGCGGCATCCAGCCGGGGCGCTCGGAGAGCGTTCGCTTGCGCGCCAGCAGGTCCTCGGCGGCGGCGCAGTCTCGCAGCTCGGGGCGGTGATTCGCCGGATCGACGCGGTAGTAGTAGCAGCGGCGATCCGGCCAGCGGGCGCGCAGCTGCGCCACCTCCTCGGGGCTGCGGCGCGGGAACGTCAGCACCGGGTCGCGCTCGCTGCGGTAGCGCAATGGGAAGCTCAGCACCCAGCCCGCGGCGGTCGCTTCGTCGGCTTCCTTTTCGTACAGCAGCAGCGCGGGCGCCTGAATGCCGACGAGCGCGGTGTCCACGCGTTCGTAGATCGCCCGGTGCAGTCGGGTCAGCCGGGCGCTCTGCTCGGCGACGAACGAGCCGGTCCCGAGCACCAGGTGCACCAGCAGCAGGCTGGCGGTAGGGCGCGGCCAGCGCGCGAACGCCGTGCTCACGGTGAGCGCGCCCAACAGCGAAGCCGGGAGCAGGAGCTCGAAGTAGTACACCGGCCCGGTGTCGGAAACGCCGGGCGAGTAGTAGCAGAAATTGAACGCGACGAGCGCCAGCGCGGCGGCGGCCCAGGGAGCGAGTCCCCGGTGTGGGCGGCCCAGGCGGAACCACAGTACGAGCAAGCCAAGCCCGAGCGGCAGACCGAGCCACCAAGCGTTGAAGCGTACCGCCGAGACCGCGAGGTTCGAGAAGGCGCGCTCGACGCTGTGTGGCGGGTCGAAGCCCATGAACTCGTGCGGCACGTAGAGCGACCAGGGCAGGTCCCAGGGTGAGCCGGTGAGCGCCTGGTCGTAGGCCGCGATCGCCGCCAACCAAGGCGCCAGCGCCAGGACGAACGCTCCGAGTGCGGCGAATTGGCGCCGGCGCAGCAGCTCGAAGACCAGCCAGCCGCCGAACACGGCGCCCACCGGCAGCAGCACCTGCGGTCGCGCGGTCAGTCCGAACCCGAGCGCCGTGCCGGCGAGCAGCGCGCCGCGCCAGGGTCTGCCGCCACGGCAGTATTGCAGTCCGAGTCCCGCCGCGACGGTGCAGAGCAGCGACGTCGAGTGCGAGAGGCCGGTCGCCTCGGTAAAGACGAACATCGGCGAGCCAGCGAGCAGGATGGTGGCCCAGGCGGCTATTGGGACGGCATTGGAGGCGCGCACCGCCGCGAACCAGGCGAGCAGCGTGAGGGCGGAGAAAACCAAGTGCGCGAGGGCCGGCAGTCCGACCAGAGTGCCCGGAACCTGCGCCAGCGGTTCGCCGAAGAGGTACTTGCCGGTCTGGCCGGCACGCGACTGGATGGTGAACGGTTCCCAGCCCATCCGCGGGAGACTGGGGTCGCCGAGCCGCCCGTCGGCGAGCAGGCGGGCCTGGTGGCGATAGGAAAGCTCGTCGTCGGTGATCGCCTTGCCCTGCAGGACGGCGACCAGCACGAAGGCGCTGAAGGTCACGGAGACGACACCGGCGACGAGCGCCGCGCGGCGAATGCTCCGCGTGTCTGCGGGGCGAGGGTCTGTCCGCGAGAACGCGCGCCTGTGCCCGGCCAAGCCCAGTCCCAGGAGGACCAGGGCCGGCCCGAGCAGCAGGGCTCGTGCCAGGTGCGACTGCAGTTGCTCGTACGTGAAGCCGAGCATCGCCGAGAACGGCGGCTCGCCCGGGCCGAGATACGAGAACTCGCCCGGTCGGTTGGGCTGTGCGAGCGTGTAGGCGAGGTAGCCGACGAGCAGGGTGGCGCCTAGCGCGAGCAGCCAGCGCCGCTTCGTCGTGCCTTGCCCCGCGTGTTCGTCCATGAGATCGCGTCAAGCTATCCCGCGTTCGCGCCCGAGTCCAGGATCGGCGTGCCGCTCCGCGATGCGTGGCACACCGCCGGGGACGGCTCCGGAATCGTGCGGACCGGTTTCTCGTCGGCTGGTGCGGAGGCCCGCCCGGCCTTGGTACAGTTGCGCGGTTCCTCGTGGCCGCCTCGCGACCTATCCGCAGGGGCTTGGCCGCGAAGTCGCCATGGAAGATCCACACGACGCCAGCCCAGCTATCGAGGAGCTGTACAGCTATCTGTCCGACAATCTGGCGCCGCTGCTGGTGGCCGATTCGGTGGAGAGCCTGCTGCAGCACCCGGAGATGACGGCCAACGGCATTCGCACCTGGGTGGCGTCGCACTACAGCGCTCTCGGCGGCCGCACCACCATCTCGTCACTGGTCTTTCACGCGGTGCGCAAGATCCATCTGCTGGGAGAGCTCAAGGTCGTACCGCGGGCGCCGCTCGACCAGTTCCTGACGCAGCTCACGCCATTCCTCGTCGCCAACGTGCCGCAGGAGGAGCGCGAGTCGCTGCGCATCAACCTCGACCACGTCGGCGAATCGAACGTGGTGGTGGGCGGCGCGGCGCTGCAGTTGCATCAAGCGCCGGCCGGCGGAACGGGCGCGCCGGGCTCGACCGCGACCGGCGGTGGGTCGGCGGAAGATGCGGCGCTCACCACCGAGATGCTGCGCGGTCTGCGTCGGTTCGCCCTGATGCTCGAACAGAGCGGTGCCGCCCAGAGTGCCCCCCAGGGTGCCATGGGCGCGGCCGGCGCGCCGGGCGGCCCGGGAGCGGCGCCTGCCGCGTCGGCCAGCCCAGAGGCCGCCGCGCAAATGCTGGCGGCGGCGGTCGAGACGGCGCGCAATTCGCGCGAGCTCGAGCAGTACCTGAAGCGCGCCGGTCTCGGCGAGGTCGGCGCCGGCACCATGCAGGCGCTCAGCCGGTCGCTGCCCGCCTGGGTGCTGCATGACGGCGACCGGGTGTCGGCGTACCACGGCTCCTCGGCGCAGGCCATGCAGCGATTGGTGGCGCTCGCCGGCGACCCGGCCAAGAGCGGCGAGCGTTTTCGCGAGATGGTGCGGTCGGCCGTCGACCAGATCAACGACGGCTCCCTGGCGCGCGCCATGGCGATCCTCGAGCTGGCGCAGCGCGTGCGCGAGGAAGGCACCGTCGACCCGCGGGTCGCCGACCTGGTGCTCGGCAGCGCCCACGATGCCTTGGACGCCGGCCGGCTGCTGACCCTGGCGCGCGATACCGAGCAGCGGCCGCTGCTCAGCAAGGTGCTGCAGTTCTTTCCCGCCTTGCAGCCGGGCGCTTTGCTCGACGCGGTGTCGAACGAGCCGGACCGCCAGCGCCGCCGGCTGCAGCTCGCGCTGCTCGAGCTGCAGGGTCCGGCGGTACGCGAGCTGGCGCTCGACCGGCTGGAGGCCTCGTTGGCGGAAGAGCCGCGGCGCCCCAACGCCTGGTGGAACGAGCGCAACTATGTCTACTTGCTGCACGTGATCCCGCCGCCGCCGAACGCGCTGCCGGAGCGCGAGGTGGCGCACGTGGTGCGGCTGTCGTCGCTCGAGAACGCGGCGCCGCTGATTCGGGAGTCGATCATCTGCCTCGGGCAGGCGCGCCACGAACGCTCGTTGCCGACGCTCGAGACCCGTCTGCGCGAGGTCGAGGCTCAGCTGCTGCAGGAGGGCGGACCGACGCTGCACTCGGCGCCCGAGCTGCGGCGCTTTCTCGGCTTGATCGTGCAGGCGCTGGCGCGTTCCGCCACCTCCACCGGCCGGCGCGCCGTGATCGAGCACGCCCTGCGCGTCGACCCGCGCCTCGGCGACACTCTGCCGCGCTTGGCGGAGCTCCAGAGCGTCGATCTTTCGCAGGATCCGGAGAGCGTCGATCGCCTGCTCGCCGCACTCCGGGCCGCCATCCCGGTGAAGGTGTTCGGGATGACCATCAAGCGCGACAGCGAGCGCGCCGAGGTGATCCTGCGCGCGCTGTCCGCCACGCCGTCGCCGGCGGTGCGCCAGGGCCTGGCCGAGATCGCGCGCCGCTTCTCGGAGCAGAGCTTCGGCAGGCTGGCGGCGGAGATCCTGCGCGGCTTCAGCGCCCCGTTGCCGACGCCAGCACCAGGCTCGGCGCCGGCCTCGACCTCGACCGCCGCGCCGGCGGCGCGTCCCGTGAGCGGCCTGGCCGGCGATCTCGAGGTCTTCGGTTTGCCCGAGCTGGTGCAGAGCCTGTCGCAGAGCGAGGCGAGCGGCATACTCACGCTGCGCGACCGCGGCGGCCGCGAGATCTCCACGCTGTGGCTGCGCAAGGGCACGTTGAGCCGCGCGCGGACCGGCCATCTCTCGGGCGACTCGGCGTTCTATCAGCTGCTCGAGCGACCGACCCCGGGCACCTTCGAGTTCTCGCGCGCCGATCTGCTCGACGCCACCGGCGCCGGCTTTGCGATCGGATCGCAGTTCATGCCGCTGCTCATGGAAGCCATGCGCCGCTATGACGAGCTGCAGCGCGCGCGCGCGCTGATCGCGGATCACGTGCATCTGCGGCCGACCGGTGCGCGTCCGACCGCCCCGCCAGACGAGACCGACGGCGTCTTCGTGCGCGACATGTGGACCAAGGTCAAGAACGGCGCCACGCCCGCCGAGTGCGACGCCGCGATCGACGCCGACGCCTATCGCGTGCGCTCGCTGCTCGCCTACTGGCTGGAAGAGGGCGTGGTGCAGGTCGAGGGCCAGACGGCGTAGCGGCCCGTCGTGGCCATCGAGTTGGTCGCGAAGCCGGCGGTGCTACAGTGACCGCCGATGTCCGCGGCGCCGGCGACCGACCTCTTCCTCGGGCTCACACCGGAGCGCGTGCTCGCGGCCGTCGAAACCTCGGGGCTGCGCTGCCGGCCGCTCTGTTATCCGCTGAATTCCTTCGAAAACCGGGTGTACGAGGTCGAGCTCGAAGATCGCACGCGGCGGGTGGCGAAGTTCTACCGCCCGGGCCGCTGGAACCGCGAGCAGATTCTCGAGGAGCACCGTTTCCTCGCCGAGCTCGCCATCGACGAGATTCCGGTCTGTCCGGCGCTGCCGTTTCCCGGCGGCGACACCCTGCACACCATCGACGGCATCCACTACGCGCTGTTCGAGCGCAAGGCCGGCCGGGCCCCCGACGAGCTCGACGACGCCGCGGCGGAGCGTCTGGGGATGCTGGTCGGGCGCCTGCACGCGGTCGGCGCCCGCCGCGACGCGCCGGCGCGCGTGCGCATCGACGGCGACACGTTCGTGCGCGAGAACCTGCGCCATCTGGCGGCGCACGGGGTGGTCCCCGAGGCCTTCTGGCCGCGCTACAGCGCCGCCGCGTCCGAGATCGCCGACGCCTACGACGAGCTCGCTCGGGACGCTCAGACGCAGCGCGTGCACGGCGACCTGCACCTCGGCAACGTCCTGCTGCGCGAGGGCCAGCTGCGGGTGCTCGATTTCGACGACATGGCGGTGGCGCCGCCGGTGCAGGATCTGTGGCTGGCGCTCTCCGGACGCGACGCCGCGACCGCCCGGCAACGCGATTTGTTCCTCGATGGCTACGAGCGTTTCCGCATCTTCGACCATCGCACCCTGCGGCTGGTCGAACCGCTGCGCGGACTGCGCCTCGTACACTATGCGGCCTGGCTCGCGCGGCGCTGGCACGATCCGATCTTCCCGCGCACCTGGCCGCAGTTCGGCACCGAGGAGTACTGGCAGCGCGAGACCGAGGGGCTCGAGGAGGTCGTACAGTTCGTGCGCGGCGAGCGCCGCGCCGACTCCGCTGGCGGTCCCACGGGCGAGGCCGGCGGGTCCAAGGGCGAGCCCGAGGCTGCCGAGCTCACGAACCGCGACTTCTTCTGGGATTGGGAAGCATCCTGAACCTGCAACGGATAAAGGGGAGAGTCAACGATGCGTAAGTCGATGGTGTCCTGTTTGACGGCGGCGTTGCTGGTCCTCGCCGCCGTTCCGCTCGTAGCCGCCGAGAACGCGCCCGCGCCGCCGGAGCGCACCGTCCTCAAGGCGGCGCGCATCTTCGACGGCGCGTCGGAGACCGCGAAGCCGAACGGCGTGGTGATCGTCGAGAACGGCCGCATCGTGGATGCCGGCTCAGGCCTCGCGGTGCCGGCCGGCGCCAAGGTCATCGACCTCGGCGACGCCACGCTGCTGCCCGGCCTGATGGACGCGCACGTCCACCTCACCATGGAGATCGGCCCGAGTTGGTCGCAGGACTTCGTCGACGGGATCTTGCGCTTCCCGGCGGAGCAGGCGTTCTACAGCGCCGCGTATGCCAAGAAGACGCTCGAGGCCGGCTTCACCACGGTGCGCAACCTCGGCGCCGACGACTATGTCGACGTCGGCCTGCGCAACGCGATCAACAAGGGCCTGGTGCCCGGACCGCGCATGCTGGTGGCGATCCACGCCCTGGGACCGACCGGCGGTCACGGCGATGGCACGCCCATCCCCCCCGGCCGCGCGCCGCAGGCCGGGCCGGTGGACGGGGTGTGCAACGGCGCCGAGGAGTGTCGCGCGGCAGTGCGCTTCCAGATCAAGTACGGCGCCGACGTCATCAAGCTGATGCCGTCGGGCGGCGTGCTGTCGCTATCGGACACCGTCGACGCTCCGCAGATGACGCAGGCCGAGATCACCGCCATCGTCGAGGAAGCGCACAGCTGGGGCCGTAAGGCCGCCGCCCATTGCCACGGCGATTCGGCGGCCAAGATGGCGATCGCGGCAGGAGTCGATTCGATCGAGCACGGCTCGTTCCTGAAGCCCGACACCCTGCGTCTGATGAAGGAGAAGGGCGTCTACCTGGTCCCCACCCTGCTCGCCGGCGAGTGGACGGGCGGCAAGGCGGACAAGTTCCCGCCGGCGATCGCGGCCAAGGCGAGGGCGGCGCTCGCGGCGCGCTCGGAGATGTTCAAGAACGCGCTGCAGCTCGGCGTGAAGATCGGCTTCGGCACCGACTCGGCGGTCTCGCCGCACGGCTTGAACGGCAAGGAGTTCGCGCTGATGACCGGCCTCGGCATGTCGCCGGGCGCGGCGCTGCGTTCGGCCACCGCGGTCGATGCCGATCTGCTCGGCCTTGCCGATCGTCTGGGAACGCTCGCCAAGGGCAAGATCGCCGACGTGGTGGCGGTGGCTGGCGATCCGCTGCAGAACATCTCGACCATGGAGAAGCCGCTGCTGGTCATGAAGGATGGCGTGGTGGTATTCCGCGCCGTCAAGTAGGCGTGGCGATGGAGTGGGTGGCGGTGCTGCAGATGACGTCGACCTCGGACGAGGCGGCGAACTGGGCGAGCGCGCGCTCTTTGATCGAGCGCGCCGCTGCCCGGGGCGCGCGGTTCGTGGCGACACCCGAAAACACCAACTACCTCGGCCCGCACGAGGAGAAAGTGCGCCGCGCCCAGCCGCTCGACGGACCGACGCCAACCGCGTTCGCCGAGCTCGCGGCACGGCTCGGCATCCATCTGCTGCTCGGCTCGTTCAACGAGACCGGGCCCGACGAGCGGCGTTGCTACAACACCAGCGTGCTCTTCGGGCCGGGCGGCGAACGCCTCGCGGTGTACCGCAAGATTCATCTGTTCGACATCGATCACTCCGACGCGGTGCGGTTTCGCGAATCCGACACCTGCGCTCCGGGCAGCGAGCTGGTGGTGGCGGACGCCGGCTTCGCGCGCCTCGGCCTGTCGATCTGCTACGACCTGCGCTTCGGCGAGCTCTATCGCGCCTTGGTCGAGCGCGGTGCGGAGGTTCTGCTGGTGCCGTCGGCGTTCACGCTCACCACGGGACGCGATCACTGGCAGGCACTGTTGCGGGCGCGGGCGATCGAGACGCAGTGCTACGTCCTGGCGCCGGCGCAGTGCGGTAGCCATGACGATCGTGGGTTGCGCGAGAGCTTCGGGCACGCGATGATCGTGGACCCTTGGGGGCACGTGATCGCCATGGCCTCGGACGGCCCCGGCTTGGCATTCGCCGAGCTCGACCGCGAGCGGATCGCGCGCGTGCGGCGCGGAATGCCGGTGCAGTCGCACCGACGCTTGTCCTAAGCGCGGATGGCGCCCGAGGTCGGGACGAGTCATGACGACGACCAGCCTGCTTCACTTGCCGCTGTTTCTGGTGCCGGGCCTGGTGTTCGCGGCGATTGCCGTGGCGCTGCGGGCGCCGATCGGCCGCGGCCGGCTGCTGCTCTCGCTGATCGTCGTGGCCGTGGCGGTCGGTCTCGTCGAGATGTGGCTAGGCGAGACCGCGAGAAGCCTGCGCTGGTCGCTGCAGACGGCGTCCTGGCTCGAGTCGCTGGGCGGCGCGTTGGTCTACGCTCTGGCGCTCCGGTGGCTCGCGCGCCTGCCCACGGGCAAGGCGTTGGTTGGCGCCGCCGTGGCGGCCGGCCTCGAATGGGCGGTGTCGACGGCGTTTGCCTTCGGCCTCGGCTCCGTCGGCAGCCTCCCGAGTCGCTGAATTCTACCGGCCGAGCAGCCCCGCCAGGATCTCGACGCCGCGTGCCGTGCGCTCGGGCTCGACGGCGGTGAAACACAGGCGCAGGTGCGTCGGGTACGGTCCGAAGCTCGGCCCCGGTGCGAGCAGCACCCCGCGCTCGACCGCGCGCTCCAGAAAGCCGGGCAGGCCGCGTTCGTCGAGGTGATCCGCGACGTCCAGGAACAAGAACGTGCTGCCGGCGGGCGCCGCGATGCCGAGGCGCGCGGCGCTCTGCCGGCCGATGTCGGCGTACTGGGCGCGCGCCGCACTCGCCCAGACGTCGCCGGGGCCGGCGAGAGCCCGCGCGGCGGCGATCTGCGAAGCGGTGGGCGTCGAATAGAAGGTGTGAGTGGCGATCTTGCGCAGCTCGCCCATCACCGCCGAGGGGCCGATGACGTAGCCGCAGCGGTTGCCGGCCATGCCGTAGGCCTTCGAGAACGAATGCACGGAGAAGGTGCGTTCGGGAACGAGCGGCCGCGTGTAGGTATGCTCGCCCGCGTACACGTAGTCCTCGTAGACCTCGTCGGCAAGGATCCAGAGGCCTTCCCTCGCTGCCCAGCCGACGAGCGCCTCGATCCAGGGACGTGGGATCACCTGGCCCGAGGGATTGTTCGGTGTGCTGAGGTACAGGGCGACGGTGCGAGAGGTATGGAGCCTGCGCACCGCCTCGACCGCCGTCTCCGCCGAATCGACGGGCGCTCCGGGACCCAGGAACGGGACGGCTACCGGCGTGCCGCGAAAGGAGCGCACGAT
>WBZN01000876.1_pt1 | contig 19705 bp, 24 predicted proteins | sample 5204281 | NCBI WGS metagenome assembly WBZN01 (sample SAMN12344347, study PRJNA552823) | activated sludge metagenome | biome: Activated sludge suspended growth; feature: Nitrification reactor; material: Wastewater; isolation source: activated sludge from nitrification reactor of wastewater... | reverse complement strand
TTCTGTTCCATACTGTTTCTGCCAATCCATCAAAGTCATTCCTTTGCCTTTCATCACCTACCTCATTATCCTATTGATCTTGCTATATAAGATGAAAAACACTGAGAATAGTTCATAGGCATTTAAAATTATATCTTCCAGATATAAAGAACAGAATTATTAAAATCATCAATTGCAATAGAGTCTGAGGGAGGAATATCTGGCACTACAAAAGAATTACTTATCAAAATACTTCCTGGTCGCATTTCCTGTATAGCCTTTTTCCAGAGTATATCCATTGGAGCGGGTGATAAATATGCATAAACTATGTCATAAGATGAAAGATTATATTGCCAGAAATTTCCCCAGGAAAAACTACAATTATTTTGAGAGCAAAAACCTCTAATCTTGCTTGCTAGAAAAGGAAGAATTGCAGCTTCAACTCCATGAAATCTTCCATTTGAGTTTAACTTGCTCAGGGAAGTAAGTAATTTACCTCCTCCTGATCCAAGATCTATAAGCGAGAATGCTTTATTCTTTGGTAATAAAATTGTTATTGCGTTTGTGACAGCCTTGCTAGAAGGGTAAAGAGGAACTTGAGTACGATGAATACTTCCATAAATTAGAATAAGTAATACAAAAACAGTTAAGTACCCTAGTGGAGGTAAATTGAAAGTCAGTGCTATAAATACAGCAGGGGTAAAAAATAAATTAATAAAAAACCACCAAACAGCCATTCTCAAGTAGTAACTAACAACCGCAGCAAAGACACCTTGATAAAATGCTAATTCAATTAACTCAGTCTCTACCGAGAAAAAAGATAGAAATAATACTAACGTTAACCACGTAGCTACCTGAATAAGTAACGCAATTAGTGAAGGATATCGCATCTTCTTAAATGTAAAGGACGAAATAAAATGCTAAGGCTGAGCTAATGATGGGTCACCAAGCTTCTCTTTTGTAATTTCAGCCTTGTTGCCAATGTCAGTAGTCGGTCCTTCGTCTGTAATAGCTTTCTCAGCTTTTTCATTCATAACAATAATACTGATACGACGGTTGGATGGGCTAAATGGATCTTCTTTATCGAATAGAACCGCTGAAGACAATCCTACAACTCGGAGAATTTTATCCGAATCCATACCACCTGCAATAAGCTCACGACGGGATGCATTGGCTCGGTCTGCAGATAACTCCCAATTGCTGTAGCTTTTTTCACCAGAGGGATAGGGTGTTGCGTCAGTGTGGCCTGATAGGCTAACCCTGTTTGGTACCTCATTAAGCATTTTGCCAATTTCATGCAAAATATCTTTTGTATAAGATTGCAATTCGGCTTTACCAATTGAAAACATCGGTCGGTTCTTTTCATCAACAATTTGTATACGGAGCCCGTCAGTCGTGATATCAAGCAATAATTGCTTTTTAAAGTTTGTTAAACTTGGATTTGCTTCAATTACTTGTTCAATTCTTTTTTTGAGATTTTTAAATTGCTCTAATTCAAGTCGCTGCCTTTCAGCTTGTGCAGCCTCTAAATTGATAGTTCTCTTGATTTCTTCAATATCTCCCCTTTTAACTTGCCCCATCCGACGACTCAGATCCTCTCCGCCACCCTTTATAATACTCGAGCTATCACCACTCCCAGCTCCTCCAGCTAGTGCTATCTTTAATGGTGTTTTAAAATACTCTGCAATACCTTCTTTATCTCCCTGAGTGGTCGAACCTAATAACCACATTAACAGAAAGAAAGCCATCATTGCAGTCACAAAATCCGCATACGCTATTTTCCATGCACCACCGTGATGTCCCCCGCTTACTTTTTTGATGCGCTTAATAATTATAGGCTTTTGTGAAAGATCGTCAGACATCAGTTATCTCTCTGAAATTTTATAAGAGCATCGGCTATCATTTGGCCTTGCTTTGCTTCACATGTTTCTCTAACTCTATAAATGAAGGTCTTTCCGTTGAATATAAAACTTTTCTTCCAAATTCGACCGCAAGGGCTGGTGCGTAGCCGTTAAGATTAGCTAACAGTGTAACTTTAATACATTCTAGCAACTTGCTTGATTCATGAAGACGTTGTTCTAATCGACTTGCAAGAGGACCAATAAATCCATATGCGAGTAAAATTCCTAGAAAAGTGCCTACTAGTGCAGCAGCAATAAGCTTTCCTAACTCAGCTGGAGGAATTCCAACAGACTCCATTGTGTGTACAACACCCATAACTGCTGCGACAATTCCAAATGCTGGAAGCCCATCACCTAGTTTCGCAATCGCATGAATAGGAACTTCTTCCTCTTGATGATGTGTTTCAATTTCTCCATCCATAAGATTTTCAATCTCTAGTGGGTTTAGATTCCCACCAACCATCAAACGTAAATAATCCGTAATGAACTCAACAACATGATGATCTGATAAAATTTTTGGATATTTGGAGAATAATGGACTTTTGTGAGGATCTTCAACATCAGCTTCAATAGCCATTAACCCTTCTTTTCGTATCTTGCCCAATATTTCATAAAGTAGGGTCATCAGCTCCATATATACATCTTTAGTGTATTTTGCGCCTTTAAACACATACGGCAGTGCTTTTAAAGTGGCCTTAATAGCCTTACCTGAATTTCCAACAAAGAACGCTCCTGCAGCGCCTCCCCCAATCATCAATAGCTCAACTGGTTGAAATAATGATGCCAAATGCCCTCCAGCAAGAGCAAAGCCACCAAAGACAGATATTATTACAATAAGATAACCAACTGATACCAACATTTGAAAAATCCTGGAAATTTTTTAAATGTAACGGCCAATGTGCTTGCTACTTTAGCAGCGAGGCTCAAAGCGCGCGCTAAAGATTAATTGGCGCTAGCCCTAGATTTTCCATTGGAAGTTAATTAAGGGGTAAATATTGAACTAAATTTAATGAGAAGATCCAATGTTTGGATTTATTCCAGAAGCCATTAATTCATGCACGTTGTTAGACGATAGAGACTAAGTTAATAATGTTTTTCGGCCTTCGTGCGTGATATTCATATGTCTTTATTTTACGAAACTTTGGATTCCTTGAATTTAAGCATACTTCAATTTGCAGTTAGGCAAATTTTTCGGGGGAGATTACTTAATTATTGAATCTATCAATAGATAAATTGGTGTGGATAAATTGACTCAAAGGATGAACCCATGCATCTTGTTCAGCAAAGAAACTATCATTGTGCTTTCCTTGCAACATGATGAATTGTTTGGGACTAGGCGCTTTATCAAAAAGTGCTTGGGCATGCTTAAAAGGTACAATCTCATCCTCTGGGCTGTGAGCAACGATAACGGGGCAGGTAACGGATTGCAAATATTCGCTGGTGCTGTAGTGAAAGCGCGCCATGAGTCGCACGGGTAATAACGGGTATAAATCGGCTGCTATATCTGGAATAGAGGTAAAGGTCGAAGCCAACACTAATGCACCCGGATTACTTTTCGATGCAAGCCATGCAGCAATGGATCCTCCCAGCGATTCTCCAAACAAAACGATGTGCGAATCGGGAGTAGTTTTATTTTTGATCAAGTAATTCCATGCGGTGAGTGCGTCCTGATAAGTACCTTCTTCAGTTGGAATACCGCTGCTGTTACCGTACCCCCGGTAATCAACAATGAATGTGTTATAGCCAAGTTGATGAAATATTGAAAGGTAGCCCATGCGATGAGAAATATTGCCTGCGTTCCCATGCAAAAAAAGAATGGTTGCAGTTGTTTCTTTGGCTGCAGGTACAAACCACCCATGTAGTTTTTCTTGATCGCTAGTCGTCAGTACGATTGATTCATAAGGCATCGAGAACTGGTCGGGAGTATTGACGATTTCACGGTCAATTTCTGGATAGTAAATGAGATGCGATTGCGCAAAGAAAATGAATATTGCCCAAGCCGCATAAGAGAAGATACCAAGTATGATCAACCCAAGTGTTGTGCGCATATGAATAACAACGAAAGAACTTTTCTTATCAGTCCAAGTAAATTAAAAACTTGCTATTATAATCCTGCTTTAACTTTATTTAGGATTTGCCATGAACTTAGATCGCGTAGACTCAGGTCGAGACCTTCCCAATGACTTTAATGTGATTATCGAAATTCCGATGAATTCCGAGCCGATCAAATATGAAATGGATAAAAAAACAGGTGCTATGTTTGTCGATCGCTTCATGTCAACCGCAATGCGCTATCCGTGCAATTATGGCTATATTCCGCACACTTTATCAGAAGACAAGGATCCTGTTGATGTTTTGGTTATTTCCCCAACACCACTTATCACCGGTGTCGTTGTGCGCTGTAGACCGATTGGTTTATTGAACATGACCGATGAAGCAGGTGAAGATGTCAAGCTAATTGCAGTACCCATTGATAAATTATGTGGGCTTTATATGCATGTACAGACTCTGGATGATTTACCGGAATTCACGCGTGCGCAAATTGCCCATTTTTTCGCGCATTACAAAGATTTAGAACGGGGTAAATGGGTTAAGATCGAAGGTTGGGGAGACGTTGAAGAAGCGCGAACTGAGATCATAGCAGGGGTAAAGCGCTACAATTCTGCAAAGAGTAAACCTAAATTCTGATTGTTAGTATTAATAGCTTTTCTGGATGAACAGAGTAGCAGCTAGACAGTTTGACCCGCAGCGAAACCCGATGACCAAGCCCATTGAAAGTTGAAACCACCTAAATGCCCGGTGACATCAACAACTTCACCAATAAAATAAAGCCCGGGTCTTTTTTTTGCTTCCAGGGTGCGAGAAGAAAGCTCGTTGGTATCGACCCCTCCGATCGTAACTTCTGCTTTCCGGTAACCTTCAGTACCAGTAGGCCAAATGAGCCAAGCCTGAATCCCTTCGGCAATTTTTGCAAGCTGTCGATCGGATAAAGCTCCAATGATCTCCGTAAAGTCATATTGATCACATAAATTCTGAGCAAGACGTTTAGGCAATTGCTCAGCGAGTACATTTCCAATGTGTAATTTCGGTTGACTGTTCTTCTTAGCTTTGAGTATCGAATAGAGATCGATACCAGGAACCAAATTGACTCGCATCGCTTTACCTTGCTTCCAATAAGAAGATATTTGTAAGATCGATGGTCCACTTAACCCTCGATGAGTGAACAGCAATCCTTCAGAAAACGATTGACGGTTAAATTGTACCGTTGCATCGATCGAAACACCGCTTAAAGACTTGCATTGCTTCAATAGTGCGCCATCAAATGTTAATGGAACAAGCCCTGGCCGTGGTTTAATCACGCCAAGGCTAAATTTCTTTGCAACTTCATAGCCAAAATTAGATGCACCAATTTTAGGGATAGACAGCCCTCCCGTTGCGATCACCAAGGAACGACAAGTATAGATGCCTCGATTGGTATCCAGTTGATAGCGATCAGCTATAGCCTCAATTTGAGTAACGTATGTTTGCAGCGCTAATACTACTTTCAATTGATGTAATTCAGTCAGTAGCATATTTATTATCTGCTGAGATGAATGATCACAAAAAAGCTGCCCCAGTTTCTTTTCGTGAAAAGCGATATGATGCTTATTAACGAGATTAATGAAGTCCTGAGGGGTAAATTGAGCGAGCGCAGATTTGCAAAAATGGGGATTCTGAGACAGATAGTGCTGAGGCTGAGTGAAAATATTAGTAAAATTACAGCGCCCTCCACCAGAAATTCGTATTTTCTCTGCAACCTTTGCCATATGATCAATCAACCATACGCTTCGACCTCGCTTACCTGCTTCAATCGCACACATCAAACCAGCTGCGCCTGCACCGATGATAATTACGTCATATGAATTCATTGATCCAGTTGATCGATTATGTGTTCGAGTACACTTGATCAACCTTAATTACATTGAAAAATAAAGGTAGATTACTTCGCTAGATAGCAAAAGCTATTCCGCTTTTGCTGGACATTCAAGGAGGTGTTTCCAAGCGATCTCACCTGAGCGCGCTTCACCTTCTAAGGACGCGCTGACTGTTGATTCATCATTTTTTTTAATGAGTAAAGCAAACGCATACCCTGGCAAGATATTTGCCAGTCTTTGTTCGTAGGTAGTAATGCCAGGATTGGGGTCAATATAATCAAAGACCGCATCAGGATTAGCGGGTGAATTACGGGCAAAAACGCCGGGCAGAGAGCGGATATCGTAAGCAAAAACCTCAGAAGCCTCGATATCTGCGTAGTGCTTCAAATTAAACTGCAACGAACGGAGCGCCCAGTTCCCTTCAGTTCTTAATTTTGCGATGGTGCAGCGGGCTAAATTCGAATAGCTCCCTGCCAACTTATCTTCAAAGATTTTCGGTTTTTCTTTTGGAGCAGTACTTGTACATGCCACCAAGGTCAAAGCTAAAACTAGAACAATAATAAATTTATTGATCACAATCATCATTCCCAAAAATAGTTAAATTAAGATTAAATTACTTTATTGATATCTGGAGAAAATTTAACGACTAAACATTAAAATTCTAACTTACTTTGAAGTGCCATTCTCATAACCTTACTCATTCTAATGAATTTCATTAGATGTGAATAAAGTTTTCCCTAATATCTACTCAGTAAAATCTATGTTAGCCTCATAATTGCGCTTGATTTACTAAATTGACAAATGGTTATACCGATACTGTTGAATGTAGTCCGTTCGTTAATTATCAATTCTAACTGTATCTGCCATGGATAAAGCTGAAATCTTAAAAAGAATTAGAATGGAAGCAGAACACGGAGAATTAATTTTTCCAACCTCAGTAAAAAAAGCAATAGAAGTTAAAAAGATTCTTGATGATCCAGCCCGCGATCTTGGTGCCGCTGCACGACTCATTAAATCTGATCCACTATTGTCAGCTAGAGTAGTAGCTGTTGCAAACTCATCAGCGTTTAATCGATCAAGAAAAGCGATAACTAATGTACCTGCTGCAATAACATTGTTAGGGCTATTTCTTGTAAAGTCGCTAATTTTAGGGGTCGCTGTACGTCAAATTGCAGAGTCTGCAACAACCGCCAAACGCGAATTAATTGCTCAGTTGTGGAAACACTCTGCCTATGTTGGTTCAATTGCCCAGGTCATTGCACGAAGAATAACAAAACATGACTCTGAAACAGCGCTATTTGCTGGAATGATTCATGAGATATGCTGGTTCTACTTATTATTTCGAACAAAAGATTATCCAGATTTATTCGAGGGTGATATTTCAAGCTTATGGAATAAAGATGATGAGATCGATAATGAAGGTGAGTTTTCTGGTGAAATTGAAGTGGGTACATTGCTATTAAAAGCACTGAGCATCCCTGACTCTATTATAGACGCCATTACTTTTGTTTGGCGAGGATATCAAACCGTCCCTCTTACTTCACTTGGCAGCGTCCTTTTAATTGCTAATCAGCTAGCGCCAATTCAGTCGCCCTTTACACTATCGATTTATCAGATAAATCAGGAACAGCCCGTGAAACTTGATTTGTTCTTTAAAGACTATTCTCTTAGCGAAGTGCTTGCTGAATCTGAAGAAGAAGTAGATTCATTAACAAACGCTCTATGCTTATAGTCTAGCATTAAGTAATCGTTAAATGCTCAATACCGGCGCTGACATTTTTATTTTTGGTTTCTGACCCATTGAGCTTGATCTGTAAGCGGAGTTCGTTCATGGAATCCGCATTTCTAAGCGCATCTTCATAACTAATCAAACCGGCTTCGTATAGATCAAATAGGGCCGCATCAAAAGTTTGCATACCCAATTCTCTTGATTTTTTCATAATCTCTTTAATTTCGTGTACGTTTCCTTTGAAAATTAGATCAGCAATTAAAGGTGAATTGAGCATGACTTCAATCGCTGCCACGCGCCCTTTGCCTTCTTTTTTAGGAATTAGTCTCTGAGCAATAAGTGCTCGCATATTGAGTGACAAATCCATGAGCAGTTGAGCACGGCGCTCTTCTGGAAAGAAATTAATAATTCGATCCAGTGCTTGGTTAGCACTATTCGCATGTAACGTTCCCATACATAAATGGCCTGTTTCAGCAAATGCAATCGCGTGTTCCATTGTTTCGCGGTCACGAATTTCCCCGATTAAGATAACATCGGGGGCTTGGCGCAGCGTATTTTTTAATGCAGCTTCCCAGGAATCGGTATCTACGCCAACCTCACGTTGGGTAATAATGCAATTGATGTGTTCATGAACATATTCAACTGGATCTTCAATGGTGATGATATGGCCATAGCTGTTCTGATTCCGGTGACCAATAAGCGCAGCTAACGAAGTCGACTTACCAGAGCCAGTGCCGCCAACGAAGATGACTAACCCTCGCTTGCTCATTACGACATCTTTCAGTACTTGAGGCAACTTCAAGTCATCAAATTTTGGAATCTGCGTAGTAATGGTTCGAATGACAGCGCCTGCTCTTTGTTGTTGAATAAATGCATTGACGCGGAAGCGCCCAATGCCTTGTGGATGAATTGCAAAGTTACATTCTTTGCTTGCTTCAAATTCTCCTGTTTGCTTATCATTCATAATAGCTCTTACAAGTTCCACCGTATGCTGGGCTGAAAGCTGCTGCTGAGATATAGGCATCATTTTTCCATCAATTTTCATTGCGGGAGGATATCCAACCGTAATAAATAAATCAGACGCTTTCTTGCTTAACATCAAGCGAAGTAGATCATGCATAAATTTTATTGCCTGTTCTCTTTCCATAATTTTATTTATCGATAATGATCAATTAAGTGTTACCCGCGGAAATTATCTTTGTTCATCGCTTTTGTTCTGGCTTCGGCATTCGAAACAATACTTCTTTTAACAAGATCAGCCAGGTTTTGATCGAGGGTCTGCATACCTACGGCTTGACTCGTTTGGATTGTCGAGTACATTTGAGCTACTTTTCCTTCTCGAATTAGATTGCGGATCGCTGGCGTACCAATCATGATTTCATGTGCTGCAACTCGACCATTGCCATCCTTGGTTTTCAATAAAGTTTGAGAAATTACAGCACGTAGCGATTCTGATAACATTGCACGAACCATTTCTTTCTCTTCTGCTGGAAAAACGTCAATAATACGATCTATGGTTTTAGCTGCTGAACTTGTATGTAGTGTTCCAAAAACAAGATGTCCGGTTTCTGCTGCAGTCATAGCTAGACGAATCGTTTCTAAATCTCTCATTTCACCAACCAGAATAATATCTGGATCCTCACGCAAGGCTGACCGGAGTGCATTAGCAAAACTATGTGTATCTCTACCAACCTCTCTTTGATTGATTAAGCATTTTTTACTTTCATGTACAAACTCGATTGGATCTTCAAGCGTAAGAATATGACTATAGGTATTTTCATTGATATCATCGATCATCGCAGCAAGGGTAGTTGATTTACCAGAACCAGTTGGTCCAGTAACTAATACAACACCTCGAGGTTGTTGCGCGATTTCAGCAAAAATCTTAGGTGCCTTGATTTGCTCTAGTGAAAGCACTCTAGATGGAATTGTTCTCATCACTGAGGCTGAGCCTCGTTGCGTGTTGAAGGTATTTACCCGGAAACGAGCAAGATTTGGAATAGCAAAAGAAAAATCACATTCCAAGTGTTCTTCATAATGTTTTCTTTGACTATCATTCATAATGTCATAAATCATGTCATGCACATCTTTGTGTTCCATTGCAGGAAGGTTAATGCGTCTTATTTCACCATGAACACGAATCATGGGAGGCATACCAGCAGAAAGGTGCAAATCTGAAGCGTTATTCTTGACCACGAAGGCGAGTAGCTCTACTATGTTCATCTATTATTCCTAGTCCAAGTTGTTAGGTTATACTGTGATTACTTCAGTATGTTTTACCCAATTCCAAGTAAAATCCTGCTTGTTTATCATCGGTAGGCCTAAACAAAAATTGAGAAACTACTGCTAGCGTAGTTAATTTAAAATTTTCCACTCCAAAGACTTACATTTTCGTTTTATTTTTTACTTTATCACTATGGATACAATTGCAACACGTTTGGAATCTGTCAAATTGCGCATAGCCGAAGCTGCAAAGCTTGCAGGAAGAGATCCACAAGAAATTCTATTATTGGCGGCAAGCAAAACAAATCAACCGGATAAGCTCCGTGAAGCATGGAATGCTGGTCAGAAAGTGTTTGGAGAAAATTATCTACAAGAAGGATTAATAAAAATCCATGCGCTTTCTGATCTTCCCATCGAGTGGCATTTTATTGGTCCAATTCAGAGCAATAAAACAAAACCGATTGCTGAGAATTTCGCTTGGGTTCACAGTATCGATAGAGAAAAAATCGCTGTTCGATTGGCGAGCGCTAGGCCGGAATCGCTACCACCCTTACAGGTTTGTGTACAAGTCAATGTCAGTGGAGAAGTTACAAAAAGCGGTATAGCACCAGAAGATGCAATTGCACTAGCAAAATTTATTAGTCAACAACCACGTTTAAAATTAAGGGGTTTAATGGCAGTACCTGAACTGACTTCGGCCACTGCTTTACAACGAGATCAATTCCAAATCATGCGAAATATATTTGATGAACTTAAAAAGCAAGGATTTGATGTTGATACCCTATCCATGGGCATGTCAGAGGATATGACTATTGCCATAGCAGAAGGTGCAACCATTGTGCGCATTGGAACTGCTATTTTTGGACCCAGACGTTACGCTATTCCCGAGGAGCTCGCCCCTCGCGAGTAATCAACTTATGATATTTTGCGAGTAGCTGATCTTTGCTTTCAGACAGATCAGGGTTCGTTACGATACAGCTTACCGGACAAACTTCGACGCACTGTGGTATGTCATAGTGCCCAACACATTCTGTACACAAATTCGCGTCAATTTCATAAATTTCTTCACCTTGGGAAATAGCTCCATTAGGGCATTCTGGCTCACAAACATCACAGTTAATACATTCATCAGTAATAATAAGCGCCATATTGTTTTTATTTAATCAATGTTTTAGTTTTCTACGTAACTGTTCTGCGACAATGGGATGGACGAATTTATCAGCCTCTCCTCCTAATCTGGCAATTTCCCGAACGATCGTTGCGGAGACAAACATATATTGCTCAGAAGGTGTTAAAAATACAGTTTCGACATCAGGATAGAGGCTACGGTTCATTCCTGCTAATTGGAACTCATACTCAAAATCAGAAACCGCACGCAATCCTCGAACGACAATTCGAGAATTCTGGCGTTGCGCAAATGACATCAGTAATCCAGAAAAACCGATTACTTTCACGTTGATATAATCGGATAACACAGTTTCTGCCATACTAATTCGTTCCTCAAGTGAGAAAAAAGGTGTTTTAGTGGTATCACCCGCAACAGCAACCACCACTTCTCCAAACAAAGTTGAAGCACGTCGAACTAAATCCTCATGGCCGCGTGTAATGGGATCAAATGTACCTGGGTAAATTACTTTATTCATAACCTTCAAATTTTAAGAGCTGGAAAAAAACTTTACCAGCGCGCCCATGCTTCCAAATAATCCAACGATCATCCTGCTGATATGGATACTCACTTTCTAGATAAACGACTCCAGATCTATTTAATCGTGGCGGTAATTGAGGTAATAATTTAGGGAGTAAATCCTGTTGGAAAGGAGGGTCCAGGTAAATCACATCATATTGGCCTTGATCCAATCGAATGAACTCAATCGCATCCATTTTAATCAATTTAATCTGCGCTGCACCCAGTGTTTCTTTCATTGAGCGGAGCACTTGAAAGACATTACTCTCTATCTCCACCATAACAACACTTTCTGCACCGCGCGATGCCGATTCGAATCCCATGGCGCCACTTCCAGCAAACAAATCGATACAACGCTTACCCTGTAGATCTTGGCCTAACCAATTAAAAACCGTTTCTCGGACTCGATTCGGTGTGGGTCGAACACCAACTTCATCCGCAACAGAGATCAAACGGCTTCTCCATTGCCCTCCAATAATACGAACTTTTCCACTTTGAGGCATTAGCTGATAATATCTATTCTGAATGAGCAGAAAAGGGCTGATTTAAGTCACTTGAATTACTTAATAATCCGATTGCTAGCATTATACTGAACAAAAATACTTGGATATCCACTAGCTATATAAATTGGGTTAAGAAATGAGCAAGCGTATTCATCATCTAGAAACAAAACCTATCTAATTTTAAACCATATAACGTCATTATTGATAATAGCTTTTCTTAGAAAATAACATTATCTAAATCTTATTCAGGAATGCATTCGTGTCACCTTATGAATTATTAATAGGCCTGCGCTATACAAAAGCAAAGCGGCGTAATCATTTTATTTCCTTTATTTCCTTGATTTCACTACTGGGCATCACACTGGGTATGACCGCTCTAATTACTGTCATGTCCGTTATGAACGGATTTCATAAAGAAGTGCGTTCCCGAATATTAGGCGTTGCTTCTCATGTACAAATCACGAGCTTTAATGGAACGATAACGCATTGGGAGCAAGTTGCTGATATTGCAGTTCAGAACCCCCAAGTTGCTTCAGCGGCACCTTATGTTAATGCGCAAGGGATGCTTTCCTATAATCAGGTCGTCCGCGGCGTCATCGTGCGAGGAATATTACCAGATGCTGAAAACACTGTCGCAGATTTCTCTAATATGATGATGATGGGGGAGCTAAATCAACTGCAAGCCGGAGAATTTGGGATTGTAATCGGTCTTGAATTAGCAAGAGCCCTCGGTACTTTTCCAGGGGACAAGATTGTGTTGATATCGCCTCAAGGTCAAGTAACACCTGCGGGTATATTACCTCGCTTGAAGCAATTTACTGTTATCGGTGTTTTTGAAGCAGGTCATTATGAGTATGATTCAGGCCTCGCATTAATCCACCTGGTTGATGCACAGAAGCTCTATCGAATGGAACCTGATCAAGTATCCGGTGTTCGCTTAAAATTGCATGACTTGTTTGAAGCACCCAAAGTAGTACGAGAATTGTCAGCTTTATTCTCACCTGATACCTATATTAGCGACTGGACACAGCAACATACCAATTATTTTCGTGCAATCCAAATCGAAAAGCGCATGCTGTCGCTCATTCTGGCACTAATTATCGCGGTTGCGGCATTTAACATTGTTTCGACATTAGTCATGGCTGTCACTGATAAACAATCTGACATTGCTATTTTACGTACACTGGGCGCTAGTCCCGGTAGCATCATGAAAATCTTCATTGTGCAAGGAACATTGATTGGTCTGTTCGGAACCTTATTGGGTATTATCGGAGGAGTTATTCTGGCTTATAACGTCAGTGATGTTGTAGTTTTCATTGAACAAATGTTTAATATTCAATTTCTCTCTCAAGAAGTGTATTACATCAGTGAAATTCCTTCAGATCCGCATTTATCTGATATTGTAACCGTCGCAGTTGTGTCATTTATCCTGACATTATTAGCGACACTTTATCCAAGTTACCGCGCATCAAAAGTTAACCCTGCCGAGGCATTGCGTTATGAGTAATCAAGTTATCGCTTGCCAAAATTTATATAAAAGCTATTTTCAAGGGAAGCTAGAAGTACCTGTATTACACGGCGTAAATCTGCAATTAAACAAAGGTGAAATGGTATCAATCGTTGGCGCTTCTGGTTCGGGTAAAAGCACCTTACTGCATCTTCTGGGGGGGCTGGATAGCCCAACCAAAGGACAAATCAAGATATTGGGTCAAGATATCACCCAGATCGATGAACGCCAACGATGCCAGCTGCGCAATCGATCATTAGGCTTTATTTATCAATTTCATCATTTGCTCCCTGAGTTTAGCGCTCAGGAAAATGTTGCCATGCCACTCTTGATTCGGCGCGTGAACAGAAAAGAAGCCATGGATACCGCGGCGGAAATGCTGCAGCAGGTTGGACTTGGTCATCGATTAATCCATACGCCCGGAGAACTTTCTGGCGGTGAACGCCAGCGTGCTGCTGTAGCAAGGGCCCTGGTAACCCTGCCGGCCTGTGTTTTGGCAGATGAACCTACAGGTAATCTTGATCGACATACTGCTGAGGGAGTATTTAATTTAATGCTCGAACTCAATCAAAAAGCTAATGCGAGTTTAATTATCGTAACACATGATTTACAGCTTGCTCAGCGAGCAGAACGCATTTTGCATTTGGTTGATGGCATTCTTACAACTCAGTAATTTAGTATCCCTATTGAATCTTGATTTGGATTGATTCCCTATTTATTGAAGGTAATAGTTCCTGATTACGTTTAACTGGTCATCTAACTCAAAACAGAGTGGTTTACCGGTTGCGATAGAGAGCTTCATGACTTGCCACGGCGATAAGTGATTTAGTTGCATCACTAACGTCCGCAGAAGATTTCGATGTGAAACGATGAGTACGCGTTTACCCAACTTGATTTCCGGTAGAATATCGTTCTGCCAACACGGATGCACTCGCTCCAGAGTCTGTGCCATGCTTTCAGCACGCGGCAATAGTTGTTGATTGATATTTTGGTAGCATAACTGATTGCCTGGAAAGCGCGGATCATTCATTTCCAGCAACGGTGGTACTGCTTTATACAATATCTGACTTGCTAAAACAGGCCAAATACCAAATTTTTTAATTGCTTCCCATCGCTGAAGCCCTTCAAGTGCGCCATAGTGCCTCTCATTTAAGCGCCAATCCTGGATGATCGGAGTTTTTTCTAACTTCATCTCAGCTCGTATAATGTTGAGTGTATCAACTGCGCGCTCCAACACTGAGCTATAACAAAGATCAAAACTAAAATTGGCTTGTTTTAGCAGGCTCGCTGTGTGTTGCGCTTCTTTCCGCCCTTTCTCACTTAACGCAACATCACTCCAACCCGTAAAGTGCCTATCCTGATTCCAAATACTTTGCCCATGTCGAAGCAGAACCAGTTCTATCGGTCTGGAGCGTTTTTCGCTCACATTAACAGCATTATCGGGGGGCAGAAGCGATGGATGCTTCTTTCCAAATCCGCTTCAGTGCGTCCCATAAACCCTTGCGAATCGTTTTCAAATAAAGTGAATTATCAGATAACCCATTGACCAATCGCCGCTGCGCCTTACCTAAATTATGGTAAGGCAGGCTCATAAAAAGATGATGAGTTGCATGAAACCTTAATCCAACAGGTGCCCAAAACACGGTTAGAAAATTTCCAGGAATATTGATTGAATCAAGGTATTGCTCTGCCAGTTCAAGTGAATGGTCGCCCGGATTTCGATAAGCGTGGGCAGCAAGCGTTCTTAACGAATTAAGGATAAAAACACATACCGCAGCAACATACCATAAAACCAGCACCTGAAAGGTAAGTAAGCCTGCAATAACTAGCCCAGCGACGATTGCAGCAAATGTAAATGTTGCAAATTCCTGCAGCCACCAGTAATGATCATTACGAATTGCGTTAGGTACTCGAATATAGTTTGGATTGATCGTTAATGATGAAGCACGCCGCCAAACGAGTCTACGAAACGGTGGAATCAAATAAGATAGGGGTGTTAGCAATAAGAAACGCGCAATCAGCAATAGCGGAAGAATAAAGGAGAGCAATACGTAGCGGATCATTTCAATGGGCTTTTGCGTGGCAAATGGAAGATATTCCCCATCCAAATGAGTTCCATAAATATCGCGCTTGTGGTGATCATTGTGCACACCATCATACATAAAGGAGGGAATCATCATCGGAATGCCACAGATTAAGTTCCATACCAAGCGAAAAAATCGGAATGTCCCTTTTTTAAGATGTGCGAGCTCATGGACAAAAATTGCAGAACGGTAGAAAGCAAGAACTGTAATCACAAATCCCAGAATTTGTTCAATCGAGAAAAATTCTGCTTGTAGCGTTACGATAAATCCCGCCCATCCCAGGAAGATATGAAACAAAAAATCAGTCCAATAGATCCATGGATTAGGCGTCATTAAATCACTAACCAATGCATACGCTTCACGAAGCGGAAAGTCGACAGATGAATGTTCAGACATCTTATTAAGCTGGCTTCCAGTGCCCAGCAACGTGTTGAATGATCAATTGATTGATGCTGTTATCGGTTTGGTTAATTTGGCCAAAATTGGGAACACCAGGCCATCCTGCATCAATAAAATCTTGTCCATTAAATGATCTTGAACTTGCATAGCGCGGAATAACATGAAAATGAACATCAGGATCTACCATCATCAGCATAAGATAATTTAATTTGTCGTAACCAAAAGCTTTTTTGAGTGCATCATCAATTTCTCCGGTTACTTGGTGCAACTCGTTGAAGCTCGTAGGACTTAACTCAGAGAATGCAAAAACCGGCTCGTGAGCCACTAAGATTAAAGCACCTAAGGTCAATTGTGCAGGTCGCAGCAAAACGCTCCAGCGTTGATACTGACGAATGATGGTATCTGGCGCACCAAATTTCTGCATCGTACCATTAAGCACAGTAAATGCCATATTACATCGGGAGTGGAATAATTGTTTCGCGAGATGAAGATTTATCATGCTGACAATGATTGATTTCACTGTCCGAAGTCGAGAATAGTCTTTCTGCGCGTTGAAGATCTTGGATAAAATCGATTTCACACCATTTAAATCCCTGCACTGATCTCGAATTAACCTGATGCTGTCCTGCTAGTTGATCAATAATGGCCAAATACCATGACTTAAGTTTGTTGGGATCACGGAGTGCCTGCGCTACCGCATTCCGGAACAATGTAGCTCCTTCTCTGCGAAAGTAGATAAAGCCAATCGATTCTGCATGAGATTGTTCCGGCGTCAGTAATTTGCTGACGTGTCTAACCCATTTGTCAGTAGCAAGTTCTACCTTCATATCATCTTCGTCAAACGCTGCTTTATAATCAACGCTGAGCGTTATGGGTGCGTATTCAGACTGAAGCACATGTGAAACCAAAGCAGTTTCAAATAACGTATCGCCATTGATAAGAACAAAATCACCTTCCATTCGATCGCGCACAATCCAGCAGCTAGCGAGATTGTCTGCTACTTCGTAAAATGGATTAAAGCAAACACGAATCTCTGGATAAGCAGCATATCGTTGAGCAATCAATGCTTCAACCTTGCCGATTTGGAACCCACCTACAATTGTTATTGAATCGATACCAGCATCGATCAATGCGTCAATTTGCCAAGCAATAACAGGCTTATCTGCGACAGATAATAAGCACTTGGGAGTATCCTCCGTAAGTGGTAACAACCTTCTGCCCTGTCCAGCACTTAATATGATTGCTTTAGTCGGATTTGAATTCATCATGGTATACGTCATGCTCCAATCTATTCGGTTATGACTATGAAACACTCGGGCTAAATAGTTCCTATTCTACTTGAAAAAAACAAGATAGCCGTAAACGAAGTCAATCCGCTAATTCTATCACGCGCTCATTGAATTAAACTGACGCAGCCCTGAAACGATAGTGTTAATCGCTTTTAAAAAATCATCAATCTGATTCAAAGTGTTATCATGTCCCAAGCTAATCCGCACAGCACATCTTGCTAACATGGGCGCCACCCCCATCGCCTCCAGCACATGGCTTTTACCAGGCGTAGCACTGGAACAAGCAGCTCCACTGGCAACGGCAAAACCCGCTTTATCTAACTTGACAACTAGTGTATCCCCTTCAATATCTGGTATAGCAAAATAACAGGTATTCGGTAACCGAGGGGCATTTTGACCAAAGATCGTTGCACCTAATGCACTTAGCCCTTGCTCCAAATATTCACGAAGTCGGACAATATGAGCAGAGGCTTCGCTTACTCTCGCTTTAATCAATTCGCAAGCAACACCAAAACCCACAATTGCAGGAATATTCTCAGTCCCTGAGCGCATGCCATTTTCGTGCCCACCGCCATAAATCAAAGGTTTCAAGATGAGGCGTTTATCAACGATGAGCGCTGCTGCTCCTTTGGGGCCGTAAATTTTATGCGCTGAAATCGTCATTGCATGGACATTAAGATCAGAAAAATTCAGTGCTATCTTACCAAAAGCCTGTATCGCATCAGTATGCATCCAAGCACCCTGGTCTTTTGCAAGTTTAGCGATTGCCGCAACATCTTGGATAACACCTGTTTCATTATTTGCCAGCATGACGGATACCAGTCCTGTCTTGTCGGAAATTGCATTACTCGCGCCCTCTAGATTAACTTGGCCTTCCGTATTGACGGTTAATTGGTTCAATGTCCAACTGTTATTTGATCTCCGCGCCAGTTCCTGAGCGGGTATCCTGATGCAAGGATGTTCAATCGCACTGATGACGATGCTAGAAGGCTTTAAATAATCTGCGGCGCCTCGAATAAAGAGGTTATTAGCTTCAGAACCACCGCTGGTAAAAATAACTTGCGAGGGTTGGGCTCCCACTGCATGGGCAACTTGCTCACGCGCTTGATTGATTGCACGTCGTGCTTCAATACCATAACTGTGCAAACTAGATGCATTCCCATACTTCTGTCGAAAAAAAAGCATCATGGCTTCCAATACTTTTTCATCAACCGCAGTTGTCGCGTTGTGATCAAAATAAATAGTAGGCATTGGTTTCGTCCTATTGTATGAAATATTTTAGTGGACACCTAGCATTTCTAACGCTTTGTGCAGCATTTCGATCGATTCTTTATGCTTACCTCTATTGTGAAGCGCTTCACCTTCAGCGCGTAATTTTCTAATTTCTTGTGCTTGAACTTCATTGATTGCAGGTTGTTTCGACAACGCTTCATCGATTTTTCGCATATCGATAACGCAACGATAGGCAAACGCACTGCTACTAAATATAAGCAAGCTGATCATGACTATAAAATGCTGTATTTTCATTTGGTTCTCCTATGGCCTTAAGTTACTAACTTGAGTATGACTCGATTGATCATTAAAAGTTAGCTTGAGATTTTACTTCACAGCTAAGAAAGCCACTGCGTAACTATGTTCTAGATCTTTTCTATGTACAAGTGGTTTAAAGAGCAATCGCCTAAAAATGATGTGACTACACTAAACCGGACACATTCCTTAAAATAATTGAAAGAAGGAGTGTATTTAAATGAACCAAGAAAAACCCAAAGTCTATACAGCTGAATTTAGGGAATCATCGGTAAAGTTGGCCGTTGAATCGGATAAACCGGTAGCCCAAACCGCTAGGGAAATTGGTGTGAATGAAAACACCTTACATACCTGGATCAGTAAATACAGTCGACCAGTTGATAACATAAAGGCAGTGCGCACTGACGAACATCTCTATGAAGAATTAAAGCGGCTGAAGAAAGAGGTTATCCGGCTGACAGAGGAGCGCGACCTATTAAAAAAGGCTGCCGCGTACTTTGCCAAGGAACAACGGTGAAGTACGCCTGGATCAAACAGCATCGGGGCGAATTCACCATATTATCGATGTGTCGGTTTTACAGGTCTCACAGAGTGCTTACTATGATTGGCTGCATCGAATTCCTTCATTCAGGGAACGAGAAGATGAGCAACTCAGCGGTATTGTAAAAAAAGTATTTGAAAAAAGTCGGAATACATACGGCACCCGCCGTCTCAAAATAGCTATGTTTCACCAAGGCCTATCCGTGGGGCGGCGGCGAATAAGCCGGTTAATGAAGGAAGCCGGGCTGGCCTGTAAAACCAGACGTCGATTTAAGGAAGCTCTGATTAAGTCATTTATTTCTGTACTAGCTTAGACCTGATCTGACAGTTACCAGTTTTTTTTAGGTGTCTGTCAGTTTAGATTTGAGCTAAATTTTTTTCCGCCCAAATTGATTTGCCATCAAGTAATGTATCCAATGGTGTTCG
>WBZN01000874.1_pt1 | contig 19727 bp, 24 predicted proteins | sample 5204281 | NCBI WGS metagenome assembly WBZN01 (sample SAMN12344347, study PRJNA552823) | activated sludge metagenome | biome: Activated sludge suspended growth; feature: Nitrification reactor; material: Wastewater; isolation source: activated sludge from nitrification reactor of wastewater... | reverse complement strand
GATATCACCAAAAAATGTAATGGCGTTCAGTGGATATGCAATGACGATCTGTAGCAATGTCGGCAGAAAGAAAAATGCAAAATGGTTGATTTTGCGCGTGTAATTCACTTTGATGTTACCGTGAATCACCCATAATCCATTAACGTAATGGATCAAGAATAACAGCGAATAAAATACGGCATGATGTAGCCAAAACTCAGAAGGCATAACCATTGCATCTCCCATCGAGTTGATATCCATTCATCTATTTGCGCAGTGTTATTTTGCAGTGACCCTGATGGGATGATCTAGTCACATTGGATTCCGATCACTTTTCAGTCGCAAAAAGTACTTTTTTTCATAACTTGTGAATTTTCTCACTGAGTGTTTGCAATGTAGTCCCTACAATTTCTCCACATCATGCATGAATGAATCAATCGATTAATCTTTCATAAACGGAGAAAAAAATGACATATCACTATGAATTGGATGAAGAAGATTCTGACTTACAGGAAATGATCGATACCGATGCGCTGGATGATCTGTCCGATGATGATTTCAGACTGAGTTATTGCTGCGATGATGATTACAACGATCATTTCAGTCACGACCTGATTTCAGGAGGAGTCAGCTTCAGTGGCAACCTGGGACACGATGATTGGGCATGATAAGAGACTCGTACACCCGGAACATATTTCTGGCCTGCTGCGCTGCAGTTCCGAATGTCAAAAATGGCAACGATCCATTGTAATAAAATCAATCGATCGTTGCCACGCATCGCACATCCCTCTCAAGAAATCAGAATGCAGATCTGATTATCTTACTCAGTTGGGTTGCTTAACCTTGCGCAAATAAGGTTTTACGGTATCCCAGCCATCTGGATATATTTTTTGCGCCTCTTCATTGCTTACCGATGGAACAATGATGACATCCTCGCCCTGTTGCCAGTTCACTGGCGTCGCAACCTTGTGTTTAGCCGTCAACTGCATTGAATCCAGAACACGCAATATCTCGTTGAAGTTACGGCCTGTCGTCATAGGATAGGTCATCATGAGTTTGATATTTTTGTCCGGGCCGATGATGAATATCGAACGCACCGTGGCATTGGTCATGGCAGTTCTACCTTGAGCCGTGCCTGACTCATCGGCTGGAAACATATTGTACAGTTTTGCAATCTCAAGACTGGTATCTGCAATCACTGGATAGCGAACGGATGTTTTTCCGACCTCTTCCACATCCTTTAGCCATTTCTGGTGATCGTCTAGTGGATCGATGCTGAGTCCGATGATTTTGGTATGACGTTTGTCAAATTCAGACTGAATACTGGCCATGTATCCCAATTCGGTCGTGCAAACTGGTGTAAAGTCCTTCGGATGAGAAAATAAAACAGCCCAGCTATCCCCAATCCAGGTATGGAAATCAATTTTTCCTTGCGTCGTTTCCGCTTGAAAATTGGGTGCTTGATCATTGATGCGTAATGACATACCTAACTCCTCAGTATTTTATTGAATGGATGGACGAATAAGCCACACTGTGTTGAACGGTTGGAAGTAAATTACGAACACAGGTGTCTTGTCAACACACACAGTATCGCTTAGATCGCAATGATTAACCAGAAATCATTGCGATGGCAACGGATGCGGAATTCGTGCCACTAATTTGTCACTGGAATTTTTACCATGACTTCCCAGTTTTAAACTTCGCAGCCAGTTTTCATCCATTGTGCAAGTTCTACATGTCTAATCCTAAGCGTTGCTGCTTCTGGTTATTAGGCATAGACTTACAATCCGATCAGGACACATCTGTAAAAATACTTTAATACGGAGGGAAATCAAATGAAGCGCACGCTAATTTCCACAATAACCGGTTTATCGCTCGTTGTTACAAATGCAGCATGGTCCGCAGTATTTAACATTAATATACAAAGTTTTGCTTACACCCCCAGCCCCGTCTCGATCAATATTGGTGATACCGTGACTTGGACCAATCATGATGGTGCGACTCACAGTACAACAGACAACAACAATGCTTGGGCCAGCGATCTAAGTCCTGGCAATTCATTCAGCTACACTTTCAATAATCCCGGTACTTACAGTTATTTTTGCCGCTTCCATCCAGGCATGGTGGGAACGGTAGAAGTAGCAGGTCAAGGCACGACTGATCCCATGACCTGTCTTTTCAGTTGGGCTGAAACCAATTATCCACAGCTATTTGCGCCTGCCGGTAATCCAGGCTTCCAAACTTTTCCACCCTACACATACCGGTATTACGCGGCAACCAATTCTTATCTGGCCTTCTCATCAACCGACAGCAATGTTCACTATATGCTTGGAGCAGAAGGTGTGGTGCAAGACGCAGGTCCGGCTGCAGATTGGCTCAATATTGCAGGTTGCAATACGCAATAAACGCCAGAATCCTCGAATTTAACAATGCACTAGGTGACTGGGGAACGATCAAGTCAACATGGATACATCTGACAGCGCTCCATGGGCAGCGGAGATTAAACGCCAGAACGCTTCAACGACTGGATTTTGTGCTGGGTCGCCTAGCCAAAACAAGTCCGGTAAAACTGAAAATACCGGCCATGGTCAGAAACAGACCGACTGCTGATGTTCCCCCGTAATTACTCAGTGCCTGAGCGGCAAGAGGGGCTAAAGCCCCTCCTAGGATACCTCCGGCATTAAACGCGACGGACGCTCCCGTGTAGCGCACCCGTGGAGGAAACAGCGATGGCAACCATTCTCCCAGTGGGCCATAGACAAATCCCATGATAAACAGGGCGAGCGACAATCCAATCCAAACCAGCCACAGCGACCCCGAACCCAGCAATGGCCCGAATATCAACCCCAGACCAATTGTTGCGGCACATCCATTTGTCAGCACTTTGGCGGCGCTACTGGAATCCGAGCGCATACCTGCAACGATGATGCCCAGCACCAGAAACAAAATGGCGGCCAGTTGCACAGCCAGAAAAACCTCACGGTCGTAGCCTAGAGATGTCGTTCCATACGCAAGTGCAAAAGCCGTCGACAGATAAAATATGGCAAAACAGGCAACCACGGCAAAGACACCGGAGAAAGTCGTAATCAAATGATTTTTTAACAATTCTCCAATGGGAATTGGGATCGGAGCTTCCTCTCTGAGTGCCTGTGCAAATTCCGGTGTTTCATTGATTTTTAACCGAACCCACAAACCCAGACCGACCAGAATGGCGCTGGCCAGAAAGGGAATGCGCCATCCCCAGGCAATGAATTCTTCGTCAGTCAACACCATGCCCAGCAAAAGAAATAATCCGTTGGCAGCGATGAATCCAATTGGAGCTCCCAATTGTGGCACCATACCAAAGCGCGCCCGCCATCCCGGCGGTGCATTCTCGACTGCCAACAGAGCTGCACCACCCCATTCTCCGCCAAGTCCCAGACCTTGTCCAAATCGTAAAATACACAATAACAGGGGCGCCAACCAGCCAGCCATGGCATAAGTCGGAAGAAAAGCAATCAATAGCGTCGAAACGCCCATTAGCATGAGCGATGCCACCAGAGTAGATTTGCGACCGATTCGGTCGCCAAAATGCCCAAATAAGACCGCCCCAAAAGGGCGAGCAATGAATGCCAAACCAAAACTTAAAAAGGACAGCATCAGTTGTGCCGCAGGCGAGCTGGCTGGAAAGAACAATGGCCCAAATACGAGTGCGGCCGCTGTTGCATAGATATAAAAATCGTAAAACTCGACCGCAGTACCAACCAAACTGGCAACCAGAATACGGCGATGCTGACGGAATGGATGATTCATGTTCATGTTTTTCACGATGCTTTGGGCTATGTCTCAGATGAAAACAGCAGCAGCACAGACTGAAACAAAAAAAACGCAAACAAACGAGCGGTTTGTTTAGAGCGCGGCATGAGTATATGTTCTTGTTTCACCAGCCATGTGTGCTAGTCGGGTATGAATTTCAGCACATTTCCATTGATGCAATAGCGCTTGAAGGTTGGTGGTGGTCCATCGTCAAAGACATGACCCAGATGAATTCCAGAACTGGCACTGCGCACTTCCGTACGTTGCATGCCATGGGAATGATCTTCATGCAACGTTACCGAACCTGGAACAGGATCTATGAAACTGGGCCATCCAGATTTACTGTCGAATTTGGTTTGGCTGAGAAATAACGTTGCGCCGGATATGGGATCAACAAATTTTCCAGGACGCTTTTCGTCAAGATTGGTCGCTGTAAACGGCGGTTCTGTGCCCTGCTCAAAGGCAATTTTCTGCTGTTCAGGCGTCAACAGCTGATATCCCAGCCATTTCCAGAAATTGGCATGCTCACCGGTGTAACCGGTATAGCGCGCCACTTCCTTGCCTGCTCTGAACAACACAATGGTCGGCGCAGCAAACAGCGGTTTTTCCAGCGTCCAGTCGGTTGGTGCATGGGCACTGAGTGTAACGACGACGGGCACTGTTGCCTGCCAGTTATCGAGAATCTCCTTGTCGAATAATCTGCAAAACTCACAATGTTCGGCTTCGAACACAATCAGTTGCTGTGCATGATTGAGATCTTTGCCTGCGAGTGGTTTTAGCAATCTGGATTGATCATGATCAGCTACAACCGGTGAAGTCGAATCGACCGTCGCCGGATATTTCACACCGGTTCCCCCTAACCCACAGTAGCCATTGGGATTCTTCTGTAAATAATTCTGATGGTATTCCTCTGCAGCCATGTAGTGTCGAAGCGGTAGGATCTCCGTCGTGATCGTTCCGTATCCAGCAGCATTTAGAGCTTGCTGATACACTGTCAACGTGGTCTGTGCCACACTTTGCTGTGATTCATTTTGCGTATAAATGGCACTGCGATAATTGCTGCCGATGTCATTTCCCTGGCGATCACCTTGGGTTGGGTTATGGTTTTCCCAGAATCTGGCCAGAACGGTTTCCAGACTGACCTTGCCGGGATCAAATGTTACCTTGATCACTTCGGCATGATTGCGTGCTGAGGTCCTGCCAATACGGAGCATATTCTCGTGATTCAGAATCTGCTGATAGCCCATGCCGGGAATATCCCCGCCCGCATAACCACTCTCCACATCAACAACACCGGGTATCTCACTCATGCGCTTTTCAGCCCCCCAGAAACACCCCATACCCAGAACAATAAATTCCATTTTTGAATCCAAATGTGATTGAGTCGATGCTGTGGTCCCTTCAATTCGAGCCACGACCGTAAAAGCGAATAGACTGGCTAATGCCAGAATAAAAACTTTCACTGCAAGTGACCCGATGGTTTCGGGATCGATGGCAAACCATTTTTTTCAGTGTCGTAATTGTCCACGATCATCCTTTTCGCAATATATCCACAAGCTTTGCCAGAGCCTGGCCACGATGACTGATACGATTCTTTTGTTCGGCCGTCAATTCAGCCGAGGTTTTATTCCAATCAGACAACAGGAAATGGGGATCATACCCAAACCCTCCCGCACCACGTGGTTCATCAATAATTTCGCCATACCATGTACCATCCACGATAATCGGCTGAGGATCATCGGCATGACGCACCAGGACGATCACGCAGTAATAATAGGCACGACGATTGATTTTACCTTGTAGCGCCTCGACCAGCTTGAGGTTGTTGCGCGCATCCGATTTGGGTTCACCAGCATAACGCGCAGAATTGACTCCTGGTGCTCCACCAAGCGTTATGACACAGATGCCGGAATCGTCTGCCAGAGCAGGCAGTCCGGAACAACGACTGGCATGACGAGCTTTGTCCAGCGCATTTTCGACAAAGGTCACATGTGGCTCTTCGGCTTCACTAATCGAGTAATCGGATTGTGGCACAACTTCAATGGCCAGTGGCGCGAGCAATTCGCCAATTTCGCGTAACTTTCCCGAGTTGTTACTGGCAATGACCAGCTTGCACAGTTTATCCACGAGGCGTTCCGCCTTCGGTCAGCGCACTGTGTTGCAAGCGAATCAATTCTTGAATACCTTGTTGAGCCAGATCGAGCATCGAATTCAGTTCGTCACGACTGAACGGATTGCCTTCTGCCGTACCCTGCACTTCAACCAGTCCGAGATTTCCGGTCATGACCACGTTCATATCGGTATCGCAGGATGAATCTTCGTCATAATCCAGATCAAGAACCGGTATACCTTGATACATGCCCACCGAGACAGCCGCCACATGATCCAGAATTGGTGTTGCTTCGATCAGCTGCTTTACCAGCAAATGACTCACGGCATCATGCAGCGCGACAAAAGCACCGGTAATACTTGCGGTACGCGTACCACCATCAGCCTGGATGACGTCGCAATCGATATGGATCGTGCGTTCGCCCAATTTCTTCAAATCAACCACGGCTCGCAAAGCACGACCGATCAGTCGCTGGATTTCCATGGTTCGCCCCGATTGCTTCCCCTTGGAGGCTTCGCGTTGCATGCGCGTATGCGTTGAGCCTGGCAACATGCCATATTCGGCAGTCAGCCAACCTTGCCCCTGACCTTTCAGAAATGGCGGCACCTGTTCCACGACGCTGGCCGTGCAGATAACTTTGGTGTCCCCACATTCGATCAGTGCAGATCCGGCAGCATGTTTAATATAGTGACGGATGATCCTGACCGGACGAACTTTTGCGGGTGTGCGCTGATGACTTCTTATCATATCGATGTAAATTCAGGTCAAAATTTAGTTGCTAAAACGAAATACAGGCTTGGCTGGAGAGCCTGCTGAGATCGTCAATACTTCAAAACCGTCATCAGTTACTAACACGGTGTGTTCCCACTGCGCCGAAAGGCTTCCATCCTTGGTAGTAATGGTCCAACCATCGGGCAAATGACGGATCGCCGCCTTTCCGGCGTTGATCATGGGCTCAATGGTAAAAATCATCCCCGATTTGAGCTCCAGTCCGGTATTGGGTTTTCCATAGTGCAATACTTGCGGATTTTCATGAAATTTTGCGCCGATGCCGTGACCGCAAAATTCCTTCACTACGCTATACCCGACACTTTCAACCAGTTTTTGAATGGCATAACCCACATCCCCCAAACGCTTGCCAGGTTTGACTTCTTCAATGCCTCGCCACATGGCTTCGTATGTCACTTCACATAGTCTTCGGGCTTGAATCGATGGTTCCCCGATATAAAACATACGACTGGTATCTCCATGATATCCCTGGTAAATCACTGTGATATCAATGTTAATGATATCGCCATTTTTTAACTTCTTTTGGCCAGGAACACCGTGACAAATTTGATTGTTAACCGATGTGCAAATCGATTTGGGATAAGGTGTATGCCCTGAAGGGGCATAATTGAGCGGTGCAGGGATAGTTTGCTGCACATTTACCATGTAGTTGTGACAAAGCGTATCCAGTTCCTCTGTTGTGATGCCTGCAACAACATGCGGCGTAATGTAATCCAGCACTTCCGAAGCCAGCCTACCGGCAATACGCATCGTTTCAATTTCTTGTGGTGTTTTTATTGATACTGTCATTGATTCTAAATGTATGCGTTAAATAATAAGGGAAAAATGATACAAGCGACCAGCGTTGAATCAGTATTCACACTTTGTCTCAATCAATTGGGTACCTGTAAACGGTTCGATCAATTTCTGCAACTGCGTTTTAAGTACATGATCGGAGCTCGACAAAACAATTTTCTTGAGTTCCACATTACGGCTTTCCGTCATCACATTGCTGATTCCTTTGATTTCAATTTCTTTCCTATACTTATCGGCTTCTTGCTGATCCGTATACATTGCCAGCGAAATGGCATTCTTCCATTTGTCGTCATCCTTAACCCTGAAACTGACAATCCCGAGGTTTCTCAATTTATTGATTACTCGATTTGCAGTTTCCTTATTGGGAAGCGGCGGAATATACAGCCAGTATAATAGCGTTGTTCCTGCTGTTTCAATGCGATACGATTGCTCCGATACCAACTCTGCAATCACCATTTCAGCATATTGCGTTTGTTCTTCGTAAAAATTACCCCATTCTAAACAATTCTGCTGCACTGGCAATATGACAATTTTCTCCGGATCATGTGCTTTGCCAATTGGGGATACATTCTCTCCATGGTTAAATAATTGCGTAACAATTAGATAACCAATATTGACCAGTACTAAGAGAATAAAGATTATTTTCATTGAAAAATAGAATTTTAAAAATTGATATTAACTGAATTTTGTTGTTAAGGTTTCTTTGCCTTGCTAAAATACCGCTCGGATTATCACATACCCACCCACTTTAAACGTAATTAAAGAACGGATTACAACTATGAACATTCTCAGAAATACATTTGTGTTGATAGCTTTGGCTCTATCAGCACCCATCTCAGCCGAGACAAATGCAGAAGATGCGCCGACTGAAGCACCTGCACCCGTTGCAGCGCCGGCTGCACCAGCAGGAGCAGAACAAATTGCAGCGGGTGTTTGCGCAGGCTGCCACAATGCCGACGGCAATAGTGTCATACCAATGAACCCGATTCTGGCGGGTCAACAAGCAGAATACATCACCAAACAGTTAATGGATTTCAAGGGTACTGAGACCGATCCTGCCAAGCGTAACAGTCCGGTCATGTCTTCCATGGTGGCCACGTTATCGGCTGAAGACATGAAAAGTCTGGGCGATTATTATGCCAAGCAAAAAACCACGCCTAGCCAGGTACCTGCTGATGAAAAACTACTAGCAGCAGGAAAGATTCTTTATCACGGCGGTAATATCGAAAACGGTGTTCCCGCTTGTGCAAGCTGCCATGGTCCAACAGGTGCTGGCATCCCACCTCGCTATCCAGCCGTTTCTGGTCAACATGCTGAATATACTTTGACACAACTCAACCAGTTCAACACGGGTGAACGCGGCAATGATAATAAAGTAATGCAAAAAGTTCTGACGCGCATGAGTGCGCAGGACAAACGTGCCGTTTCAGCTTATATTTCTACCATGCGCTAACCATATTTTTAACGCAACAATCAAAAAAAGGCGACTGCTCTTGTCGCCTTTTTTTCTTTTTCCAACCGATGTTCCGCAATATTACCAATGCTTAAAAATTTTGTCGGCCGCTGCCAGTGTTTTATTCAACTCGACATCACCATGCCGTGCTGACACAAAGCCAGCTTCAAATGCTGATGGTGCAAAATAGACGCCTTCATCCAGCATAGCATGAAAAAAACGATTGAAAGCATCTTTGTTGCATTGCATCACTTCACTAAAACTCGTTGGTGATTGTTTGCTGAAATAGATTCCAAACATTCCCCCAATTGACTGTGCACTAAAATCAATACCATGTGATTTTGCAGATGCAGAGAGACCGTCAACCAATTGCCGGGTTCTTTCGGATAACGCGTCATAAAAACCAGGCTGTTGAACTTGTTTCAGTGTAGCCAATCCTGCTGCAACAGCAACAGGATTACCGGACAGTGTTCCGGCTTGATAAACCGGACCAAGCGGGGCCAAACACTGCATGATGTCACGATGCCCTCCAAAAGCGGCCATGGGCATGCCTCCGCCAATTACTTTACCCAGAATCGTCATATCCGGTTTGATTTGATAGAGCGCTTGTGCACATCCTAGCCCGACTCGAAAACCGGTCATCACTTCATCAAATATCAAAACACTATTGTTTTGTGTACATAAATTACGTAGCCCGACCAGAAATTCTGGTTTGGGTGCAATCAGATTCATGTTACCGGCAACAGGCTCAACGATAACGGCAGCGATCTCTTTACCCCATCTATTGAACGCTTCTTCCAATCCATTCACATCGTTATAATCCAGAACGATAGTATGTCCTGCCGTTTCTGCTGGCACACCGGCAGAACTGGGATTGCCAAACGTCAGTGCCCCCGAACCTGCCTTGACCAACAGCGAATCATCATGGCCATGATAACAGCCTTCGAATTTGATAATTTTGCTTCTGCCGGTATACCCACGCGCCAAGCGTATTGCACTCATACCAGCCTCTGTTCCTGAACTTACCAGGCGCACCTGCTCGATCGATGGCACAAGCTGACAAATAAGTTTTGCAATCTCTAGCTCAGATTCCGTTGGTGCGCCAAATGTCAAACCGTTTTGCGCTGTATCTTGAACAGCCTTGATAACTTCTGGATGCGCATGACCAAGAATCAGTGGGCCCCAGGACCCCACATAATCGATGTACTGTTTGCCATCGGCATCCCAAAAGTAAGCTCCTTCCCCTCGCTGAAAAAAAACGGGCTCACCACCCACCGACTTGAAAGCTCGAACGGGAGAATTTACTCCGCCCGGTATATACTGTTGCGATTCTTCGAATAATTGATGATTGCGTGAAGTCATATTTAACTCATTTATTTGATAAAAATTATTATTGAACTGGATTTCTGAGGTTTTGAAAAAAGCAAGAGTAACGAAAGGCTCTTTCCTTGATATCAAATGATTGAAACAAATCGGCACACACCGCAACGGCTGCGCACCCACTGTTAATTACTGATTCTACATTGGTCAACTGAATTCCACCGATGCCGACGATAGGCACAGTTATCTTTTGCTTTGCAATCTGCATCAAATCAGCTGGAACACTAACAGCAGCCGGTTTGGTAGAAGATGAAAAGAAAGCACCAAAAGCAATGTAATCAGCCCCCTGCTCTTCTGCAAAAACAGCCAGATCGAGTTGATTGTAACAGGAGGCGCCGATAATCTTATTTTTCCCCCATTTTTCTCTGGCAACCCGAATCGGCCCATCGCTGCTACCCAAATGCACACCATCCGCATCAACAGCTATCGCCAATTGCAAATGATCGTTAACAATGAATGGAATTTGATACTGCCGGCACAACTGCGCTAATGCAGAAGCCTGTTCAAGTAAAAGACTTTCATTCGCTATTTTGTTGCGATATTGTAAAAGCCGGATTCCGCCGTCAAAAGCTTGCCGCACTTTATGCAGCAGGTCTCGTGTATTCTCGGTATCCGGCGTAATCGCATAAAGGCCACTAATTTTTGTGTTTCTCAATGGCGCTTCCTTCACCAGGACCTGATTCTTCGGCTTTGGCCCAGAAAAACCGATTTGGAATATATTGCCCCATTCCTGGCCTGAATCCGGCACGTAAGGCGTGCCAAGTATAGTCTTGTGCTTCCACGACACTCTCGCTCATCGATAATCCATTAGCCAGTGAAGCCGCTATGGCAGACGCTAGCGTACAACCAGAACCATGATAGGTATGTTCAAGCCGTTTCCATTCATCCGACCGAACAACTCCATCGGCGGCATACAAGGTATTAGTGACATGTAGTGTGTTCTCATGGGTTCCGGTGATCAACACATATTCACATCCCATATCCAGCAATCGCTGTGCACAAAGCCCCAGATCCAGCTTGGATTCACTCTGGTCTGTGTCTTGCACGGCCAAATGGCGCGCTTCTAAGCTGTTGGGTGTCAGGATAGTCACTTGCGATAACAACAATTCGCGCATGGCATCAATCGTTTCCTCATTGGCTAGTTCATCGCCCCGCCCCGAAGTCAGCACCGGATCCATCACGACAGGAATATGTGGATAATCCGAAATGATTTCGGCAATAGTCGCAATGATCTCGACACTACCCAACAAGCCGATTTTAAATGCATTGACAGGCATATCTTCCAATACTGCACGCGCCTGGTCGGCCACCCATTCCGCATCCAGTGGCATGACGTCATCCACTCCAGTTGTATCCTGAACTGTAATGGCCGTGACAATTGAAAGCGGATGACAACCCATGCTGGCAATAGTAAGCATGTCTGCCTGCAAACCAGCTCCACCGCTAGGGTCATTAGCTGCAAAAGAAAGTACGATAGGGGGTGGCTGTAACATACATTAATACCGTAAAATGTCATTTTAACCTAAAAGGAACCAGCTATCTATCATGCCTAGCGAAGAAAATCATCAATACAATCGGTATATGTGCCTAATTTGTGGCTACATTTATGATGAAGCTGTGGGGTCTCCAGACGAAGGCATCCCAGCTGGTACACGTTGGGAAGATGTACCTATCAATTGGACCTGCCCAGAATGTGGTGCGCGCAAAGAAGATTTTGAAATGGTGAAAATCTGATGCGTATTCTGCATACCATGCTACGCGTTGGAAATCTCGATAAATCCTTGGCTTTTTATACGCAAGTATTGGGAATGAAACTACTACGCCAGAAAGAATACCCAGAAGGTCGATTCACACTGGCGTTTGTGGGTTTCCAAGACGAAGCTAGCGGCGCCGTACTTGAGTTGACTCATAATTGGGACACAGAATCCTATAACTTGGGCACGGGCTATGGACATATTGCTGTTGAAGTCGAGAATGCTTATGAAGCATGTGAAAACACAAAGAAACTAGGTGGAAAGGTCATTCGTGAAGCGGGTCCAATGAAACATGGCACAACCATAATCGCATTTATTGAAGATCCGGATGGATATAAGATTGAATTCATTCAGAAAAAGCATTAATTCCCTTCCTGTGCACTGAAGTAGTTGAGCAATACCGCTGTGGTCAACCCTGTAGCAAAAAAATCGTGGGGATTTTGTTTATATCCGGTAATGCAATGGAACGCCACTCCCTGATCGGCCTTGTGACAATCCATTCTTCCATGCTAGTCAGGTGACTGGCAATACATAGTTCGGTATCGACTTGACACGTTGCCACCAATTGCTCAAGCACTTTCTGATTACGATACGGCGCCTCGATAAAAATCTGTGTTTGTTTCTGGTCTATTGAAATTCTTTCCAATTTTCTTATTTTTTCTTCGCGCTCATGCTTATCGGTTGGCAAATAACCGTTAAAGGCAAAACATTGGCCATTCAATCCAGATGCCATCAGTGCCAATAAAATGGAAGATGGTCCCACTAATGGAATGACGGTGATTTTTTTCTGGTGAGCCATCCGAACCAGCTCCGCTCCCGGATCCGCGATTGCCGGGCATCCCGCTTCCGATACTAAACCCATATCGTGTCCCAACAGAAGCGGCTGCAATAAAGTTTCCATATCCCGGAAACTTGTATGTTCATTCAGGACCTGCAAATCGATTGCCTGCAGTGGCAATGTTGTATTGATTTGCTTCAGGAACTGCCGGGCTGTCTTGGGATGTTCGACTATAAAATGTGAGATATTTGCAATATTGGACTGTACTGCAGAAGGTAGCACCCAGTTCAGTTCCCGAGCGCTGATAGGAACAGGAATTAAATAGAGCTTTCCCCTTTCAAGAGTAGATGAAGTAAGGCTTTGCATCAAATTCCAATTTCTGAGGTAAAAAAGATTAGTGCAGAATGCGAGGAATGCTCAAAATAAATTCGGGTATGGCAACATCAAAATGCACACCATCCTCGGCAGCCATCTGATAGCTACCCTTCATTGATCCCACTGGCGTTGAAATCACCGTGCCACTGGTATACTCAAAACTGTCCCCAGGTTTCAATAGCGGTTGTTCACCTACGACCCCCAGTCCCCGCACTTCCTGTATGGTGCCGTCTCCGTGATTGATAATCCAGTGTCGACTGATGAGTTGCGTGGCCACATTGCCAATATTGGCAATGGTAATGGTGTAGGCAAAAACATGCCGATCTGCTTCGGTATCCGATTGATCAGGCAGATACGTCGTACGAATATTGATATCGATCTCATATTTTTTATCTTCGGCCATTCAATTTAACTCGTATTAACTATTTAAATACTGTATCAAGAAAAAATAAAAAAGCGTACCTGTTAGGAGAATTTATTTATCAATGTTTGCTTCTTTTTACGCGCGAATACCATGATTTGCGGTTAAAATAGCGACTTTATTATTAGAAGAAAAAGAGGTTTTTCATGTTTCGCATAGCACCCAGCATACTTTCTGCCAATTTCGCCAAGCTCGGTGAAGAAGTCAAAGCCGTCATAGATTCAGGCGCTGATATTGTTCACTTTGATGTCATGGACAATCACTATGTCCCTAATCTGACAATCGGCCCTCTCGTTTGCGAAGCGATTCGACCTGTTACCGATGCCATCATCGATGTTCATTTGATGGTCGAACCAGTGGATCGAATCATTCCGGATTTCGCCAAGGCTGGAGCCAATATCATTTCTTTTCACCCTGAAGCATCCAGACATATCGATCGCACCATTGGATTGATCAAAGAGCAAGGCTGCAAAGCCGGTCTCGTTTTCAATCCCGCCACACCGCTATCTTATCTCGATCACGTGCTCGACAAACTTGATCTGGTGCTAATCATGTCCGTCAATCCGGGATTTGGAGGACAGAAATTCATACCTGAGGCCCTGAACAAACTCCGTGCCGTGAGACAGCTCATCGATGCAAGCGGGAAAGACATCCTGTTGGAAATCGACGGTGGTGTTAAGGTAGACAATATCGCAGAGATTGCCAGAGCCGGAGCGGATACCTTCGTCGCCGGATCAGCAATCTATCAAGCTGGAAATGATACCGATCCACATCGATACGACACTATCGTGGCTGCATTCCGTGCTGAATTGGCAACGGTTATCTAATATTGATGTTACCGTTATCCTATTAAATTTTTTCTTTGAATAAATGAATTCTAGTTTTTCGCATCTTGCTTCCACTTCAGGCAGCAATTCGGAATCTCCTTTAGCCATCAAAGTGATCATGATTGATCTCGACGGTACATTGCTGGATACCGCCGAAGATCTGGCACTGGCTGCAAATCTGATGTTGAAGGAGCTCGGCATGTCCGAACAGCCCTCTTCAACCATCCGATCCTATATTGGCAAAGGGATACATAAATTAGTCCAACGAACATTGACCGGCCAACTCGATGGTGAACCCGATGCCGCACTATTCGCCAAAGCATTACCGATCTACGAACACCATTATGCCAATAATCTAAGTGTCCATACTCGACCCTATCCAGGTGTACTCGAGGGTATTCAGGCCATGCAAAAAATAGGTTTCAAACTGGCATGCATCACCAACAAAGCAGAAGCATTTACATTACCATTGTTGCGTTCTACCGGTTTATACGACAAATTCGAGATCATCTTATCCGGCGACAGTCTACCGAAAAAAAAGCCTGATCCGATGCCGCTAACCCATATCTGTCAATATTTCCAGACAGCACCGCAGCAGGCACTTCTGATCGGGGACTCTCTGAATGATGCCATAGCTGCCCGAGCAGCTGGATGTCATGTGTTTTGTGTTCCCTACGGCTATAATGAAGGGCGTAATGTCTATGAACTGGATTGCGATGCCATTGTAGAGTCTTTGCTGGAAGCAACCCATCGGATCGCCCTGCCTTAAACTGACATCATGACCGAAGCAGAATTCGAGCAATTAGCCCAACAAGGATTCAATCGCATCCCAGTCATACTGGAAACGTTTGCTGATCTGGATACACCATTGTCGATCTATTTGAAACTGGCTAACCAGCCATTTTCCTATTTACTGGAATCGGTACTGGGTGGTGAGCGCTTCGGTCGATTCTCTTATATAGGTTTACCGGCAGCTAGCCGCATCGAAGTTCGCGATGACAAAATCACAACGATTACTCCGGATCAAGTCGAGACCATCACTTCCGATGATCCATTAGCTTTTATACAAACTTTTCTGGAACAGTTCAAGGTTGCGCCCTGTCCTGCCGGACTATCTCGATTCTGTGGCGGTCTTGCAGGTTATTTTGCTTACGACACGGTTCGCTACATCGAAAGTCGCTTACGCAATCAGGCCAAACCCGACACATTGAATACCCCCGATATTCTGCTATTGCTGTCGGAAGAACTGGCCGTCGTGGATAATCTCTCCGGCAAGCTTTACCTGATTGTTTATGCTGATCCAAACAAAGAGCACGCTTATGCAACAGCTCGTAACCGACTCAAAATCTTGCTGGATCAATTACGACAGACCGTACATATTCCGAAGGCGCAATCCACTGTGAATACCGTGGCCTTATCTGAATTTCCGGAAGCCGAATTCAAAGCCGCAGTAGAAAAAGCCAAACAATACATTTACGATGGCGACATCATGCAAGTGGTATTGTCGCAGCGTACCAGCAAGCCTTTTAGTGCTTCTCCATTGGCGCTATATCGCGCACTGCGTAGCCTCAATCCGTCACCCTACATGTTTTATTATGATTTAGGCGATTTTCATATCGTAGGTGCCTCACCCGAAATTTTGGTACGTCTGGAAAACAATACGGTAACCGTCCGACCGATCGCCGGAACCCGGCCTCGTGGTCAGAATCCACAGCAAGATGCGGAGCTGGCTACTGATCTCCTGGCCGATCCCAAAGAAATCGCCGAGCATGTGATGCTGATGGATTTGGGTAGAAACGACATTGGCCGCATTGCTCAGACCGGATCGGTTAAAGTGACTGAAAAGATGAAAATCGAAAATTATTCTCATGTGATGCACATCGTGTCCAATGTCGAAGGTCAATTAAAACCTCAGCTCTCGGCTATCGATGTACTGCGGGCGACATTTCCGGCCGGCACGGTCAGTGGTGCACCCAAGGTTCGTGCAATGGAAATCATTGACGAACTGGAAGTATCAAAACGCGGAATTTATGCGGGTGCTGTAGGCTATCTGGGATTCAATGGAGACATGGACTTGGCTATTGCCATTCGTACTGGTGTAATCAAAGATGGTTTGTTGCACATACAAGCCGGTGCTGGTATCGTCGCCGACTCCGTTCCTCAGAACGAATGGATTGAAACACAAAACAAGGCAAAGGCGGTGATCCGTGCTGCTGAAATGGCCGAATCCGGATTAGACAGTAAAATTAATTTCTAAAACAACCAGAGTAAATGGCTTCGTTTACTCTGGCTTCGATGTCTCATTAACTTGCGATCAGTGCCGACTCTATTTCGGCAAAACTCGTGGCAGCATTGGTAGGAGTAATTACGGTACCCAGCTGTTTCTCGATCTGGGTCCAGGAAAAAATTCCACAAATTCTCGGTTGATTGAATATTTGATCATCAATTACCAAGGCATGCAGACGTCCGCTGTCTCGTAAACTCGATACGATGTTGCCCACCCTAGCATGCATGACTTCAGCCAGCGATATAGCCTCAAGCTTTTCAAATGGCGTCATGATATCCATGACCAGAATCTCATTATGCCTGACCCCCCTTTCCTGAATAAATCGCATCGGCTTTTCACCCAGAATATCGGTTGCAGTGATGATTCCAGCCAATGAATCATCACCATGCAAAACCAGTAAGGTGCGAATGCCACGTTGCATCATATAGGTGTTGGCGATTTCCATTGTAACTTCTGGTGTAATCACGGCAGCCTGTATTTTACGCAAATCGGTCATGACTTCCATCGCTGGAGAATCAAACGTAACTGACATGGAAGATGTGGGTTTGGAGATGTGTACGGTGCCTGTCAAATGCTGTGCAGCAAGTGATTTATATTCATTCAGCATGTTATTTACTCCTCAATTTAGGGTTGAAGGAAATCACCTGACTTCAAAATAGATCATCTACCTTGAGTTGGCACTCTACCCTGACTAACACCCAGAATCAATAGTCTTGTTAGCAGCATGGAATTGATCAATGACGATCGTAAACCCAGTGTACCAGTCTATCCATGGCTTCCCGGGCTTGATTGGCATGTTCATGATTAACAAAAAAAACGATAACGATACGCCGTTTTTTTTTATCCAAAAGATAGCCTGCCAAGGCACGCACATTATTCAGCGCGCCGGTTTTAAGATGAGCCATACCTTTGATAGGCGTTTCGCCAAAACGATTTTTCAGTGTCCCATCCACTCCGGCAATGGGGAGCGAGGATACAAACTCAGGCATAACCGGACTGGCATAAGCAGCCAGCAATAACTGCCCCATGTGACCGGCGCTGATTTGTTCCTTGCGTGATAATCCCGACCCATTTTCGATGATCAATTCCGGAAAACGTAGCTGCTTTGCAGTCAACCACTGCTTTAGGGCGTGATCCGATCTATCGAGCGTAGCTGAAGAATGTGGTGGCGGATTTTTTCCTACCCCCAGTGCCAGGTACAATTGACGCGCCGCGATATTATTACTGAATTTATTGATTCCGCGCACGACATCAGCCAGTGGTGGGGATTGGTGATTCAACAACGGTATGGATGCGGCTGAAACGCTTCCCAATACAGCGTCTCCATGAAACGATCCCCCTTGTTGTGTCCATAGGCGTCTAAATAAATCCCGGGTGTATCGAGTGCTGTCCTGCAGGCTCAGCATATAAGACTGTTTTCCACATTGTTTGGAAAAATTGCCTCGCAGGGATACCGTGAAATCATTTGAAAGCTGTTCATCAGCATGGACATCAATAACAAGCGAGTTCTGCCAATCTCCACAAACACCATGCGTCAGTTTCAGATCATTGATGATGCGTAGTGATTGAGGCAGAGGGTCGACAACCACACTCACTGTATTTTTCTCGGGTTGCGGAAACAGATGGAGTGTCGAAGTGCGATAATTAACCAGCAAGGCTTCGGGAATCACGTTGTAGGTTCGATAGGGTTGCCCATCAAACGTTCCGGGATCATCGCCAGGAATATCGTAATGGCTGTGATCCAGAATCAGGTTTCCCCTGATTTCATGCAAGCCCGTTTGCCGCAAGTGATGAATCAACAACCAGAAATTTTCCAGATCGAGCCTTGGATCACCATACCCCTTGATCACCAGATCACCTTGCAGAATACCATCCGCGAGCGCTCCCTGGGCATATACCGAAGTCGACCAGGTATGAGCTGGTCCGAGCAGTTCCAGCCCGGCAAATGTGGTCAGTAATTTCATTACCGAAGCAGGATTCATCGCTGCATCGGCATTGATCGCAAGTAAGGGTTTGAAGGCTCCAATTTCTTGGACGAATACACCCATGGCCGACTCTGGAATGCCAGACTGCTGCAGTTTTTGTTTGACGATCGGAGGCAGTTCAACAGCAGAAATGGGAAAAACACAGAACCAGAAGAATACAAACAAGACAACAGATTGCAGCAGTTGGTTACTGCTTTTATAGCAAGATATTGGTATTATTTTTTCATCTTGCATATGGCAAAACCATCATCCCATCCCATGCGATACTGATCATCCTTGTCATAGCGATTCAGATCCTTGAAGGCCCAGCTTGTTCTTTTTGCAGTTTCGCAGCCATCGATATAACCTTGCTGTGTATTGACCGGGTATCCGGTGAGGTTGTATTTGGGTTTGGCGCTTTCAGGCAAAGGTCCGGCAGGACGCTGCGGTTTCTTAGCAGGCAAGGATGAAGGTACTGGAGATGAAACCGGTTTTTGTGATGTACTACTACATGCCGAAACCAGCATAATGGCACTTGCCAGACCAATAAATAAAAAATTGTGCATACTCATAGTCCTAATTACAGAACCGACCGCAGCAATTTACCCATTTCAGCAGGATTGCGCGTGATTTTGATGCCGCAAGATTCCATGACCTCCAGTTTCTCCTGAGCTGTTCCTTTTCCACCGGAAATAATCGCACCAGCATGCCCCATTCGTTTTCCGGGTGGCGCCGTCACACCGGCAATGAACCCGACTACCGGTTTCTGCATATTATCTTTTACCCAGCGTGCACAATCCTCCTCGTCACTGCCACCAATCTCCCCAACCATCAGCACCGCGTCGGTTTCGTCATCTTCATTGAATAATTGCAAGACATCGCGATGTTTCAGACCATTGACCGGATCGCCGCCGATACCGATACAGGTGGATTGCCCCAGCCCCAATTCCATCAACTGTGCCACAGCTTCATAAGTCAGCGTACCGGAGCGCGATACGACGCCAATACGTCCCTTCTTGT
>WBZN01000873.1_pt1 | contig 19736 bp, 18 predicted proteins | sample 5204281 | NCBI WGS metagenome assembly WBZN01 (sample SAMN12344347, study PRJNA552823) | activated sludge metagenome | biome: Activated sludge suspended growth; feature: Nitrification reactor; material: Wastewater; isolation source: activated sludge from nitrification reactor of wastewater... | reverse complement strand
GTCCTACGAATCCATGATGTCGCTCTGGGGCGCCATCATGGGCGGCGTGAATCTGATCGAGCACGCGGCGGGGTGGATGGAGGGCGGCCTCACCGCCTCCTTCGAGAAGCTCATCCTCGACGCCGAGCTGCTGCAGGGGATGCGCGAGTTCCTGAAGCCGATCGCCGTCGACGAGTCGGAGATGGCCCTGGACGCCATTGCCGAGGTCGGGCCAGGCGGACACTTCTTCGGTGTCGGCCACACGCTGGAGCGCTTCGAGCATGCGTTCTATGAGCCCATGCTGTCCGACTGGCGCAACTACCAGACCTGGCAGAATGCCGGCGGCAAGACCGGCACCGAGCGCGCCAATCTGATCTGGAAGGACTTGCTGCGCAGCTACGAGGCCCCGCCGATGGATGAAGGCAGGCGCGAGGCGCTGTCGGCCTATGTCGCCAGGCGCAAGGAAGAGATCAAGACCGGCAAACTGCTGCCCGATCCGATCGAATAGCCGATCCCGCTTGCGCCGAATTCTGCCGGGTGTAGCCTGACCTTGCCGCCACCGGCGGAACATCGCTTTTCCGTTGCACGCGTTCCAATCAGGGAGTCGCAGATGGCAGAGAGCGTCTACAAGGTGATCGAACTCATCGGCACCAGCACCGAATCCTGGGAGAAAGCCGCCGCCGCCGCGATCAAGCGCGCCGGCAAGACCCTGCGCGAACTGCGCGTGGCCGAGGTGGTCGAGCAGGATCTGGTCCTGAACAACGGCAAGGTCGAGGCCTATCGCACCAAGATCAAGGTCTCGTTCAAATACGAGGACGCGAAGAAGTAGGGCGACCGGATCGTATCTGCACCGCCCTCGCTATCACTCTCACGTCATGGTCGCGCCAAGCGTGACCATGACGATGAGGGCTTGATCACGGCTCGCTTCCTAGAACCGCGCTTCGCCACGCACGAAGGGTTCGAGCAGCGCGAGATCGGCGGCACCCAGCCGGTCACGTGCGGTGCTGGCCTGGTGCCAGTACGGATAGATCAGCGTGGGCGCGCTGACCGCGTCGAGCTTGGCGCGCTCCTCGGGCGTCAGCTTCAGATCGACCGCCGGCAGATTGGCCTTGAGCTGCGCCTCGTTGCGCACACCGATGACCAGCGAGGCGATGGCCGGCCGGCCGAGCGACCACGCCATCGCCACCTGCGCCGCCGGGATATTGCGCGCTTCGGCGATCTCCACCAGCACCTCGATGGTGTCGTAGAGCTTGGCCTCGTCGTAGATGGGCGGCTCGCCCCAGTTCTGCAAATGGCGGCCGCTATCCGGCTGCGGCTTGCCGCGGCGATACTTGCCGGTGAGCAGGCCGCCGGCCAGCGGGCTCCACACCAGGACGCCGAGCCCCTGGTCGAGCGAGATCGGGATCAGCTCGTATTCCGCCTCGCGGCCCTGGAGCGAGTAATAGATCTGCTGGCTGACGAACCGCGCGCTCCCCGCCCGCTCGGAGATGCCCAGAGCCTTCATGATGTGCCAGCCGGAGAAGTTCGAGCAGCCGACATAGCGCACCTTGCCGGAGCGCTGCAGGGTGTCCAGCGCCTCCATCGTTTCCTCCAGCGGCGTCTGGCCGTCCCATTCATGCAGCTGGTAGAGGTCGATGTGGTCGCGGCGCAGCCGGCGCAGGCTGGCCTCGCATTCGGCGATCAGGTGGCGACGTGACAGGCCGCGATCATTCGGCCCGTCGCCCATCGGGAAGCGCGCCTTGGTGCCGACCATCATGTCCTGGCGTGCGCCATCCAGCGCTTCGCCGCAGATCTCCTCCGACAGGCCCTTGGAATAGACATTCGCCGTATCGATGAAATTAACCCCGGCATCGCGGCAGAGGTCGATCAGCCGCCGCGCCTCCGTCACGTCCGACGAGCCGGTCTTGGCGAAGAACCCGGCGCCGCCGAAGGTCATGGTTCCGAGCGTCAGCGCGGAGATCTTCAGGCCGGAGCGGCCGAGCAGGCGATATTCCATCGCAACATCCTTTTCTTGAAATGGTGCCTAGCGCCGCCCGAACAGCCGCTCGATGTCGGCGAGCTTCAATTCGACATAGGTCGGGCGGCCGTGGTTGCACTGGCCGGAATGCGGCGTCGCTTCCATCTGGCGCAGCAGCGCATCCATCTCCGCCTGGGTCAGGCGGCGGCCGGCGCGGACCGAGCCGTGGCAGGCCATGGTCGAGCAGACCTCCTGCAGCCGCTCCTTCAGGGAGAGCGCGTCGCCGAGCTCCGCCAATTCGTCTGCGAGGTCCTGGATCAGGCCGCGCACGTCGCTCTGGCCCAGCAGCGCCGGCACCTCGCGCACCACGATGGCCCCGGCGCCGAAGGCCTCGATGACGAGGCCGAGCTCGGCCAGTTCCGGCGCGCGGGCGGCGAGGCGCTCGGCGCCGGGGCCGTCCAGTTCGACCACCTCGGGAATCAACAGCGCCTGGCGGGCGACGCCGCCGGAGCTGAGCGCCGCCTTCATCCGCTCATAGACCAGGCGCTCATGCGCCGCGTGCTGGTCGACGATGACGATGCCGTCGGCGGTCTGGGCGACGATGTAGGTCTCATGCACCTGGGCCCGCGCGGCCCCCAGCGGATTTGCCTGCGGATTGGCCTCCGAGGCCTCCACCGCCGCGTCCACCCGCGCGCTGGGGCGATCGAGCTCCGGCGCCAGCGGGGCGAAGGCGGCCAGCGCCTGCGCCGCCAAAGCGGGGCTGGAGCGCGACGGGCCGGGCGTATAGCCCCGCCACGGCGCGGCGGGCGTCGAGAGTTGCTGTGGTGCTCCGAACGAGGACAGCGTGTCGGCAGCCACCGTGGTCGAGGCGCGGTGGCCCGCCGCAGCCAAAGCCTGACGGATCGCGGTGACGATCAGGCCACGCACCAAAGCGGCGTCGCGGAAGCGCACCTCCGCCTTGGCCGGATGCACGTTGACGTCGACCTCCTCCGCCGGCAGATCGACGAACAAGGCGACCAGCGGGTGGCGGTCGCGGGCCAGGAAATCCTGGTAGGCGCCGCGGATGGCGCCGATGATCAGGCGGTCCTTCACCGGCCGTCCGTTGACGAAGAGGAATTGCTGGGTCGAGGTGGCGCGGTTCAGGGTCGGCAGCCCGGCGAAACCGGTCAGGCGCACGCTCTCGCGCAAGGCATCGAGCCGCGCCGCGTTGTCGGCGAAATCGCGGCCCATGATGGCGCCGAGGCGCTCGAGGCTGGCGGCGGCGGCATCTTCCAGCAGGCCGGCGGCAACGGCCGGCAGGCGCAGAGCCAGCTTCTCCTCGTCACGCAAGGTGAAGGTCACATCGGGATGCGCCATGGCCAGACGCTCGACCATCTCCTGCGCGGCGTTGGATTCCGAGCGCGGCGATTTCAGGAACTTGAGCCGCGCCGGCACGGCATAGAACAGATCGCGCAACTCGACCCGCGTGCCTTCACCGCGCGCGGCGGGAACCGGCGCCGATTTCTGGCCGCCCTCGACGCTGATCGACCAGGCGTTGTCCGCGCCACGCTTGCGGCTGCTAATGGTGAGGCGGCCGACCGCGCCGATCGAGGGCAGCGCCTCGCCGCGGAAGCCGAAGGAATTGATATGGACCAGGTCGTCGTCCGGCAGCTTCGAGGTCGCATGGCGCTCGACCGCCAGGGACAGCTCCTCCGGCGCCATGCCGATGCCGTCATCCTCCACCGCGATCAGCGACCGCCCGCCGTCGCGCAGATGCACGTCGATGCGCCGCGCCCCGGCATCCAGCGCGTTTTCCACCAGTTCCTTGACCACGGAGGCGGGGCGCTCGACCACCTCGCCGGCGGCGATCTGGTTCACGAGATTGGCGGGGAGAAGACGGATTGTCATGGTGACAAGTCTAGCATCGGAAGGGTGGCATACAAGGTGGCGAAGGCTGCGCCCGAGTCGCTAGTATGACGCCGGATGCGCGGGGGAGGAACGAAATGGGCGCCGCCGACAAAGAGTTCATGCCGGCCGATGAATATGGCCGCAGCCTGAAGGGTCTGGGCATCAACCTGCTGGTGCGCGACGTCGGCCGCAGCGCCGCCTTCGCCCGCGATGTCCTCGGCGCCAAGGTGGTCTTCGCCGACCAGGATTTCGCCGTCATCCGCTACGCCAACGGCCCGACCCAAGCCGAATGGATGCTGCACAGCGACGGCACCTATCACAGCAACCCGGTGCTGAACCTGCTGGGGGATTCGCAGATTCGCGGCGCCGGCGCCGAATTGCGCCTCTACCACTGCGATCCCGACGCGGCGGTCGAGCGCGCGAAGGCGCATGGCCATCATGTGCTGGCCGAGGCCGCCGACAAGCCGCACGGCCTGCGCGAATCCTACATCCTCGATCCAGATGGCTATTGCTGGGTCCCCGGCGTGCCGAAGCGGGGCGCCTAGACTTTGGCGTAGTCGCGGTACCAGCCGACGAAGCGGCCGATGCCGGTGCGAAGGTCGGTCTTCGGCGCGTAGCCGAGCTCGCGGCGGCTGACCGAGATGTCGGCCCAGGTCTGCGGCACGTCGCCCAGCGGCATCGGCTTGTCGACCCGGATTGCCTTGCGCCCGCAGGCCGCTTCCACCGTCGCGACCAGCGCCGTCACCGTTTCCGGATTGTCGTTGCCGAGATTGTAGAGCCGGTGCGGCTCGTCCTCCGCCGGCGACGGCGGGCGGTCCAGCGCCGCCAGCACCCCGGCGACGATGTCGTCGATATAGGTGAAGTCGCGGCTCAGCGCGCCGCCGCCATAAACCTCGATCGGCGCGCCGCTCAGGATCGCCGCGGTGAATTTGTAATAGGCCATGTCGGGCCGGCCCCAGGGCCCGTAGACGGTGAAGAAGCGCAGGCCCGTCTGCGGCAGCTTGTAGATGCGCGCGTGGGAAACGCTCAGCAGCTCGTCGGCGCGCTTGGTCGCGGCATAGAGCGACATCGGGTGATCGGCGGGATCGTCGAGCGCGAAGGGCACCTTTTTCGAGGCGCCATAGACCGAGCTGGAACTGGCATAGACCAGGTGGCGCAGATTCGGCGCCCGGCGCGCGATCTGCAGCATGTTGAAATGGCCGGAGAGATTGGCCCGCGCATATTCCTCGGGATGCTCGATGGAATAGCGCACGCCGGCCTGGGCGGCGAGATGGACGATATGTTCCGTCGCCGGCAGCGCATCCGCGACCGCGTCCCGCAGCGCCGCCGGTTCGGCGATGTCCACCTGGCGGAAGCGGAAGCCATTGCGCCCCTGCAGCCGCGCCAGGCGCGCATGCTTCAGCGTCGGGTCGTAGTAGGAATTGATGTTGTCGAGGCCGAGGACCTGGTCGCCGCGCGCCAGCAGGGCCTGCGCCACATAGGACCCGATGAATCCGGCAACGCCGGTGACGATGATTTCTGGCATCCGTCGGTCAGGCCTTGCGGATATGCGCGCCCTTCACCCTGGTCCGCGCCATGACGTTGCGCGTGTCTAGCACGAGCCCGGCATGGCGTCCAATCAGCGCATAGTCGACGGCGTCGTGGTCGGTGACGATCAACACCGCATCCGCCGCCGACAGCGCCTTGGGCGTCAGTGTGACGGATTTGCGTCCGGTCAGGTTCGCGTGCTCGCGGCTCGGCTTCACCGCCGGGATGAAGGGATCGTGATAGGCGACCTTGGCGCCGGCCTGTTCCAGCAACTCGATCAGGGTCAGCGCCGGGCTCTCGCGCATGTCGTCGACGTTCTTCTTGTAGGCAAGCCCGATCATCAGGATCCTGGCCCCCTTCATCGCCTTGCCGCGCCGGGCGCTCAATTCCTCCGCCAGCCGCGCCACGACATAGCGCGGCATCGCCGTGTTGATCTCGCCCGCAAGCTCGATGAAGCGGGTGTTGATGCCAAATTCGCGCGCCTTCCAGGTCAGGTAGAAGGGATCGATCGGGATGCAATGACCGCCCAGCCCGGGGCCGGGATAGAACGGCATATAGCCGAAAGGCTTGGTCTTGGCGGCGTCGATCACCTCCCAGACGTCGATGCCCATGGCGGCGCAGATCACCTTCAATTCGTTGACCAGCGCGATGTTGACGGCGCGGAAGATGTTCTCGGTCAGCTTCACCGTCTCCGCCGCCTCCGGCGAGGTCACCGGCACGGTCTTCACCACCACATGGTCGTAGAGCGCGACGGCGAGCGCCAGGGCCTCCGCGCCGTCGCCGCCGACCACCTTGGGAATGTCGTTGGTGCCGAAGTTGGGATTGCCCGGATCCTCGCGCTCCGGCGAGTAGGCGAGGAAGAAATCGCGCCCCGAGCGCAGGCCGGAGCGTTCCAGGATCGGCTTCAGTTCGTCGCGCGTGGTGCCGGGATAGGTGCTGGATTCGAGCACCACCAGCTGGCCGGCGCGCAGCCGGGGCAGGATTTCCTCGCCGGTCTTGAGGATGAACTGCAGGTCGGGCTCACGGTGGCGGGTCAGCGGCGTCGGCACGCAGATGATGATGGCGTCCATGGCGCGCAGGCCGTCGAAATCGGCGCTCGCCGAAAAAACGCCGGCCTTGCGCAGGCTCGCCACCCGTTTCGCCGGAATATGTTTGATGTAGGAACGCCCGGCATTCAGCGCCGTCACTTTCTTCACATCGATGTCGAAGCCGACGGTTGCGAAACCCTTTTCCGCGAACAGGCAGGCGAGCGGCAAGCCGACATAGCCGAGCCCGATGATTCCGATTCGCGCCCGCCGATCCGCCAGCCGCGTGCGCAATTGCGAGACAGCCCTTTCTGGCTTGCCCGCGGCACGACCGCGCGCGGCCCTGGATCTTCCGATTTTGTTCATGTGGCACCTGATTTTTCGTTAGTTCGTCTTTTCAGATCTAAATGGTTTCGTTATGAACACAGTTGCGCTTGGGGGATTATTTATCAGTAGGACTGACTAAGTCCTGCTGGGACCGGGGCATAGTGATGGCTGATGACGTTTCGAACAAGCTGCTGGGGGGGTTGAACCGGATCGGCTTGGCCATGCGCAGCGCGGCCTGGGGCGAAGCGACCGAATCGGGCCTGACGCCGACGCAGAGCCAGATCCTGGCCTTCATCGCCGCCCGCGGGCCGCAGAGTCCCCGTTCCGGCGACGCCGCCGATGCGCTGGGCATCACCCCGCAAACCGCCAGTGTGGCGATCGCCGCGCTGGTGGCGAAGGGACTGGTGATCAAGACGCCGGACATCAACGACCGCCGCGCCTCGGCGCTGCGCCTGACGCGGCAGGGCGAAGTGGCGGCGCGGGTGGCGACGCAATGGCCGGAATTCCTCACCACGGCCATGCGCGAGCTGGATGACGGCGAACGCCAGTCGTTTCTGCGCATCCTGATGAAACTGATCCACCGCCTGCAATCGGACGGCGAGATCGTGCACCAGCGCCTGTGCATCACCTGCGCGCATTTCCAGCCGAACGTGCATTCGGGCCGCAACGGCGGGCCGCATCACTGTGCGCTGCTGAACCAGCCCTTGGCGGAAATCGATCTGCGGCTCGATTGCTCGGAGCACCGCTCGGCCGCCCGCGAGGTCGCCGAAACCGCCTGGCAGAGCTATTCCCGGCGTTCCCCGGTCGCGGCGGAATCCTGATCGCCGCCATTTCCTGATCGCCGCCGGCCATTGCCGGCCTGACGGTCAAACCTGTTCGTAGGTGGATGCTTCCCAGGCACCATCGGGATGCAGGCCGCGCAAATCGACGACGCCGTCGGCATTGGTGTCGTAGAGCGAGTAATCCCACTTCCCGTCCTTGTCGCCGTCGACCACCGCCTTTTCCCAGCGGCCATCCCGGTCGAGATCGAGCTCGACGGCATAGCCGACGTTTGGATCGTCGAACCAAACCTCGACGACCTCGGCGTAGTCGTCGCAATCGTAGTCGGTCTGCCGGATGTCCGCCGTGTTGTCGTCGTTGCGGCCTTCGAACAGCACCGCGGGGGCGCATTCCTCGCCCTGCTCCCCGGGATCGGCGGCCTCGGCGTAGCGATTGTCGGTGGCATCCAGGAATCGGCGCACCTCGCGCACCGAAACGGCGAAGTTGAGGCCCTGGGCGTCGCCCTCCCCGAAGGAATTGACGCCGATCAGCCGCCCGTCGTCGTCGAACAGCGGACCGCCGGAATTGCCGGGATTGATCGGCGTCTGGGTCTGGATCACGTCGGCCTGGTGCTTGAATTCGCCGTCATAGACCCAGGAATAGCCGTTGCGCATGGCGCTGATGACGCCCTTGGTATAGGTCCATGTCTCGCCCTTCGGGTGGCCGATGGCGTGCACGTCGTCGCCGACGGAGACGGCGTCGGGGTCGCCAAGTTCCACGAACAGCCAGCCTGGCCAGTCGCGAATCCTGAGCAGCGCCAGGTCGGCAACCTGGTCGACCTTCATTACATCGGCGGTGAAGGCGTCGGCATCGGTCGGCGCGGCACCCTCCGCCACCGGCTTCAGGATCACGGTCGCCTGGTCGAAACCGAGAATGACGTGGTTGTTGGTCAGGACCAGGCCGTCGGCGGAAATGAGCGAGCCGGAGCCGAGCCCGTCATCGGTCACCACCAGCACCACCAGGGGCGCCAGCTTGCGATAGAGCTGGGAGGAATGCGAGCCGCCGATCGAGGCGGTGAGGTTCGGCTCGTCCGGCTTCGGCAGCGCGTTCAGCGCCGCCTCGATCCGCCGCGCGTCGGTGCCGCCCGCATTGCGGAGGCCGTCATCGATCGGCGGCGCGGCGATCGTCTTGGCCGCCCCGGGGCTCGGCAGCGCGATGGCGAGGTCCGCCGGCGACTTGCCCCAGGCCGGCGCCACGAACACCCCGCCCACCGGCCAAAGCGCCAGCAGCAAGCCCATGAAAGTGAGAGCTATCCGGCGCATTTGTCCCTCCCCAAGCCCAGGATCCGGCAGCAGCAAATCCGAGCCTTGTTTCGGCGCGCTGTCAATCGCGCCGGCGGGGCCCCGGACCTGTTCTTGGTCGGGGAAAGGGGTTGCCGGTTCAAACCGAGCCGGCCATGGCGGCCGATTCAGTCGATCCTGTGGCCTTCGCGCACCAGATCGTCGGCGGAAGCCTTGATTCCGGCCGCCAGGCCGGCGATCAGCTCGTCCACCTGGCCCTCGGTCATCACCAGGGGCGGCGACATGATGTTGAGATGGGCCAGCGGGCGGACGATCAGGCCGTGCTTCTCGCAATGCTCGGAGATGCGCTTGCCGATGTTGACGCCATCGGGCAGCAGTTCCCGCGTCTTCTTGTTGGCGACGTATTCGGTGCACATCATGAAATGGCTGCCGCGCACATCGCCCACCAGCGGCAGGTCCTTCAGGTCGTTCAGGCGCCGCTCGAGATAGGGGCCGACTTTGCGGATATGGCCGCAGATGTCGCGCTTTTCCATGATCTCGATGTTCTTCAGTCCCGCGGCACAGGCGACCGGATGGCCGGAATAGGTGAAGCCGTGGGTGAACCAGGCATCGGGGTCGGGCGCGGAAATGACGTCGTAGATGCGGTCGCTGAAGATCACCGCGCCCAGCGGCACGTAGCCCGAGGAAATCCCCTTGGCCGAGACGATGATGTCAGGCTCGATGCCGAACACGTCCTTCGAGGCGAACCATTGCCCCAGGCGGCCGAAGGCCGTCACCACCTCGTCCGAGACGTAGAGCACGTCGTATTTCCGGCACAGTTCCCAGGTGCGGCGGTGGTAGCCCTGCGGCGGCACGATGACGCCGCCGGCACCCATGACCGGCTCGGCGAAGAAGGCGGCAACCTTGTCCGGGCCGATTTCCAGGATCTTGCGCTCCAGCTCGTCGACCAGATGGTCGCAGAACTGCGCCTCGGTCATGCCTTCCGGCCGGCGGTAGACATAGGGGCAGGACACGTGATGGATGAAATCCGTCGCGTATTGGAACATCGGCGAGCGGTCGCTCTCGCGCCCGGTCAGCGACATCGCCAGATAGGTGCTGCCGTGATAGGAGCCGATGCGCGAGATGATGTGGCGCTTCTCCGGCTTGCCGCGGCGGGCATTGTAGTAGTGGATCAGGCGCACCGCGGTGTCGTTCGCCGCCGAGCCCGAGCAGGTATAGAAGACGCGGTTGAGATCGCCGGGCGCCAGGGCGGCAAGCTTGGTCGCCAGCGCCACCGCCGGCGGATTGGTGGTGTCGACGAAGGCGGAATAGAAGCTGAGACGCCGGATCTGGTCGGCCACCGCCTCCGCCATCTCCTCCTCGCCGAAGCCGATCGACATGCACCACAGCCCGCCGATGCCGTCGAGGTACCGCTTGCCGCGGGAATCGAAGATGTAGGCGCCCTTGGCCTCGGTGATGACCAGCGAGCCGTCCTTCTTGAAGCTGTCGAAATGGGTGAAGGGGTGGACGAAATGCGCCTTGTCGTCGCGCCAGATCTGGTCCGTGTCGTAGTTCGAGCTGGGCGCGATCTGCGGCTGGGCGGCGGCCTGGGCCATGACGGAACTCCCCGGAAAATCCGATGCTGGGAGTGTCGCGAAGCCGCGCCACGGCCACAATGGCCCAGATTGGTCAGGCCGATCCGGGCCGGGTCGGCTTTGGCAGCCTGGTCAGCGGATCGCCCGCGAAACCGGGCTCGACCTGCTCCAGCGCCCGGAAGAACAGCGCGAACAGCTCCGCCTGCGAACTGACATCGAGCTTGGGATAGATGCGCTTCAGGTGGTTGCGCGCGGTGTCGGGCGAGATGCCGAGGGCGCGGGCGATCGCCTTGGCCGAATTGCCTCGCAGCAGCAGATGCACGACCTCGCGCTCCCGCTCGGTCAACAGCGAGGCGCCGAAATCGCGGTAGGCGGCGCGCAGGCTGTCATGCAGCGCGTTGGCGGCGCGCGCGGCCGGTGCGTTGCGCGGCGTCGCCTCCGCCGCCATGCGCGTCAGGGCCGTCCGGGCGACCGGAGCGGCCGCGGTCAGCCATTCGGCATCGCGTCGGGTGAAGTGCTTCCGGCCGCGCCGGCGGGTCAGCGACACATGCGCGCTCGAATCCGCGTCGATCGCCGCGAGCAGGCCAAGCTCGTCGCCGATTTCCAGGTGCCGGTAGTAGCTGGAGAAATACTCGCTGCGCAGGAAGCCCTCGGGCGCCAGGTCGCCGAGGCGGAAACAGCCCTCGCGGCCGCCCGCCAGGAAGTGGTTGTAGAACGGGTCGAGCAGATACGGGCCCTCGTGATACGCGGGGCTGGGTTCATAGGTGGCGACGTAGTGCGGCACCAGCGGCGGCGCGTCGCGTCGGAAAATGGCCAGCAGCGCCATGTCGAATTCGACCAGGACGCGCAGCGCGGCCGCGAGCGCCTCGGCCATGACGGCGCCGTCGGTCGCGCCGGCCAGGCGCATGATCGCCTCGTTCCAGGCGGCAAGCTCGGCGGCACCCATGGCGGTCCGTTGCGACATCGCGCAGGCTTCCCCGGTGATTTCCCTGCCAGAGAATAGTGCGGAAGCGGCGCGCTGTCGCCAGCGCCGGTCGGTGCCGGCGCGCCGGGTCAAAATTTCACTTGCGTGGGGGGTGCGTTTCCCGTAACTGCGGCGGCTGACGCGGCCAAGGCTGCGCACCCGCGGATCGCGCAGGATCGGTCGCGTTCCCCTCAACCACCGGTCAGGCCGCGCTGACCGGCCCCTGGTCGCCCCACAGCATCGGAACAGAGGATGAGCTGCGGGGGCGCAGATCCGGAGGTCCCAGAATGACGACTAAGTTCCCCTATGGCGGCAGCATCCTGATGATCGGCTACGGCTCCGTCGGCCGTTGCACCATGCCGCTGATCGAGAAGCATTTCGACATGCCGCTGTCGCGCGTGACCGTGATCGACGGCCACGACCACAGCGGCGACGCCAGGCGCTTTATCGACAAGGGGATGAACTACATCGTCAAGCCGCTGGTCCCGGACAACCTGGAAGCGATGCTGGGCAAGCATTGCAAGAAGGGCGACCTCGTCCTCAACCTGTCGGTCGAAGTTTCTTCGCTCGCGATCGTCGAATGGTGCCAGAAGCACGGCGTGCTCTATCTCGATACCTGCATCGAGCCATGGGCGAACTACTACGACAACACGGATATCGCGGAAGAAGAGCGCACCAACTACTTCCTGCGCCATTCCGCGCTGGAACTGGCGAAGAAGCTGCCGAAGAACGGCCCGTCCGCGCTGCTGACGCATGGCGCCAATCCGGGCCTGATCACCCACTTCATCAAGCAGGCGGTGCTCGACATCGCCAAGTTCAGCGGCCTCGACGCGACCAAGCCGACCACGCGCGAGGGCTGGGCCAAGCTGATGCAGGCGACCGGCACCAAGGTCGTGCACGTGGCCGAGCATGACCTGCAGGTCACCAACGTGCCGAAGCGCCCGGGCGAGTTCTGCAACACCTGGTCGATCGCCGGTTTCGTCGGCGAGGGCTGCCAGCCGGCGGAGCTGGGCTGGGGCACGCACGAGAAGCGCCTGCCGGAGAACGGCGTGGAGCACAAGGTCGGCTGCAAGGCGGCGATCTATCTGCGCCAGCCGGGCTGCATCACCGAGGTGCGTTCGTGGACGCCGAAGGGCGGTCCGATGATCAGCTTCCTGATCACCCACGGCGAATCCATCACCACCGCCGACTACTTCACCGTGCGCGATGCCGCCGGCAAGGCGGTGTTCCGCCCGACGGTGCACTACGCCTATCACCCGTGCGACGACGCGGTGCTGTCGGTGCGCGAGTTCCAGATGAAGAACTTCGAGATGCAGCCGAAGATTCGCCCGCTCAACGCGGAGATCGTCGACGGCATCGACGAACTGGGCGCGCTGCTGATGGGCGATTTCGGCGCCTATTGGTACGGTTCGCAACTGTCGATCCACGAGGCGCGGGAATTGCTGGGCCCCGACTACAACGCCACCTCGATCCAGATCGCCTCGCCGGTCCTGGCCGGCGCCATGTGGCTGATCGAGCATCCGGACCGCGGCATTGTGGAGCCGGAAGACCTCGACCACGACTACATCCTCGACATCTGCCGGCCCTATCTCGGCCCGGTGGTCGGCGTGCGCTCCGGCTGGACCCCGCTGCAGCATCGCAACGTGCTGTTCCCGGAGCCCAACCTGGACACCAGCGATCCCTGGCAGTTCGAGAACTTCCGCGTCCGGCGCTAGACGCGGCGCGTTTTCTCATCCGTCATCCCGGGCGGGCGGCGAAGCTGCGCGACCCGGGATGACCGCTCCAGCGACTACGGCCAGACGATCGGCGGCAGGGCGAGCAGCGGCGCTGGCCCGAAACTCACGACGCGGTTCTGCACCGACAGGGCGAACTTCGCCTGCTTCTTGCCATCCTCGCCCAGGCGCTCCAGCGCCTGCACGGTGGCCCGCGCGAGCAGGGCGCGGTCCGCCGGGATCACGCCGTCCTTCAGCAGGATCTCGACCGCGTCGCTCAATCCGACGGTGGTCACCGTGCCGGCGCCCAGCAATTGCAGGTCGCCGTCCAGCGCCAGGGTCGCCTCGCCGCTGGCGACGAGCGGGCCCTGGGCGAAGTTGAAGCGCTGGACCTCGACATCGCCGCCGACATCGCGCCACGCGGCCAATATCTGCGCCAGCGACGGCGGCGGCGGCGGCTGGGACTGGTCCAGCGCCTGCTCCAGCGGCGCCGCCAGCGGGCCGCGGATGGTGGCGTCGAGCGACGCCTGGTCGACCGGGTCGGCGGTCAGCAAGCGGGTGCCCTGCGGCAGCACCGCCTGGGACAGGTCGAGGGTGATACGGGCGAAAGGCTGCGAATAGTCGACCGGCGCCGCCTCCGGCATGGTGAGGCCCAGCGTGGCGTGGCTCGCAGCCACGGCTTGCCCGCCGGGCAGCGTTGCATCGGGCTGGCTCAGTTCGGCATGCACTTCCTTGAGGGCGCCGTTCTGGTGGATGGAGAATTCGCCGGTGAGGCCGATGGTGGCGACGCGCCATTGCCCCTGTTGCTGCAGCGTCTGGAGCCAGAGATTGTGCTCGCCCGCCGAGGCGAACCGGATGGTCCGGAGATTCCACGGCGACATCTCCGCGGTGAGGTCGCTGCCCTGCCAGGCGATCTCCGCGCCGGATTGGCGCAGGCGCAGATTCGGCTGGCGGAACTCCGCGCGGAAGGCGAAGGGAAAGCCGCCGATCCCGTCCCAGGCGAAATCGGCCTGGTTGCCGAGCGCCCGCTGATCGGCCGCCCAGGCCTCGATGCCGAGGGTCAGCTGCGCGGCGACATAGCGCCAATAGCCGTAATAAGCCGCCCCCAGCGCGCAGAGGCCAAGGAAGCCCGCGATCAGCAGGCGCTTGCGGAGCGGCGTCATCCAGGCTGGGTGATTGTGCATGTGGGCGGCGGTTGTTATCTTGCGGCGCATTGCTACGGGCATTGATGCCGCAAAGTCCAGCGAAAACAATCGCATATGACCCCCGATTCCGCCGCTGACCGGCGCCCGGCGACGCCTGCCGCCGGGCCGGGCAATACCGCCTCGCCGCCGCAGCCGGCCTCGGATTCGGCCGCCATCGCCCTGCTCGCCCGGGTGGCGCCCGCCGTTTTCGTGCTGCTCTGGGCAACCGGCTTCCTGATGGCCAAGCTGGGCGTGCCCTATGCCCAGCCTCTGACCATCCTCAGCCTGCGCTTCGTCCTGGCGGCGGCGATGATGCTGGCGGTGGCGATCATCGCCCGGGCGCCGTGGCCGCGTTCCTGGGTCAGGCTCGGTCACATCGCCATGACGGGGGTATTGCTGCACGCCGTCTATCTCGGCGGCTGTTACGTCGCGATCTATGCCGGGATGCCGGCCGGCATGACCGCGCTCATCGTCGGCTTCCAGCCGATCCTCACCGCCGCCCTCGCCGGCCCGCTGCTGGCGGAGCGGATCCGCCCCCTGCAATGGGCCGGGATCGGCCTCGGCTTCGTCGGGCTGATGATGGTGCTGTGGGAACGGCTGGTCATCGACCTCAGCCACCCGCTCGCTTTGGTCATGGCGATCCTGTCGCTGCTCGGCATCACCGCCGCGACGATCTACCAGAAGCGCTTCTGTCCCAGTTTCGATCTGCGTTCGGGGGCCGCGATCCAGTATATCGCGGCCTCCCTGGTGATCGTGCCCGGCGCCTGGTGGCTCGGCTTCGGCCCCGTCAATTGGGCGCCAACCTTCCTCTTCGCCCTCGCCTGGCTGGTGATCGTGCTGTCCGGCGTCTCCATCGCGCTGCTCACCTGGATGATCTCGCGCGGCGCCGCGTCGAAGGTCGCCAGCCTGTTCTACCTGACCCCGCCCTTGGCGGCGGTCGGCAGCTATTTCTGGTTCGACGAGGTGCTCTCGCCGCTCGCCATCGCCGGCATGGTCGTCATCGTCGCCGGACTCCATCTGCTGAACCGCAAATGAACCTCAGCGAAGCCGAGAAGAAGCTGATCGAGAGCCGCCGGGTGGTGCCGGAGGCCGGCAAGGACTTCTTTGTCTTCGCCTATGGCTCGCTGATGTGGCGGCCGGATTTCCCCTTCGCCGAGATCGAACCGGCGGTGCTGCACGGCTATCACCGCGCCTTCTGCATCACCTCCACGCATTATCGCGGCAGCGTCGAGCGGCCGGGCCTGGTGCTGGGCCTCGACCGCGGCGGCAAATGCGTCGGCCGGCTCTATCGCGTCGCGGCGCGCCACGCGGCGGAGGTCGCCGCATACCTGCACGACCGCGAATTGGTGACCGGCTGCTATGTGCCGAAACAGGTGACCCTGCGGCTCTCCGAGGACCGCCGGCAGCAGGGCATCGCCTATGTCGCCGACCGCGCGCATTACCAATATGCCGGCAAGCTCAGCGACGAGCAGGTGGCGGAGATCATCCGCCATGCCGCCGGCGTGGTCGGCAGCAACCGCGAATACCTGCGCAACACCGTGCGGCACCTGGATGAGCTGGGCATCGGCGAGGGCCGCCTGCATCGCATCCTGCGCTTGCTGGAAGTCCCAGGCTAGACAACCGGTCTGGCCGGCGGCCTTGGCAACGCCGTCGCGCCTCGCCTATCTTGGGCCCTCCCCGGCCGCATCCCGCCGCATCGCAAATCCAGGAACGATCCTCCGGCAATCATGACTGTCCGCGACCACGCCAATTCGTACTACGCCGCCACCGCCCTGCCCTTTGCCCGGTTGCCGGCGCTGCAGGGCGAGGTGAAGGCCGACGTCGCGGTGATCGGCGGCGGCTATACCGGCCTGTCGGCGGCGCTGAACCTGGCCGAGCGCGGCTATCAGGTCGCGCTGATCGAGCAGGCGCGGATCGGCTGGGGTGCTTCGGGGCGCAATGGCGGGCAGATCAACACCGGCCTGCGCAAGGGGCCGCAGGAGCTGGTCGCCAGATACGGCCGCGACCAGGCCAAGGCGCTGTTCAACCTGGCCGAGGAGGCGCGCGACATCATCCGCGACCGCGTCGAGCGGCACCGCATCCGCTGCGACTACAAGTCCGGCTCGCTCTATGTCGCGCATCGCCCCGCCGACGCCGCCTGGATGCCGGACGAGGTCGCGGCGCTGAAGCGCGAATTCGGCTACGGCAAGGCGCGCTACATTCCGCCGCGCGAGCTCGGCGACCATATCGGCAGCGATGCCTTCTTCGGCGCGATCTCCGATTGGGGCGCCGGGCATCTGCATCCCCTGAACTATGCGCTGGGCCTGGCGCGCGCGGCACAGGAATCCGGCGCCACCTTGTTCGAGGAGACGGCGGCGACGAAGCTCGAGGAAACCGCCGAGGGCGTCACCGTCACCACCGAGCATGGCGCAATCAAGGCGCGCTACGCGGTGGTGGGCTGCAACGGCTATCTGGGCGACCTGGAGCCGCGCATCGCCGGCCGCATCATGCCGATCGCCAATTTCATCATCGCCACCGAGCCGCTGAGCGAGGCGGAGGCAGAGGCGCTGATCCCGCACGACGTCTGCGTCTGCGACACCCGCTTCGTGGTGAACTATTTCCGCCTGTCGGCCGACCGCCGCCTGCTGTGGGGCGGCGGCGAGAAATACACCGCGACGCCGCCGGCGGATATCCCGGCCTTCGTGCGGCCGCACATGCTGAAGGTGTTTCCGCAGCTCAGCGAGAAGCGCATCGAATACGGCTGGTCCGGCACTCTGGCCATCACCATGAGCCGGCTACCCAATCTGGGCCGCCTCGGCAATGTGTTCTACGCCCAGGGCTATTCGGGGCAGGGCGTCGCCATGGCGGGTCTGGCCGGCAAGCTGATCGCCGAGGCGCTCAGCGGGTCGGCGGAGCGCTTCGACACCTTCGCCCGGCTGCCGCACCGGACCTTCCCCGGCGGCACCGCCTTCCGCCACCCGCTGCTGGTGCTGGCGATGCTGTACTACGCGTTGCGCGACCGGCTGTGACGCGGCGCCATTTATGATTCGGCGCCGCCTATGATTCAGTCCGACCTATGATTCAACGCTGGCCCCGCCGAACAGCTTGCGGGCGAACTTGGCGATGGCGCCGCCGGCGACCAGGACACTGGGAATGACGATCTTCTTTCCCGCGACCAGGGAGCCGATCAGCACGGCGAGCAGGCCCTTGCCGAATTTCGCCCCGAGCGCCACGGCGATCATGCCGCCGATGCCATAGGCGGCGACCCGGTCGCCCTCCTGGAAGTCGCCGTAGCGATACCCCTTGTCGAAGGAATAGCTGGCGAGCGCCTGTTTCAGCAGCCCCGGCCGGTTGCCCTGGGTCTGGAACGTGCCGATCGGCCCGGCCCAGGTGAATTGCGCATAGCCCGACCGGCCCAGGCGCAGCGCCATGGCGTTGGCCCAGCTTCCATCCGTGTCCTTCAGCTCGATCGCGTAGGTCACCGTCCTGGTTGCCTCGTCATATTCCGGCGGCTGCAGCCAGTCGACGACCTCCATCGGCGCCATGCCATTGGCGACGCGCTCCTCATTGGAGGCCGCGGTGCCGTCGCGGTACTGCTGCAGCAATTCGTCCGCGTCGACATCGGCCCAGTCGCTGTCGCTGACATAGCCCTCGTCATGCCACTCGATATAGACATCGGCCTTGCTGTTCGCGGTGTCGTAGCTGAGGACGATTTCGGTAGCCGGGAACTCGACGCCGCTGGCGAGCCAGCTGTAGCGCCGCGCATCCTCGCCCTGCAGCAATGCGAATCCCGATCGCAGCTTGAACGTGGCATGTGAGGCCGGCAGCTGGTAGGCGCCGCTCTCCAGGCGCCAGTCGAGCGACCGATAGGCCTGGTTCAGCTCCTCCTGCGTCGCGGGGTAGGAGTCCGCCAGCGTCGCGGGGGACGCGGCAGTCAGGCCCAGCAGCACCAGGGCGATTGCGGCGGCGCGGCGCATGCGACCCCTCCTCCATCGGATCGCAAATCGTCCCAGACGCCGGTAAAGAAATGCTTGTCCCCGCGACGGGCGATTTCAAATGCGCCCGGAAGTCGCGGATTCCACAGCGTTTTCGGCCGCCACCTAGATTCCAGCGCCAGCCGGCATCAGCCGCGCGAAGGCCCCTCCCCGCGCGTCGTGCATGTACAGGCTGGCCGGCAAAGGCATGCTTGAGCCGCCGCAACGCGGCGGCGCGCGAGGCTAAGATTGTGCGTCGCCGCGGCGAAAGATCCGGCGCCAAAACTTGGCGATGGCGCCGCCGCCGATCAGCACCGCGGGGATGATCACCTTCTTGCCCGCGACCAGGAAGGCGATGATGGCGGCAAGACCCTTGGCGCCGAACTTCACGCCCAGCGCGGTCGCGACCAGGCCGGCGATGCCGAAGGCCGCGACCTTGTCGCCATCCTTGTAGTCGGCATAGCGATAGCCCTCGTCGAACGCGTGGATGTCGAGGGCGGTGTTGAGCAGGGCCGGGCGGCCGCCGGAGCTGTCCATGGCGTCCATGGCCCCGACCCAGGTCAATTCCTCGTAGCCGCCGCGACCGAGGCGGAGCGCCACGACGTTGGCCCAGTGCGAGTCGGTGTCCTTGAGCTCCAGCGAATAGGTCACGGTATGCGTCGCCGCGTCATAGGTGGGCGGCTGCAGCCAGCCGACCACTTCCATTGCCTGGAATCCGTTGGCGACGCGCTCCTTGTTGGAGGCTTCGGTCGACTCCCTGAAGCCATCCAGCATCTCGTCCGCGTCGACGTCGGACCAGTCCGAATCGCTGACGTAACCGTCGTCGCGCCATTCGTAATAGACGTCGACGTTGCTCGACTCGCTGCTCATGATCGCTTCGGTATCGGGGAACTCCACCCCGCTGATCAGCCAGGAATAGCGCTCGGCCTCCGCCCCGAGCAGCAGGATCTTGCCTTCCGGCAACTGGATGTGGGCGTGCGACTCGGCAAGGCCGTAGCTCTTCGCCTCACCCAGCCAGTGCAGGGCGTTGAAGGCCGCGCGCTTTTCCTCGTCGGTCTGCGGGTACGGCCCCTGGTCGGCGATGGCGGGCGCGCCGCAAAGCAGGCCGGCGATCAGCGCCGGCACGATCACGCTGAGGAACCGCTCTATCCCGACTCGCATCGCTGAATCTCCCCCGAGAAACGCGCGGAGAATACCGGAGGCGATTCCGCCCCGCAACCTGGGCGATCAACGACTGGTAGCTACAACCCGCCAGACCCGGCCGTCGCCCGCAGCCGCTCCTTGACCCCCGGCGGCAACCGGTTCCACGCGCAACCGCGCAACGCGCCTTCCAGCGCATAGAGCATGTTCAGGCTGACATGCCGGGGAAAGGCGTGCTTCAGCCGGCGATAGGCGGCGACCGCGCCCAGCGCCCGCAAGGCGGCCGCGTCGGGAATGTCGACCTCGCGCAATTGGCGGGCGCTGACAGGTCCGATATTCTTCAGCATCGTGAGATCGTCCTTCATGCCTTGACCATAATGCGGAGACACATCCGGTGAAAATCCTCGTCCTGGGCGCCGGCGGCGTCGGTGGCTACTTCGGCGGCCG
>WBZN01000872.1_pt1 | contig 19764 bp, 12 predicted proteins | sample 5204281 | NCBI WGS metagenome assembly WBZN01 (sample SAMN12344347, study PRJNA552823) | activated sludge metagenome | biome: Activated sludge suspended growth; feature: Nitrification reactor; material: Wastewater; isolation source: activated sludge from nitrification reactor of wastewater... | reverse complement strand
GCGGCGAAGCGGTACCCGATTCGCCGGAGCTCGCGAGTTTGCGGGCGGGCGCCGAGTGGTACCCGATTCGTAGAGGTACCCGATTCGTAGAGACGCTGGTGGGGCGCCGGCGAAGGGGCAACCGATCCGCCGGGATCATCCGCTCAGGCGGGCGCTCTTCGCCCGGATCCACGCCCGATCGGCTCGCCACCTGTGGTCCGCGCGGGGTTAGGATACGACTCTCGGAGGAACCAGCATGCGACTCGACGAACAGCGCGAGAGTTCGAACGTGGAGGACCGGCGCGGCGCCAGCCCGATGATGCGGGGAGGCGGGTTGGGGTGCGGCGGTTTGATTCTTGTGCTGGTTATTTCGTACTTCACGGGCATCGACCCGCGCAAGCTTCTCCAAGTGGCGCAGCAGGTGTCGCCGCCCACGCAGTCGGCGGGTCCCGTCGGGCAGACCGGTCCGGCGCACGACCAGCTCGGACGTTTCGCTTCGGCCGTGCTCGGTTCGACCGAGGACGTCTGGGGTTCGATCTTCACCGCCAACGGCAAGCGGTACACCCCTCCCACCATGGTTCTGTTCTCGGGCCGGGTGCAATCGGCCTGCGGTCTCACCAGCGCCGCCGTCGGCCCGTTCTATTGTCCGGACGACCGCAAGCTCTATTTGGACATGTCGTTCTTCCAGGATCTGAGCCAACAGCTCGGCGCCCCCGGCGACTTCGCGCAGGCATACGTGATCGCCCACGAGGTCGGTCATCACGTGCAGAACCTGCTCGGCATTGCGGATCGCATTCAGCGCGCCCAGGAAAATGCTCGGTCGGACCAGGAGGCCAACCGCTACTCGGTGAAGATGGAGCTCCAGGCCGACTGCTTCGCAGGCGTCTGGGGGTACCACGCCCAGAAGACCGGCATCGTGGAGCCGGGGGACTTCGAGGAGGGTCTGCGAGCCGCCTCGGCCATCGGTGACGACCGCCTGCAGAAGATGAGTCGCGGTGACGTCTCGCCCGAGTCGTTCACGCATGGATCGTCGCAACAGCGCGTCGAGATGCTGCGCAAGGGTCTGCAGTCGGGAGATCCGAACGTCTGCGAGATGTGACGTCGTCGTTTGCGCGGGGCGGCAACCATGAACGCCGCCCCGCGTATCAAGCATCCATGATTCTCTGGTTGCTCCCTCTCGCCAAGCTGGCGCTGCATCTCTGCACCACCGGCGGCTACGGCATCTTCCGGGACGAGCTCTACTACATCGCTTGCTCCGAGCATCTCTCCGCCGGCTACGTCGATCACCCTGGGTTTTCGATCTGGATGCTCTGGGCCGTGCGCCACCTGTTGGGTGACTCCCTGTTCGCGCTCCGTCTGCTGCCGGCGATCTGCGGTGCCCTCACGGTGTACGTCATCGGGCGCACCGCCCGCGTCCTCGGTGGCGGCACCTTCGCCCAGGCGCTGGCGATGACCGCCGCGCTCATCGCTCCGGAATACCTCGGCGTCAACCACTATTACTCGATGAACAGCTTCGACCTGCTCGCGTGGTCTCTGGTGGGTTACCTGGTGGCCCGCTTGCAGCAGGAGAGCTCGCCGCGGCTGTGGATCCTCCTCGGCCTGGTTTGCGGGTTCGGTCTGTGGAACAAGATCGGACTGCTCTGGCTCGGTGCCGGGCTGGTCGTGGGACTGCTCGCCACGCCGGCGCGACGCGCGCTTCTTACCGTCTGGCCGTGGGTGACTGCCCTGATGGCCGTGGTCGGACTCGACGCCTACCTGCGCTGGCAAGTGGCAAACGACTGGTCGACCGTCGAGTGGATGCAGAACGCCACGACCGAAAAGATGGTGCACGGCACATTCGGATCCTTCCTTCACGGGCAGATCGATGCCATGCATCCACTGAACGTGCTGATCTGGGGAGCAGGCGTGCTGTACCTGCTCTTCCATCGCGAGGCGCGGCAGTTCCGCATCCTCGGATGGACGTGGCTCACGGTCGCCGTGATCCTGGCTACCGCCGAGGCCAGCCGCGCCGGTTATCTTGCGCCCGCGTACACTTTCGTCTTCGCTGCCGGCGGGGTCGCTTGGGAGCGCATTCTGGTGCGCCGTCAGGCGGCGTTGCGATACGCCTTCGTCGGGCTCTGGCTGCTCGCCGGGGCGGCGGTCGCTCCTCTGGCCATGCCCCTCCTGCCGGTCGATACGTACGTGCGTTACGCCGCTGCGCTCGGACAAAAGCCCGACACGGAGGAAAAGAAGGAATTAGCGGATCTGCCGCAGTGGTACGCCGACATGCAGGGTTGGTCACTGGTGGCCGATGCGATGGCCCGGGCGTTCGACACGCTTCCGGCGGAGGAGCGGAGACGCGCCGCGGTGTTTGGCGGCGACTACGGGGTCGCCGGCGCGATCGATTTCTTCGGTCCGGCGCTCGGCCTGCCAAAGGCGGTGAGTGGGCACAACAACTACTGGCTCTGGGGACCGCGCGATTGGGATGGCTCGGTCGCCGTCATCCCGACGCGCAACGAGCGCCGTCTGCGATTCCTTTTCGGCGACGTCCAGCGCGTCGGAACGATCGAATGCGGTCGTTGTATGCCGTACGAGAACCACCTGCCGATCTGGGTCGTCCGCCGCGCCCGGGTCTCGGTGCCGCAGCTCTGGTTCGCGGCCAAGCACTTCGATTGAGGCCGGCCCGGGGTCAGGGGGCCGGGCATTCGTCCGCAGCGCCGCCTGCCCCGATCTCGCTCGAGACGACGGCATCGGGTGGGCCGAACGGCTGACGGAAGTTGAAGGCGACCGCGCTCGGGCCGTGACGACGCAGGTGATCGAGCCGCTCGATGGCCTCCTCGATGGTCGGTACGTGTCCGCGCGGAATCCACCAGAGCGCGAACGACAGTTGGGCCAAACGCTCGAACCACTCGCGGCGACGCCGCATGACCTCGACGTGGCCGGAGCGATACGCGTAGTTGGCGAGCTCGGCGACGCTCTCCCATACCGAGAGATTGACCAGCAGGTCGTCGCCGAGCGGACGCAATGAGGTGGCGTCGCCTTCGGGGGTTTGCAGGCGCCAGACGAATCCGGGCGCGCGATCGGCGAGCTCATTGATCGGGTCGAGAGCGGCCACGAACTCCGCCATCGTGGGCGAGTCGAGTGGAGCCTTGAGGCGAGCCACGTTTACCTGGGCGAGCTGAAAGTCGGACATTGGGTTGGCCTCCGATGAGACGTCCGTGGTGGCGGCGGTTGTTCTATGCGCTATGCGCCGCGAACGAGAACTTCGGAACGGGAGAACGCTGATCCGAACGCAGTCTCGGCGCCAACGGCACGGGCGGGCGGGGTGCGTACGGGTGTCATGAAGGCGAGTGTACTCAGCAGCCCGGCCGGTTTGGCTCCTCGAGCCTCATCCCGGGGTGGTACGGCGACCACTGGCCCGTGGCCAGGGACGGCGAGGGATCGGGTCGGCGCTCCTGCCGCGAATACGGATCGGATGGCTAGCCGGACGAGGGAAGTTCTACGAATCGGATGCCACTGCGGAGAAGACGCGGCAGCCGTACGAATCGGCTGCCCCTTCGAGACCGGCGGTCCCCCGAATCGGCTGCCACTCCGCGGAGATGCCACCCCGCCGAAAAAGCGCCGCCAGCGCCTCCAACCCGTTCGCGGCATGGCTGGCGTTTGAAACAACTTCCGCCGGCGCCGGGCGGCTCCGCCGTTTGCCTTCTGTGGTAAACAGCCGCTTATCCGACGTTCCCGCCGCCACGCGTGCGCTCAACTCGCGCGACGGCACGACCCGAATTCGAAGAGGTTGCCCATGCGCGACATGCCGATGCTGCGACGGTTGCTTCGTCCCTCCGCCACCTTTCTGATCTCCTGCGGTCTTGCGGCCGCGCTTGCAGGCGGGGTGCTCGCCGCCGACAAGGCCCCCGCGAAGTCGGCGGCGACCAAGCCGGGATTCGACGACCCGCTGTTCAAGTCCATGCAGTGGCGGGAGATCGGCCCGTTCCGGGGCGGTCGCGTGGCAGCGGTCACGGGTATCGCCAATCAGCCGCTCACCTACTACTTCGGTGCGACCGGCGGCGGCGTCTGGAAGACCACGGACGGCGGCGAAAGCTGGAAGAACGTCTCCGACGGCTTCTTCGGCGGCTCGATCGGTGCCGTCGCGGTGGCGCCGTCCGACCCGAACGTGATTTACGTCGGCGGCGGTGAGGTCACGGTGCGCGGCAACGTCTCGGCCGGCGACGGCATGTGGAAGTCGACCGACGGCGGCGCCACGTGGACCAGAAGCGGCCTCGCGGATGCCGGGCAAATCCCCCGCCTGCGCGTGCACCCGACGGACCCGAACCTGGTGTACGCGGCCGTGCTCGGCCACACCTTCGGTCCGAACGACCAGCGCGGCGTCTTCCGCTCGAAGGACGGCGGCAAGACCTGGCAGCGCGTGCTCTTCGCGAGCCGCGACGCCGGCGCCGTCGATCTCGCCATGGATCCGACGAATCCGCGCATCCTGTACGCCACCACCTGGCGCTTCCGGCGCACGCCGTGGGGCTTCGACAGCGGCGGCGACGGCTCGGCGCTCTGGAAGTCGACGGACGGCGGCGACACCTGGAAGAACCTGACGCAGAATGTGACCAAGAAGTCCGGCCTGCCCAAGGGCACGCTCGGCATCATGGGCGTCACCGTGTCGCCGAGCAATTCGCAGAACCTCTACGCGATCATCGAGGCGGACGAGGGCGGCGTCTTCCGCTCGCGCGACGGCGGCGAGACCTGGACCAAGACCAACGAGAGCCGTGACCTGCGCCAGCGCGCCTGGTACTACTCGCGCATCTACGCCGATCCCAAGGACGAGGACGCGGTGTACGTCGTGAACGTGCAGTTCCACAAGAGCAAGGACGGCGGCAAGTCGTTCTCGACCATCCGCACGCCGCACGGCGACAACCACGACTTGTGGATCGCGCCCGACGACCCGCTGCGCATGATCGAGAGCAACGACGGCGGCGCCCAGGTGTCCTTCGACGGCGGCCGCACCTGGACGTCGCAGGACAACCAGCCGACCGCGCAGTTCTACCGCGTCTCGACCGACAACGACTTCCCGTACCGCATTCTCGGCGCGCAGCAGGACAACTCGGCGGTGCGCATCCGCTCGCGCTCGGACGACAGCGGCATCGGTCCGCGCGACTGGGACGTCACGGCCGGCGGCGAAAGCGGCTACATCGTGGCCGATCCGCGCGATTCGGACATCGTCTTCGGCGGTTCGTACGGCGGCCTGCTCACGGTGGTGAACCATCGCACCAACGAAGTGCGCGACGTGAATCCGTGGCCGGACAATCCCATGGGCTGGGGAGCCGCGGATCTCAAGTACCGCTTCCAGTGGAACTTCCCGATCTGCTTCTCGCCCAACGATCCGACGGTGCTCTACGCCGGTGCGAACGTGGTGTTCCGATCGCACGATCGCGGCGCGAGCTGGGAGGCGATCTCGCCGGATCTGACCCGCGACGACAAGACCAAGGAAGGTCCCGCGGGCGGTCCGATCACGAAGGACAACACCAGCGTCGAGTACTACGCCACGGTGTTCGCGATCGCCGAGTCGCCGGTCGAACCGGGCGTCATCTGGGCCGGTTCCGACGACGGCTTGGTGCACGTGACGCGCGACAACGGCAAGACTTGGAAGAAGGTGACGCCGGCGGGCCTCCCGGAGTGGGCGCAGATCAACGCCATCGACGCGAGCCCGCTCGAGAAGGGGGTCGCCTACGTCGCCGCGACGCGCTACAAGCTGGACGACAACCGGCCGTATCTGTTCAAGACGCGCGACTACGGCGCGACCTGGACCGAGATCGACCACGGGATTCCGGCCGACCAGTTCACGCGCGTCGTGCGCTCCGACACCAAGCGCCAAGGCCTGCTGTTTGCCGGCACGGAGCGGGGCATGTGGATGTCGTTCGACGACGGCGCCACCTGGCAGTCGCTGCAATTGAAGCTGCCGATCGTCCCCGTCACGGACCTGCTGATCAAGGGAGACGACCTCATCGCGGCGACGCAGGGCCGCGCGTTCTGGGTGCTCGACGACATCGGTCCGCTGCGCGAGATGACGCCCCAGGTCGCGACCGAAACCGTGCACGTCTTCAAGCCGACGACGGTCTTCCGCACGCAGGCGGGCGGCGGATTCTTCGTGCCCCGCAACCAGGGCGCCAACCCGCCGGGCGGCGTGGTGCTCGCGTACTCGTTGGTGGGGGTAAAGGACGGCACGCCGCTCAAGCTCGAGTTCCTCGACGCAAGCGGCAAGGTCCTGCGCACCTTCCACGGCGAGACCGCGAAGGAAGACCCGAAGCTCGAAGCCAAACCGGCCGGCGAGCCGGCCCCCATGTCCCCCGTCGAAGGCGCCCCCCCGCAGAAGGCCTCCGCCAAGGAAGCCGCCCAGACAGACGCGTCGGCGAAGACCGACGCGATCGGATCAACTGCGTCGGCGAAGACCGACGCGATGGGATCAACTGCGTCGGCGAAGCCCGACGCGATGAAGACACCGAAGCCCGACGCGACCAAGAAAGAGCCCGGCGCGAAGTCGCCCGACCCGAAAGACAAGAAGCCGAAGGTCAAGGAGGGCGAGCCCAAGGTGGACGGGCTGCCCGGCCTCAACCGCTTCGTCTGGAACCTGGAGACCGAGGCCGCGAAGGGCTTCCCGGGCCTCGTTCTCTGGGCGGGTACGGATCTCACCGGTCCGCGCGTGTTGCCCGGCGACTACCAGGCGCGTTTGACCGTGGGTGAGGGTGCCGAGGCGAAGACCCAGACCGTCACGTTCACGGTCAAGGCCGATCCGCGCTCGAAGACCACCGCGGCCGAGCTCACGGCGCAGTACGACTTCCTACTCGCGATCCGCGACAAGCTGACCGCGATGCACACCGAGATCCGCCGCATCCGGCAGGTGAGGAGCCAGCTCGACGCGCTCAAGGAGAAGGTGGGTGAAGACGAGAAGGCGAAGCCGATCGTCGAAGCCGCGGAGGCGCTCGACAAGAAGATGAAGGCGGTGGAGGAGGCCCTCTACCAGACCAAGAACAAGAGCCGCCAGGATCCGCTGAACTACCCCGTGCGCCTGAACGACAAGCTCGCGCTGCTCGGCAGCTCGGCGTCCACGGGCGACTACCCGCCGACCGCGCAGGCGATCGCCATCAAGAAGCAGCTCGACGCGCAGATCGACGAGCAGCTGGCGAAGCTCAAGGAAGTCTGGGACAAGGACCTGCCGGCGCTGAACGACCTGGTGAAGAAGAGCGACGTGCCGGCGGTGAGCAACGAGGTGAAGGAGGACGACGGCCCCGCCCCGGCCGGCCGCCGGCGCGGCGGTGAAGACGAGGACGGCGGCTCGGAGCGCGATTTTTAGTGCGCTCCCGCATGGCGGCGCTCGCCCGTCCGGTTGGCGGTGAGCGTCGCCTGCACGGCAGTTGTCCTGCCGTCCACCGATGAGTGCCGGTAGCGCGGAGTCGAGCTTCGAAGATGCAACGCAATCTAGCGCCGCCTGATCGCTGGCTCACCTTGAGCCGCCGTCTCTGGACGGTGGCTCTGGTCCTGTGGGTGGCGATCGTCTTCGTCGGTACGAAGACCGGCAAGTTCGGCGGTTTCCGGGCCGCGATCGGTTTCGTGCTGCTGTTCGTGGTCAGCATCGCGCGCAACGCCGATCCGGCGCTCCCCTGGCCGCGGCCGCTGGCGCTCCTCGCGAGCCTCGGCTTCATCGCGTTCTGCGGTTTGCTGATCCACGAACAGTGGGGCGCGAGCGACTGGCAGTACGTGGGCATGCTGGTGGCCATCCTGACCGTCTACTTGGTTCTGGTCGCGGTGGCGCTCACGCTCGAGCGGTCGCGCGCGGCGCGCCGCTGAATCGGCCTCGGGCCCAGGCGATCGCGCCGGCGAGTTGGCGAAACCGCGAGCCGTCCGCCGATCTCGCGAGGCCGGTCGCCCCGCGCCGTGCACAGGCCCCGCGCGTCTCGGTCAGCGCCGGGCTAGGATTCCCTCCACACGAACCAGGCAATGCACTGGAGGCTGGCATGAGCCGCATGTGGCAAACCGCGGTCGCCGTCGTTCTTACGCTGCTGTCGCTGCCGAGCCTCGCGCTCGCCGCAGCGGAGCCCATCGCGTCGCACTCCGAGTGGGATCAGGCGTATTCGCAAGAGATTCGCGCCGCCACGACCGGGCCCGAATTCATGACCGACCTGGTGGACCATCTCCCCGCTTCGGCCACCGTGCCGACGCCTGAGAAGGTGATTGGTTACATCGCGGGCGCCCCGGATCACCTGACGTACGCCGAGGACGTGCATCGCTACATGCGCGCGCTCGCCGCCGCCTCACCGCGCGTCAAGGTGTTCAGCATCGGGCAGACCGAGGAAGGCCGCGAGATGATCCTCGTGGCGATCTCCGACGAAGCGACGATCGCCAAGCTCGACGACTACAAGAACGTCACGCGCCGTCTCTCCGACCCGCGCGCACTTTCCGAGGCCGATGCCGAGGGCCTCATCCAGACCGGCAAGCCGATGTACTACATGACCGGCGCCATGCACTCGCCGGAGACCGGCTCCCCCGAGATGTTCATGGAGCTCGCCTATCGCCTGGCGGTCGAGGAGACGCCGTTCGTGCGTGCCATCCGCGCCAACGTCATCACGCTCATCACGCCGGTGCTCGAGGTCGACGGCCGCGACCGCATGGTCGACACGGTGCGCTATCAGCAGGCGACGCCCGGCGCCGTGCTGCCGCCGCTCGTGTACTGGGGGCACTACGTCGCGCACGACAACAATCGCGACGCCATGGGCATGGCGCTGAAGCTCACCCGCAACGTACTCGGCGCCTACTTCGACTGGCATCCGCAGGTGGTGCACGACTTCCACGAGTCGATTCCGTTCCTCTACGTCTCGACCGGTACCGGACCGTACAATCCCGCGCTCGATCCGATCGCGATCGACGAATGGCAGCGCATGGCGTACAACGAGACGCAATCCCTGACCGAGAAGGGCCTGGTCGGCGTGTGGACGCACGGCTTCTATGACGGCTGGGCGCCGAACTACATGTTCTGGATCGCGCACGGCCACAACTCGATCGGCCGCTTCTACGAGACCTTCGGCAACCTCGTGCCCTCGACCGAAGACCGCGTGGTGCGCGGCGCGAGCCAGCGCGAATGGTTCCGGCCGAACCCGCCCTACCCCAAAGTGCGTTGGGCGCTGCGCAACAACGTGAACTATCAACAGAGCGGCGCCTTGCTGGCGCTCAAGTACTTCGCCGACAATCGCGAGCACGTGCTGCGCACGTTCTGGACGCTCGGCAAGCGCTCGCTCGCCAAGGCGACCACCGAGGGCCCGGTGGCCTACGTCTTTCCCGGCGATCAGAAGCGGCTGGGACAACTGCGCGATCTGCTGAACCTGCTCCGCGACATGGGCATCGAAGTGCAGCGCACCGACCAGGCTGCGACGGTCGAGCCGGGCTGGCCGCCGAAGAAGAAAGACCAGGCCAAGGACGCGGCGGCTGTCGAAAAGGATGGCAATGCCGACAAGATGGTCGACGGCAAGGACGCGAAGAAGGACGACAAGAAGCTCGTCGCCCCTGATGCCACCAAGGACAAGGGGGCGGTGGCACTACCCGCCGGCAGCTTCGTGATCCGAATGGACCAACCGTACAGCCGCTTGGCCGACACGCTGCTCGACACGCAGTACGTGCTGGGGCAGGAGCGCGTGTACGACGACACCGGTTGGACACTGGGCCTCACGAAGAACGTCGACGTGAAGCGCATCGTCAACGGCGGCGTGCTCAAGGTGCCCATGCATCCGTGGGATGGGTCGATGGAGAAGAAACTGGCCGCGGGCAAGGTGCTGGCGATCCGCAATCACGCCGACACGGATCTCGTCCGCCTGCGTTTCGCCGCTCCCCAGGCGCGCTTCGCCGTGCTCGAGGAGGAGGACAAGACGGCCGCGCGGACGCTCGCTCCGGGCACGGTCATCGTGGACGCGACCGATGCGGTGCGGGCCGCCATGGACAAGCTCGGCAGCTTCGACGTGGTCGCGCTGGATGCGTGGCCGCAAGGGAAGCTCCACGACATTCCGGCGCCGCGGATCGCGATCCTGCACACCTGGCTCGACACCCAGGACGAAGGCTGGTTCCGGCTCGCCTTCGAGAGTCTGAAGGTGCCGTACGAGTACATCTCGACGCAGAAGATCGCCACGCTCGGCGACTTGCGCGGCCGCTACGACGTCATCGTCTTTCCCCCGGCCGGCGGCGAGCCGTCGGACGTCGTGAACGGGCTGCCGCCCGGGCCGCCGATTCCGTGGAAGAAGACGGCGTTGACGCCCAACCTGGGCGTCGACGAAACCGACGACATGCGCCCGGGCCTGGGCCTCGACGGCGTCGCGAGCCTGCAGCGATTCGTCGAGGACGGCGGCTTGCTGATCGCCGTGCGCGACTCGGCCGCCTGGGCGGTGCAGTATGGCCTGGCGCGGTTCGTGACCGTGGTGCCCAGCGAGAAGCTGCGCTGCCCGGGCTCCGTCCTCTTGGCGAAGGTGATCGACGCGAAGAGCCCGGTTGTCTACGGCTACGAGGAGACCGTGCCGGTGCAGTACGCCGGCTCACCGATCTTCCGCGTGGGCGAGAGTGCGCGGCGCGACAACGACCGCCGTCCGAGCGGGCGCGGTTCGAAGAGCGATCCCGACGTGCCGCAGGGGCGCGCCTTTGTCGAGACGCCCGAGCGACCCAAGCCCGGCCCCGGCGAGGAGGGTTTCCCGATGCCCGAGGACCAGGCGGTCTTCGCGGCGCCGTACATCCCGCGCATGGAGGATCGGCCGCGTGTCATCCTCGCGTTCCCCAAGGACGCCGACGGCATCCTGCTTTCGGGCATGCTCGACGGCGCCGACGAGATCGCCGGCACGCCGGTCGTGATCGACAGCCCGCGCGGCAAGGGGCACGTGCTGTTGTTCGCGGACAACCCGATGTGGCGCGTGAACACGCAGGGCAGCTACGCGCTGGTCTTCAACGCCATCCTGAACTCGGGACATCTCGGGCTCGGTTGGCCTCCGGCTCCGCCGGCGCCCGTAGCGGTGAAGGCCAAGTAACCGAGCGTCAGACGACGAGTCCAAGGGCCCTGCTGTTCGGCGGGGCCTTGGTCGTCCCATCCGGTCGTCGCGATCCGCGGACGACGGATGCCGGCTGCTGGACCGTCCTATGCCCGGCTCCTGGAATTCCGGCCGCACCGGGCCGGTTGCGAAAACCGAAACAAACCGATCCGCAGAGTGCACAGCGGCTGGAGCGATCGCGGTGGTGCTGGATCTCTCGAGGTCGATGCAATCCAGCGGCGAGGTTCGGGGCAACGACCGGGGCGCGCATTTCAGCCCGGCCGTTGCCCGATTTCGTCGGCGTTGCTATCGCATCGAGTCCGGCTCGCCGCGCGCCAAGCGTGCTTTCGCGCTGCGACCCGACGCGCTCACTTCTTCTGCGGCTTCCCGTTGAGCAGCTCCTGCGCCGCCGCGGCGTCCATGACGGCGTTGGTCAGCACGCAGTTGAATCCGGTCTCCAGGGGAAACATGAGCGCGTTGCGCGGATTCCCGAACTGCTTGTCGAGCTGGAAGATGATGCGCGTCAAACCGATCTTCTGCAGTGCGGGCGGGATGCCGTCGGAGATGAAACCGTACGAGCTCGAAAGCCCCATCGGGTAGAGCTGCGTGGGGACGCCCTTGAAGGTCGCCGACGCGGTCATGATCAGAGTCTTCACGTTGATGTCGTACGTGTTCACGACCTGCTGGCCGAGGAAAGTCTTGTACTTGGCCGTGCAGGCGGCGTCTTTCGCCGGGGCCGGGCTGCCGTTGTCCTGATAGGCGTTCGCTTGCATCAGCTTCGTGGCCACCGTCCCCTTCTGCGCCGCGGCAATGCCGGCGTCGACGGCGAGAAGGCCGGCCAGGGCGAGCGTGAGGGACACGAGTCGGCGAGTTCTCATGACGATTTCTCCATCGGTAGTCGCTCCGCAGCGCTCGACGGCGGATCCGTCGAACGGACTCGGAACGCGGTTCTCGGTGGGTCGATGACTGACGGCGCGCCCCATCACTGCACTGCATCCCCGGGAATCGCCCACGCGAAATCCGTCCGCGTCTGCGTCGCGAACCACGTCGGGTCGTTGAAGTTGATGTACCCGTTCGGCAGATAGGTCGCCGGATATCCGCCGTTGTTGTTTCCCGGCCAGCGGGCGGTGCCGTGGCAGGACATGCAGTTGGAGTCGATGCCGTCCGGAATGCCGGGGCTGGTTTCGAGGAAAGGGTTGAAGCAGACGACCGGCTTGCCCTTGGGGTCGGTCGCCGGGACGACCATCGAGTAGGCGGTGCACATCGCGTAGTTGCGCCACGGGCCCCGCACCTTGGCGTTGAGGTTGGCGCTGCCGCCCGGGAAGTCGTTCGGCGGGTTCTTGCCGCCCGACCACCAGAAGGTCTGCCAGGTCCAGTTGACGATCTCCTTGGTCGTCACATGCATGGCCGCGAGCACCGCGTAGTCGCCCGCTTCGGCGGTCATCCCCGGCACGCCCTGGGCCTGATTGAAGTCCTTGGCCTCGTCGGCGCTGAGCACGAAGCTGTAGATCATCGCGAGCGGCGCGTAGAGGTAGCGCTTGGCGTCGCAGACGAGCTTCGCGTTGAGGTTCGCCTGCTTCACCTCCGCCGGCGTCGCCGGGCGCAGCCCGGTCTTGGGATCTCCCTTGGGATCGACCAGAACGCAATTGAGCCAGGTGGTGGGCGTCGGGTTCTTGGCGTTGGTGGTGGCGTCGGCGCCGGTGCCCTGCCAGAGCGGGAAGGGCGTGAGCCCGGTCTTCTTCACCAGCCACATCACCGGCTTCGTGTCGATCGCTTCGCGCGGGAAGTCGACGATCTTGCGGTTCTCGACCGGCACCGTCTGCGCCCAGCTCGCGTTCAGGGTGTTGAGCGCCGCCTGCTGGGTGTAGAGGACCGAGGCGCCGCCGGGCGGCGTTGGGTGCGAGGCCATCAGGAACTTGCCCGAGGCGCCGCTGAACTTGTTGAACGAGACGATCTGGTCGGCGTCGGCACCGGCGGGCACCGCCACGCCGGCGCGACGCAGGTGATCGAACTGGTGAGGCCGGCGGAACTTGCGGGTGATGGTACGCGGGCCGGCTGCCAGTGGCGCGCCGGCGGCGACGAAGACTTCGTCGCTGCCGTACCAGGTCTCCCAGATCGGCAGGTGCTGAAGCCGGATCACGGCGTGGGACGGCGCCGACATGCCGCCCCAAACGTCCCAGGCGTGGTTGCGCATCGCCGTGGTGTCGTTCTTCGCCACCCAGCCGTCCACGACCGGCTGCGCGGTGGGGAAGTTGAAGCCGGTCGGGATGTCCTGCGGCTGGATGCCTGCCGCAGCGGCCTTTGCCGTCGCCTTGGCGGCCGGCGTCGTGGCCGCCGTCGGCTTGTCCTTCGCCGCCGGCGCCGCCGTCGCAGCGAGGCCGGCGGTCACCGCCCCGAGTCCCGCCAGCAGCAGGAGCACGCTACCGAGTCGCCCTGTCCGAAGCCCTCGCAGTCGCATACGCACGATCCCCCCTCGTTCGAGATCCGCCGGCGGCCGCCGCCGCACGCCTCGACGGCGCGGCCCACGGCACGACGCATCGAGCGGCCCCAGGCCGGGTCCACCCAGAAAGGAAGCGGTTCGTCGCGGGACGTTTCCTGACAAGAAATCCGTGGACGACGATCCCCGTGCCACGAGCTCTCCGAGCTTCGAGTCCTTGACCTGGGTTCGGCGGTTTCCTGTCAGGTTCCGGGCGGCTGCGGCAGCTACCCATCAAAGAGCACTTTGCGGCCCGCGCGCCCTCGGCCTGCGGTCCGAGACTTGGTGGCCGGGAGTTTCCGGCCGAGACGTTGCCGTCTGAGAGGGAGAGCGCCATGCGGTTGACGGTTCCGAGTGCGCAGCATCTTCATTGCCCGTGGTTCGCCGGTCTGTCGCAGTGCGGCCTGTTGCTGTTCGCCGCCGTGGCCGTCGTGCTCCCGGTCCGAGCGGCGGCCCAGAGCGCTCCCGCGCCGCCGGCACCGCCGCCAGTGACGCCCGGCTGCGCCTTCGCGCCGATCGATTCGGCCAAGTACGGCGAGCAGCCATTCGCGAATCCTCCCGAGGAGCGCTCGGTGAATGGCGTGCTGCAGTCGACGCTCACGGTGCGTTATACCGATCCGAAGACCACCACGCTCGGCGGCTGCCCGTTGCACCTACGGAGCTACGACGGTCGCCTGGTGGGGCCCACACTGCGGATCAAGGCGGGCGACACGATGCGCGTCGACCTCGACAACCGCCTGCCGGTCGAGACCCCCGACGAGGTCTCGGCGCAGATCGAGCAGGAGGCGAGCAACGCGTTCCTCGAGACCAAGCCGCATTCCTTCAACACCACCAACCTGCACACGCACGGCCTGCACGTCTCGCCGTCCGGCAACAGCGACAACGTGCTGCTCGCGATCGCGCCGCAGACGGCGTTTCCGTACGAGATCCGCGTGCCCCCGAACCACCCACCGGGCACGTTCTGGTACCACGCGCACGCCCACGGCTCGACGGCGGTGCAGGTCGGCAGCGGCATGGAGGGGGCGCTGGTCATCGACGACGATCCCGCCAGGATCCCCGAGCCGCTGCGCGCGGCGAACGCGCACGAGCGGGTGATGGTGCTGCAGACGACCCTCTACGACGCGCAGGGCGAGGTGAAGGACATCGCGGCCTTCTTTCCCGGCAGTGCCAGCGATCCCGAGTGCAAGGCCCAGAAGCCGGACTGCACCTGGGCGGGCTCACAGCGCCGGGTGACGATCAACGGCCAGATCGTGCCGATCATCGTCATGCGCCCAGGCGAGGTGCAGCGCTGGCGGATGATCGACGCGGGTTTCCGCGAGTCGTTCAACCTGCGCCTGGAGAAGCACGTGCTGCACGAGATCGCACTCGACGGCCTCTATCTCGGCCGGGTGGACGACTGGGACGGCAACGGCGCCGCGCACACGGTGGAGCTCGAGCCTGGGTATCGGAGCGATGTCCTGGTCGAGGCGGGCATGGCGCCGGGGGACTACAAGTTGATCGACGTCGCGACGAACGGATATCAGCCCCCGCCGGCGGCCTGCACCGACAATCCCGCGACGACGACTCCGTCTGGCATCACAAGGGCGGCGCCGATGGCGCCGCCTCTGACTCAAGCGTCGCCGCTGGCGCCGCCGGTGACTCAAGCGTCGCCGGTGGCGCCGCCGGTGACTCAAGCGTCGCCGGTGGCGCCGCTCCTGACTTCAGGCGCGACCGTGGCGGGCGCAGTGCGCGCTTCGCTGCTCGGGGGCAACGAGCCGGAGAACGTGCTCGCGATCGTGCGCGTCGAGGGCCAGCCGATGGTGCCGGCGATGCGCGTCCCGACCAGCGCGGAGATGGCCCCGCTCGCGCCCTTCCCCGGCGTCGACCTCTCGGCGCACGCCGACGGCGTGCAGCAGGTGACCTTCAAGATCGGCAGCAGCGACGATCCCGCCGACCCGCGCAACTCGTTCCAAGTGAACTTCCGCGCCTTCGCGCCGACGCACGTGCGCAAAGTCCTGCTCGACCACACGGACGTCTGGACGCTCACCACCGTGGGCGACCCTCCCTGCGTCCCCCGCCGCCCCGCGAGCTCGACCTCGAACCCCTCGATCCCGCCGTTGCCGCACGTCTTCCACATCCACGTGAACCCCTTCCAGGTCACGCGCCTCGACCCCACTGGGAAGCCGGAGATGGTCTGGAAAGACACCCAACTCGTGCCCCCGGCCGCGCAGCTGCGCGTGTTCACGCGGTACACGGACTACATCGGGCAGTTCGTGATGCATTGCCACATTCTCGATCATGAGGATTTGGGAATGATGGAGATTGTGGAGGTGGTGCAGGGGGGGAGCGCGCAATCGTTGCCGGGGCATGAGGGGCACTGGCGATAGGGCGGCCAGTACTCAGTGAGCCGCATATGCCCGCCTGTCTCAAATACCGAGCGACAATTCCGCTTGGGGCGGAGTTGTCGATCAGAAGGAGCCGAATGCGACTGGTGAAGAGAGGAGGGAAGCACGTGGCTGTAAGAAACCAATCGACTGCGTTGCAAATGGTCTGCCTCTCGGGAGCGACACACGGTACATTGGCAGTTCGCCTTGAGGGCCCAGCATGGCATGTTGTTGCCAGCGCGGTCGGGCCCGGGGTGCAGCCGTTCGAAAGCGAGCCAGAGGACCTCTACCGCTCGATTCGATGTTCAATGGAGGCGCTCGCATCGTGTGCCCCGTCGTGGCTGCCTGCAGAGGCCGGGCCTTTGGCCTTCGTCGTGGCTATGTCCGGTCAGACGTCCGCGGATCTACTTGGTGTGCTGCGCCGAGCGGTTGCAGATGGCGTAGGCACAGCCGTCGCGGCGCAAGACATTCGATGGATTACGCGAGGGCGAGGCCTCGCCGAGCCAGAGGCTGTGGGAAATCGGCCGGTTCTCGTTCTTAAGGCGGGTACAGTTGCGTTTGCACAACACTTCTCGATCGAGGGCGGCCTGATTGTGAGCGACCGCAGGGCAGGGGGTTGGGGACCTCTCACCGGCAATGACGGCGGTGCCTACTACATCGGATCCCGTATGTTAGGTCGCTTCTTCCACGAGCTGGACGGCAGAGCTCCGACGACGAAACTGACCGAGCTATCCCAATCGCTGGTGGGGCACGATGCCCTAGTCGAGCCCGACAAATGCGTCGCCGCTCTCCTTTCATGGATTCGTCGATCGAGAGCGCGTGGGACACTCAAGCAAGACGTGGCGTCACTGGCTCAAACGTGCGCCTATCTTCATCGCGAGGTCGGAGATCCCTTCTGCGGATCGATACTAGAAGAGGCTGCCGAGGCATTGCTCTGCAGCGCGCGAGCACTGCTCGCGAGCGTCAGGTCCTCTGGCAGGTTGGCTCTCGTGCCCACGCTGTGTCTGTTGCATGGGGCGGTCCTGCTCGACAACGAGCACTATCGCCGACGCCTAGACGTCGGGCTAGAGACCCTGTTTTTGGAGATGGGTTTCCCGCCTCCTGAGATCAAAGCAGCACGCCATCGCCCCCTACTTGGTTGCTTGGTGTTCGGTCTTCGCGAAGTAGCGGGCTATTCCGCTCGCGAAGCTCGAGAGGTCGCTCTAGCCGCTGTCGCGAACGACGAGGTGTTCAGTGAGGGGCGCGATGACAGACCTTTCTAATGCGCTCGCTTCACTACCCGCTCCACGGGCTGCCATCGTCCAGGGCGTGGAGCGTGCCCTGGCGCGCATCGTCAGACCAGATATGTCCGAAGCACTTGAAGAACTCTGCGATCAAGCAAGGCGGGCCATCGACCATGCAGTACAGATCGCGAGAGCGGCATCTACCGGCCGGCGTCTTGTCGTCTCGCTGGACATCTGCGAGCTCCTCGACGCTTCGGAGACGGACCGTTCGAGAGCACTTCGTCGCGCCGGCCTTCCGGATCGTCGGGTACTTGTAGACGTGTTGGCTTCGCGTCGAGCCCTGGAAATCGTAAAGAGTGGCGCGATGTCGTTTACCCTGCTCCCGGGGGTTAGTGCCGAAGCCACCAACCGACTGCGAAACGCATACGCGCGGGCCGGGCGTCTACTTCGATCCCTTCGTGACGCTCCACCGGCTGCGCCGCGGTCAGCGAAATCTTGGTCCCAGCAGCGTGTCGTTAAACGCGACCACACGCGGCGCGAAAAGTGGATTCGCGACGATGCGGCAGCTATCCTGTCTTCGAGTCGTCTTCTTGACCTCCTCGAGGAGCTACTCGGACTTCCCGGCTATGTCAGCGCGACCGAACTCGCCGGCGGTTTTGCCTTAGTACACGACGAAATAATGGACTTTGCGGGCCAGATTGCCAAGGCGAGAAAGCCGGGGGCCGGCGAGGACACGCGATTCGCAGACTTGATGGACTCCGTGAACCTCTTGTTTGCGGCCGGCGCCACGAACGAGGACACAATCGTATGCCATATGACGAGGACAGCCACGCTCCATCGGCTGCCGTCTGGTGGCTACATGCGGTTTGCGCCCGAGGCCGAGGTCGGTCGCGGCGGCCTTGGACCGCCGGTGCCAACGCTAATACACCCTCACGTCGTGACTCTCTTGTCGCTTCTTGGAATGCGCTCAGGCGGCCTAGCTGATACCTATGAGCGCGCTGAGGAGTTCGGGCGACATGCAGCCCAGGCGCTGTCGTTTATTCGAACGTACGCTTTTCACTTGCGCACGGCCACGGGGTTCGGAGTTCTCAGGAATGACGTCGACGAGCTGATTAACGTTCAGACGCGAAATCGAGCGCATGGAAATGTTCTGGCGATGTTCTTGAACCACGTCCTCGAGGATCTCTTGTACGCAGAGCAGCTTACGGCGCGTCGGCATTCGCGCCAAGAGGTTGCGGTAATAAATAGAAAGAATGCCCAAGCCCTAGTAGCCATGCAGCAGCGAAGCATGCTTCGGGTCGTACACCTTCTCAGTCCCTCGCTGGGCCTGGCGTCCACGGAGCTGGCCGCGGCCGTTCTGGACGGTGACCCGACGATGGCGGAAGCAGCAGGGTTCTTTGTTGAGCGATCGAATCCGGGCTCCCGTGCGAGGGAATGTCGAATCTTCGCGGAAGCGGACCGTACCTGGCTCGTAGCCGGCGTTTCGATCAGCGAGAGGGCGACGAACGGTTCGATCAACATCTACTGGCCTTCGGAGCAGGCGCTTACTGAGTTCGTGAAGGCAGTGTATGGGGCGCTGGGCGAGAGAGTGATGGTGCTGTGGGAGAGCCATGAACCGAGGCTTCGGACATGTTTGGGCGCGCGCAAGAAGGGCGGTCCGGAGTGTGCCGAGGTGCTTGCGCGATTGGCAGAAGGCCCTGCGCGAGCCGCGCAGCTTGGCGCAGGCGGAGTGCTTGCGACGTGGGAGAGCCCTGGCCTCGGCCGAGATGGACTTACTGGAATCTCGTTCGACGCGGCGAGTGCGAACGTGGCGCGGAGGTGCTACGAGTCCTTTGGACCGGCCGTTGCCTGGGAGGCGTTGTATGAGATTGCCACGCGACTGTTGGCGAAGCCGAGGAAGGACGAGGCGAGATGACGAACTTTGAGCTCGTGCAGATGCTGGTGGAGTTCGCCATGCAAGGTAAGTACGAATCGCACCTCATATTCCATCGCGCTGGCGAGGGCGCGACATACGTGTTCTGTTGGGGCAGTAGCAAGGTTGACGCTTGCGATGTAACTACTGAAGTCAAGCGGGCAACAAGGATTGGAGTGTTTGGGTATCGCCTGAACGCGAGAAATAGGGACTTCCTCTGCGCAGTGGAGATAGTCATCGACGAGCCGTATCAGCTTGCAAGAATTGACGCTTCGGAACTTAGTCCTGAGCCAAGGCAAAGGCACGAGTTCGACCTGAAGATGAATGCGGAAGACCCCTGTACGGAGAGAGTTCGTTTTGAGCTGGTTGTGACTCCTGCGTTGCGGGACGCGTTCGACGCGCGACTCGAGGTGGGCCTCCGGGTCGGCGGCAAGCCGAAGGCTCAAAAGAGCTTGAGTTTGGTCGCGGTGAGTCGATGACGGCCTGGCTCGAATGGACGCCTTATGCGGTGGGAATGTTCTTCGCGTTAAGCCGATTCCCGTCGAGGATCTTGTCTGCACGCGAGAGGCAGAACATGGGAGATGGGCGGCTGGCGGCCTGCAAAGCGTGGTCGAGCGCGTCCGATGTGGTGACACTGCCCTGGCTGTCGGCTTCATATTTTGTCGCGACTATGGGTCATTCTGCCTCTGCCTCATATAGCGCTACTTTCGTATTGGCGGCGTTGGTCACGGTGCTCGCTCTCTGTGCGGTTACAGTTGTAATCGTCAGCTCCGTGAGC
>WBZN01000870.1_pt1 | contig 19790 bp, 22 predicted proteins | sample 5204281 | NCBI WGS metagenome assembly WBZN01 (sample SAMN12344347, study PRJNA552823) | activated sludge metagenome | biome: Activated sludge suspended growth; feature: Nitrification reactor; material: Wastewater; isolation source: activated sludge from nitrification reactor of wastewater... | reverse complement strand
TTCCTACCGGCTCAAGGAGAAGCTCAAAGCTGGACTCGTGCGGGTCGAAGAAGCGTCAGCGACGAATTAACCCGGGTGGGGAATTTTCGATGACCATAACTGGGGAAATTTGGATGACCCTTGACACAACGGCGCGACAGCATTCACCACAGACGAGGTTTCCAATGGACCACACGCCCATTCACTTTCACTACTTGCAACAGAAACTCCAGGAATGGAAGGCCAATGACCTGTTGTTTCCCCCACTCCAGCTGAGTTGGATGCGCTTTCAGGAGGTCGCCACGCGGGAGATCCTGCCGGTGCTTCACGAGGCACGAGCCATCCTGGAGGCCGAGGGATTGGACGTCTCCATCACCGATCTGGATGAGGAGACACGGTCATTGGGGTTGTACGTGAAGGATGTCGGCCTGTTTTTTACGGCCAGTGACGACGCGAGGACGATCCATCTCACGGCTCGCCGTCTGAACGCAGAGGAGGCCGGCTATGAAAGCCGCCTCCGCTACGAGAGCGCAAACGGGGACGCCCTCCGCCGGCTGGTGGAGGAGACGCTCCTTCGGCTGCTGGGCCCTCGGCGAGCCACCCCCGTGAATCAGTAAGCGATCATGGTGGCGCGGCGTGCAGGACGCCGTCGCGCCACCATTCAGGGTCAGAACCACACGCTCACGTGAACAAGTGAGGAAGACGATGCGAGATGAGAGCCCGACATTGTGGAAGTTGAGAATGGCGATACGCGACGGGCAAGATGCAGGAGACTTACCGTGCGAATCGGTGCCAGGTCGTCAATTTCAGGTCATGGCCAACGAGATCGCGGCGCCGGTCTTGAGCACCATGGTCAATGCCCTTTGCTTGGAGGGCCTGTCCGCTTATCTCATTCTGGCCCTGGATGCGGCCACGCCCTACGTCGGGCTCGAGATCGCCGAGCCGGTGACCACGCTCTGGATCTACCCGTCGGCGAGCGCCCAGGGCATCACCACGAGCGTCCACGGCGGATGCTATCTCGACTATAACTGCGATCGACTGGTGCCGTATCGACTCGTCAGTATGACACGATTGGACGTCATCCTGACTGAACAGCTCCGGCTGGTCCTGTCCCCGTCCTTTCCTCTGATCTAAGTGCGGATCCGCCCATCGTTCGGATCGGACAATGGCCATACAACCTCCTACGAGGCCTCCGCGCACAAACAATTGCATCCAGAGCGCACCACTCACGAATGGCTGAGAAGCAGAGGGCGGCTCGTGAACAACCGTCGCAGCTCCGTCTTGCTGAACAACACAACACAGGCAAGGGTTGGAATCGAGGATGACGATCATGGACGAGCGTGACGCCTTGAGAAGTTCAGACCGGCTGTCCGCGATGACCCGGATTCAGCGCGTCATCATGGCCGAATTCCTCAAGATCATTAACCACCAAAACCATCATCACGATCAACATCCAAGGAAGTCTTATGAGCAGCACACAATCGAACCCTTTCCAAACCCCTTCCGGTCAGGACGCACCAATTTCAACCCCTCAGGGTAGGCCAGTCCCAACAGACGATGGCGCAACCATAGCCTCCAGCCCGTCCGACAATGATATCGTGCGCGCAATCCGCTGTGTGAGCGTCTGGATCAATCGAAACGTTGGGTCTGATGAACTCGTGGTCACGATGAGAGCCGTCGGGGGGAAACTCGACGAGATCCTCGAACGCCTGCCCCACGACCGAATGAGTGGCCAACTCATGAGTGTTAAGGCCGCCGCACAATTTTTATCGATAAGTGAGCGCACCATTCGAGAGCGTATCGCTACCCGGCAGTGGCCCGCCTACCGCAGCGGCAACGCAGTACGCGTGGATCCACTAGAACTAAAATCCTTGATGGCAAAAGAAGCTCGATAAAGCGGCCACATCGAGCAGGCTATCTGGACAAACCTCGCAGATAGACAAGCGGACGACATCACTCCCGACGGGCCGGCTATCGGATTCCCTGCGTCCGCACTTTGCTAGGACGGGTACCGGCAGCGGGCACAGTCAACAGCTGACGCACGGCATAGAGAGCTCGCACAGCCTGATGACTGCGCGCCAGAACCTGCTCTCTAAAGTGTGCGACAGATTCCGACGCTCTCTGATTCACCATATTGCAATACTCGCGCGAGGCCCATTCAACATCCAGTGTGGAAAGCAGTTCATAGCGGTGCCGATCCGGCAGAACTTCAACTATATGCCTAATAGACGTATCACGACGAGGGATGGCATCATAAACACCATGATGGATTCTTGGGTCGTAATACTTACTTCTGATGATTTCGCGAACATCTACACAACGTGAGATTAGCTCCTTCACTAAGGGTTTGTGAGGAGAATCGCGGGGCAATCGCTGTCGCAAGGATTTCAACGTCCCCAAAACAGCCCCTGAATACACGACAATTGCCCCCTTGGTTCCCAGTCGACCCACGAGTGATTCAAGAAAGGCCAGGACAGGGGCTCGTTCTCGACCGAGATCCACCCAGTCTTCCCAGTTCACCATCCCACCTTCGGACTCCCGAAGCAGGCTCCACTGAAATGGCACGCGTTCATACGGCTTCATTCCAGAAAATAGCGGGACTCCATACCAGGCCGTCTCAAGGTGGAGGTAATGAATCGGATAGGGCAATCGCTTCATGACTGTTGGAAGATGAGAACTACGCCATTCCTTCCGCTGAACAGCATGCTGTTGCATAGAGGAGAGAGAAAAGCCGGGAGGAATTTGATCGAAGGTCCGCACTCCACGGGCTACCAGCTTGGGAATTTGCCGTTCTCCGTCTGGCAAATAGCCAACCCACTGGGCCGGTTTGTTCTTCGTACAGTGTGCCCAGAACTCACATGGATAGGGCTGCCAACAGTGGGCCCCGGGCTCGACACTTGGAGGGTGTGGTGCTCCCAGGACACGCTTCATGATCTGAACGTGCTTTGGGATCTCCTTGCTCAGTCCCTCTATATCGGACGACACATCGGTAACTCTGAGAAACCGATCAGGGCTGAGGACTGAACCATGGCGATATTCTCGATTGATGTGCATAACAGAGTGCCGGTGCACGTTCATACCGCACCCTTGCAACACATACGCTTGCAAAGCCACGTCCCACCGGTGAGCTTCCTTTGCGCTGGTCGTCGATTTGCACTCGATGAGGTGCCAGCTGTCATCCGGCTGTCGTTCCAAGATATCGACACGAATGAAAACGTCATCGAATACGAATGCGGCTTCAAAGATGGCAGGCACAGTTCGATTAGTCACAAGAGCCTGCGTCTTGGCTAGGGCTGTTTTCTGGTCATCCCGGTGTAACGACACCAAGACTCCTCCGGGGAATCGACCGTGCGTACATTCACCGAAGTCACGCCCAAAATCGAATAGTGCCTGTTGCGCCTCTGTCGGAGGTATTGCCCATTCACGATGATGCCTATCGAGATACATTTTCTTCATACACTGGCGCCCAGCTATGAATCTAGACTTCGTCAGAAGATACGGGCGAGAAGGAGTGGTTCCGGGCATTTTGCTTTTCGGCAAAGAGTGTGACGAGACTGTTATGCAACCTCGGACAAAGACCGCTGCACTGTCGCAGAGTCGGAATCATCGCGAGTGGCATTCTCCATCCGCCTCACATCTTCTAGCGTCTCAACGCGTCGTCCAGGACGCGCCTGTGGCGAATCATTCCACTCATGCTCTCGAATGAACGTGTCTGCTAACGCGGCTACTGTATCTTTGGGTGGGAGAGGAACAGGCCCCGCGTAATCCTCCTCCCCTGACAAAACCTGAAGCTCGGGCCATTCCGTCTTTGGTTCTAATTTCGCGCCTGTTGGGGGGCGTCGATACCCATGGACATACAACAGCTTGACCCGCAATGCGTCGAAAGCCAATCGCCGCGTGGTGCGATTGACATGTTTGGCAATTCCGTTCACGCGCTCCGTATAGCCATTCGTGATATTCGGCCACTTGAAAAGATTAAAGACTTCCTTCTGCCACTGACGAACCTGATTGATTCGGGGTCGGAACGCGTCCGGTGCCAACGTGAGACATTGCTTTTCCCACGCCTGATATAACGCACGACCACGCGACTGAGTCGGGGCGCTCCAGATCTCGCAGAACGACTCTTTGAGCTCATAGGCCGTCGCTAATGCCGGGACTGAGGCCTTCCAGTACTCCAGTGCGTCTTGATCCTGCGCGCTCAGATTATGCCGGCGCTTTCGGACAATACGTGTGTCGTATTTCAGCCTCACCCCCCGGCGTCGTTTTAAGGCTCGTCGCACATGATCGACCGCCTTCGTCCCTAGTTGAATCAAATGGAACTTATCGATCACAATCACCGCATCAGGCAACATGTCTCGCACGATCTTCCGGTACTGGGTGCACAGGTCCATGCAGACTACCGCGACTTCCTCACGGCCTGGCATCCTCCTCAAGAACGTACTGATCGTGCCTGGCTTGGTATCAGGAAGGATGTCATAGACGAGCTTGTGTTGGAGATTCGTCAACACGATCCGCGGGGTCCCTCGGATCGTGACCTCGTCAATACCCAGCCATCGAGGCGTGGGAAGATGCGCGATGGCATCGACGGCTTGAAAGAAGGAATGGGCTACCCGACGGACAGTCGCCTCATGCACCCCATATTCTTTAGCAACATGCGAGAACGGACGATGCAGGGAATTGCGTGCGATGGCTTCGACCAGGCGGCGTGTGGCATGTCGCGACGCATCAAGGCAGTCGAGCGAGGGGAAAAACAACACCGAACAGTGAACGCATTTATAGCGTTGACGAGTGAGCCGGACACGGACAGGCAATCCGTGCAGAGGGAGGTCATCGAAGCGAAAGTCCTTACGTCCATACTTGAGGAAGGAGGTGCTAGTGTGACAACCCGGGCACTGCTGTGGTGGCTCAACGGTCACCGCTCTGAACTTCCAACGTAGGCCCTTATGTGTTTGCCAAACCTGAATTGCTTGAAGATTCAACATGTGGCTCAACCACATGTTGTTCTGGACTCCTTGCTCGATCCATCTCGGGTCGATGGGGTTATCCTTCTTCGATCGAGGACGCATCCACTCAACTGTAGCACCTCTTCTCTACCGAACATGATCGGCGCTAGAGAGCGAATATCCCTCCTGCTCGTTGTGACTCATTACGTTATATTGTTGAAGCCATCACACCTTTTGCCGAAATTCCTGTACCGATAACTAGCCTCCTCCCTCTATCCCATTTTCCCCGTCGTCGACATCTTTCCCTTTATTCGCCCGTCCTCGTCCATGGCGTTAGTACACGAGAGCCATCCCGGGACCTCCTCCTGTGTTTCTCATTAACCCGGAGGTTCTTCCCATGGATTCTCGTTATACCCGTGTCCGCAAAGGCCCCTTCACCTGTGCGACGTACCAAGATGGTACGCAATGGATCTATGTGCGTGTGTATTACGAACATCATGAGCACACGCTTGGACGCTACCCCACACACGATGACGCGCAGCGTGCTTATGATGAGTTTTCTTTGCAGCAGGCGCTTCAACGTTTCCCTGAATTGACGCCCGAGCAACAGGGACTGCTCGAACAGACAATAGCTGCCCATCCTCCTGTCGCAGAGCCCCTCGCTCGGATGCTACGGAACTGGCGCCCCATTGAGCTTGGCCAGGACTTCCGCCACCGCAAGCCCTTCTCACCGAAGCGTCACTCCTCAGTGAGCAAACCCATTCGTGGCATACGAAAGGTTTTCGTGAAGAACGGAGATCCTCGATGGCTCCTGGCTCTTACCCATAACCATGACGTGAAGTATCGCCGTTTCTCATCATTGCAGGACGCCGAAGACTACTACCTCAAAGCACAGGTCCAACGTGCATTAGCAGCGTTTCCTTCATTGACAGATGCCCAGGTGCAGGAACTCACGGCACTTCAGAAAGAGGCCTTGTTGAAGCCCGTCGTGGACCTTCTTCTTCATTCTTGGACGCTTGCGCAGAAACACAAACCAAAGCGAAAACGACGTCAGGGAACCCGGCTTTTTCAATCAGGACGCCCCCAGCACCAGAGCCAAAAACCGACCGGGCCACCACCAGACCCTGGAATTTCCTTTGCCGACTATGCCTATCGCTGGTTCCTTGCCACACGTGACGGCTGGTCTGCGGACACCCAGGAGATCGTTCGATCGCTCTGCACGAAGCATTTGTTGCCTGCTTTTGGGCCAACTCCTGTCCGGGATCTCACGAGCGAAATGATCGCAGAGTGGCTTCAGGGCCAACTGAAACAATATTCCCTGCAGCACTGCTGCCACATGCGGACCAAGCTGGTGAGCATACTCTACGCCGCAATGGCGGATCAGCTGATTACCAGTAACGCAGCCACGGGGCCAGGCTGCATGCTTCCCTTCAAGGCCCTTCACAATCAAAGTGCACAGTAACCAGAAAGGACACACATCATGACGACCACACACTCTAAGGACTCCAAAGACCGAGGCATTTGTGAGCGAAAACTTAACAACGGCACGATCATTTACTACATCCGCCTGTACCATAACGGAAAGCCCGTCGTCTTTGGGCGATTCCACAGCAAGTCCACCGCACGAAAGATCTACGCCAAGGCAAAAGTGGAGCAAGATGAAGGACGGTTTGATCCGGCCAAATATCAAGTCCGAGGACCAGCTCCCAAGAAGCTCCAAGGCCCACTGATCTTCAAGGACTATGCCGAACAATGGCTCAAAGAACACACCTCTGCCTATAAGCCTTCGACGTTGAGAGGGTATCGCTCAATTCTAAAAGGCTGGCTTTACCCGACCATCGGAAACGTCCCTATGGCCGCCCTCACTCGCCAGGTGATCAGAACGGGGATCCTGGAGGAGATAGCACGCCGCACGGACGATCGTGAGAAGCTCACGGATCGGACCAAGCGAAGCGTTTATCAAGTCATCAAACGCGTGATGAAAACGGCGTTCCGTGACGAATTGGTTTCACGCAACCACGCAGAGGATCTTGATCAGTTCTTTCGGTCTCCAGCCAAGTTTCTAGTCGTCCCGCTCACGGAAGAAGAGGAGAAGCGGTTTCTCGAAGCCGTCCAACGCTATGCCCCTGAGTGGTATGTCTTATTTTTCCTCCTGCTGCGAACCGGCCTCCGTATTGGAGAAGCCTTGGCCCTTCAACCAAGCGACATACATTTCAAGGAACGCTATATCTCAGTCGTCCGGAATTGGACCTTTGGTGGCATTCAAACCACTAAAACTGACAAGGGCCGCTGCGTGGATCTCGCGCGCAAGCTTGCCGAAGTGCTCAAGAACCATATTACCGAACAGCGACTCGAAGCTGCCCGTCGTTGGGAACACCCCCCGATCTGGCTGTTTCCTGGACAAGGGAAAGATCCCATCAGTCAGGATTACGTTCGGACGAACGTGTTCCACATGGTCCTTCGGAAGGCCGGTTTTCGCCGGTTTCGGATTCACGACCTCCGGCACACCTTTGCTACCCGTTTGCTCCTCAAAGGCGACCGCCATGGGATCACCCTGAAGTACGTGAGTGAACAACTCGGTCATGCCTCGATCGCCACAACGGCTGACATCTATACACACTTAATTCCGCAGGGAAACCTCCGGGCCATTGATGCCCTGGACGAACCCCATGACCGCCTCCAGGAGGGCGACACTTCGGATACCGCTACTTCAGCTGACACTGAGGAAGCGGCCTAAGAGGAACGCCGCGTCAACACAAGTGTTTGGCGCGGCACCCTATAGGAAACCGGGCCTCCAGGCGTCGGGAAATCGTTGTAATGTCCTGACGCCTGGCTCCTCGCCATGCAACAAAATCGCGGCTCTTCGCTGTGAGCCATGAAGACGTTATGCGCCACTCTGCACACAAGTGAAGGGCGTACCGACACTCAAGTGTCGGTGAGTGTCGGAAAAACTGGTGGTCAGGCATAGAGGGTTTTATGAGACACAAACCATCTCAGGGGAGCTTCACGCGTGCCGTTCCGTCGCGACGGCAAGCAGGACACACCTCTAGAGAAAAGTACCCTCGGACCAGACCTTTGCTTCGTTCTGAACCACAATCGGCAATCCCTGCCAGCAGCCGTGCGCAATCTCGTAGACGGCTGTAGCCCATTGCTTCCTAAGAGGTGGTGTATGACCTTCGACGCATCTGAATTGGCTGAATTTGCAGAAAACATCATGAACATCGATATTCTTCATGGGGGCCTGCGGCCCGACCATCTGGTACTACCGTTGGCTGGGTACTCACAATTCCTAAAGGATCCTGGCTATGCAATTGACGATGCGCCTCCAGCACCCCTGTTATCCAACGAAACCGAGCTCCTCACCATCGACGAGGTCTTAAGAAACTATGATCCGAAGAACCAACGCATCACGCTTTTTCAACCCAATATCCAAAAAGCTGCGCACATATTGGACTGCGATGAATGGGACCTCACCTATGTCATTCGCTATCATGAATATGCACATGCAGCCATCCATCTGGCAGTCACCGCTGAAGACCATCTGAAAGCGATCCAAGATAAGAGATTTGCCAGTCACGACTTCGGGCATTGACACGCACCTACTCAAATATTGCCCCTTGTGTGCACGAGCATCTAGCTCAGCTCGTCACCTATCATGTCTTAAAGAGAGTCTCCGAATCGTTCGCACCCGAGATAGTGGTGAACGCCGCTCATCGAATGCTGGATGTGTTCAACAAGCTCATGCGGCGACAACCCGCGAGCTATCGGGTCGATCGTTATCTGGGAACGCCCCTCACCCGCCTGAATGGGACCATTCGCCTCATCAAGGAGGAGTCGCTCGCGGGCACATTCACCGCCTGGAAGAATATTATGGAGTTGGATTAACAAAGAGAACGCTGATGATCATTGATATTCCCACCTTGGACGTACGACCATCCTGAGAACTCGTAACTCGAACGGTCACCTCATTGTTTCATGGGTACAACCTCTCGTGTCCCAACCGGGAGCGTCGGAGCACTGTGCCGCCTCCCTCTTCGACCTCTCTTTCACCATGCAGTAGGAGGCCAACCGGACTCCCCTTGCGCGTGCCCCATCAAGACGACTATCTGGACCAACCGCAGGTACCGACCATTCGTACCGAGAACACTGCAACTGCCTCCCAGACTCGTAGCAATCTCTGCATGAGCCACGAAGATGGGCACGAAAGAGTGCGCGTCAACATCTGGCTCTCCAGGACTTACGGACCGAGACGGCTGTGAGACGAAACGGTCGTGGGCCTTCCTACGCCTTCCTTGCTTCCCCTCGAATGAAGGGATCACCTTCGACCGACAAATATCATGCAGGCCAATCCGGGCTTGCTCTGGTCTTTTCCGCAGCAAGGGAAACACACTCCCGCTACCCATCCGTCTTTGCCTGGAAACGCAGGGCACATGCTTCGCACAAGGCCACGTTCGAATCTAAACATCGGTCATCCCGTCGCGACGACACCTCCCTCCAGCAGGTGCAGGCACACGACACACCCGACGAACCGTGTGCCAGCCGAGCAGGTCACCCTGCCACGATGAACGCCTTGGACACGACGGAGGGTCGCCGTCGCGACGACCGGCGAGGTAGAAACCCGTCACGTCAACTTAGATGACGTGAGCACGCCTCGGCAACGTTCCAGACCTCGTGGGTCGAGTTTCGCGAGTAATGCGCCATCGAACAAGAGCCACGGGATTCTTCTAAGCGCCGAACGCTGGCCGAAGACTCAGCCGGTGCCGCTGCGTGTTGAGTGGTAACCAGCCGTGGAGAAGATCGACACAAAGCTCCGCACGCAAGGTCGTGAACAGCTTCTTAGCCGGCGTGCGTGCGGAACCGATGCCCATCTGCGCCTGTTCAAGTCTCCGTTCCCATGTCGTCCTCGCTCACGTGTGCGCCTCTTTCTCGGGCCAACACCCTTGTGGCCCAGCCGCCCTCAGAAACACAGAGTCAGGATCTTGCTTGATGCCCATGTGGGGGTAGGCGCTTCCTCGTTCACCGGGGCCTCGGAGGCGACTCACCCTCATATGATTTTTTTTCACCATCCAGGCATCTGCGGCAGTCACTGCCAGCACGAGGCGCATCCTGGCCCACTCCTGATGCCTCATGCCTGGATTCCTGCTGCATGCTGAACCTGTAGACGATCGACCACCCTGTGATACGAAGGATACGACCATGGGCCACAACAGTAACCCGTCAACCGCCCCGAACGAGATCCGTCCAGAGTCTCCCCTCCTCCAACGAAAGATTCCCTTGATGGCCACCGTCTCGCACGTGCCTGGAGCCCCCCTGCCTGAATTGATGACGCTGACCGAACTCTGTGCCTTCTTGAAGGTCAAGCGCAGTTACATCTACTCATTGACCTCCACCGACCGGATTCCCTATCGAAAATTCGCGGGGACGCTGCGGTTCGTCAAAGCGGAGATCCTGCAGTGGATTGATCGCGGGCGTCGTGGGCCTCGGATGGCTGGGCCACCCAGAAGTGATGGGTAAGCATCATCGCCCATCCACCCTGTTTGAGAGGACCTCATGGCTTCTGAGCTCGCATTGGACAAAGGCTGTCTGTACCGACGGAAGAACCGGCCGACGATTTACCTGAAGTTCACCCCGCGAAAAGGCGGCAAACCCATCCACCTGTCGACCGGCAAGACCAACGTCCTCGCTGCGACCGCCGCCGCGCAGGTCTTGCTTGAACGATATGCAGGCAAAACGTCGGGGCAGGTCAAAGCGCAGAAGCTGACCCTCGCGAGCTTCTGCCGCGTACCGGCCAAACACGATCCCCAAGACCGGGGCGGCCAGTTCTGGCAGTACCTCGTCGCCAATCGAGCCGGCAACACCCGCGCCCGGCATCGGGACATTCTGACCAATCAGATTCTGCCGACCTTCGGGCACCTTCGCTTTGACCAGCTGGAACCGGAGGCCATTGAAACATGGAAGCAGCGCCGGCTGGGCGAAGTACAACGGGGCACGGTCTTAAAAGAGCTGCACTGTCTGTCGGCCATCTTTCGCGTCGCGCGGAAAGTCTACCGCTATACCACACAGAATCCTGTGGCCGATATCGAGAAGCCGACCGTGCCGAAGCGGAAGAAGCCGATCCCGACGGCAGACGAGATCCGCCTGTTTCTGGATGCCGCGGCACTGCTCAAGCCCTATGCCTATGCGAGCCTCGTAACCGTCTATCAGGGCGGCCTCCGCATTGACGAAGCCCGCCATCTGGAGCCCTCGGATGTCGATGAAGCGGAGAACGTCCTCCATATTCGGGTCAAGAAAGGGTGGTCACCGAAAGACCAAGAAGATCGGGATATCCCGCTGGTCGACCCGATGCGCACCGTCTTGGTGACGCTAAAGCACCATAATCCGGCCGCACGCTGGCTCCTGCCGCGCGGCGACAACCGGACCTACTACTGCGCGCGTTGCGGGGACGCCACCACACATCTCGGCAATCTCCGGACGACCATCCTGGCCCTCGCGAACGCCGCCGGCATCTCCAAACGGATGACCCATCACATCTTGCGGCACTGCAATTCGACCCACAACCGCGAAAACGGCGCGAAGGATTACGAAGTGATGGCGCTCTTGGGACAGCAGTCCACGAAGATCCATACCATCTATACCCATGCAGACTGGCAGAATATCGTGGCCGCGACGACCCGACTGGGCGCCGCGATTGGACAGGACGGGTTGTCCGCCTGGTTGTCCGCGCAGGGGCAGGAGGCGGATTCGTCAGGTGGTACCGAGGACTAGGCGGCCGGCCCCCGCCGGGGAAGAGCTGAGTGATGAGCGGAGGGATGCAGGCTCCCGAGTGAGGGAAACCCCTCAAGGGAGCACTACTGACTGCTCATGGGCCCCCATACAAGGCCGGCGGCACCCCGCCGGTGCCTCGTGGGGTTGACCAAGCCTCCTGAAACGGGCCGAGATCCTCTGATGGGGTCTGGCCGAAGGAGGAGCCTACGCGACGACCGCGGCTCAGAACAGGAACGGCTACGAGGTCGTCCTCAACCGATTGGAGAAACGGCTATGTTCCAGCAAATGGCACGCCCATCCCTCCTCCGTGACCATCGGCGTGACTCCAGGGGTCCCTACCCGCCGCTCCACGCTTGAGCTCAACGCCAATGGCATAAAACGGCGACTTGACCCGCTGCAAGTGATCGAAATCGTCGAGCACCAGCCTCATGCGATGTGCCCGTCCCAGGATCGGGTCCTTGACCGTCGGGGCGTACTCGAGAAATCCGTAGTGCGCAAATAGCGGCACCAACGCGGGCGCACAATATTGAAAACAGAACCGGACCCCTCGTTCGGCCCCATAGCGATAAACCGCTTCAAAGACCGCCTGCACGACGCGCGTGCAGTGCACGGGGATAGGCCCCTTTCTCTCCATCCTTCTTCACCCCGAACTTGCGCTTCTTGGCTCGGCCGTTCCCGATGGGCCATTGCGCGAGCTAGTACGCGACGCGTGGACTGGTCGGGGTGCGGCCAGGAGCCTCACGTCGACTGACTCCAGACACGCCTGATCGATTATGTTTCTTCCGGATCCTGCAGACCTCAGGACGCGTCATTGCAGGGAGCGTCTGCACGAGAGTCTCTCGCTACGCCGTCGCGGCGGCCAGAGTCAGACGTTTCCCTCCGTGGGTCCGGTCACTGAAATGGCGATGGTGGATGCGGTTGCGGCACTGGACTCGCACGAGCCAGGCATCGGTGTGGATACGATCGTCATCGATGCGGCTAATTTGAGGCATGGGGCGATCGCGCACGGCGAGGGTACCGTTTGAGGCGAGTTGCATGAGGCCCCCCGATTTCCTGGATACGGACGCCAAATTATCGTCCGCGGCTCCACGCGACCACCCCTCTGTGAACATGGATGCTCGCGTCGGCATGGCTCAGATGCAGCGTGATGGTCAGCCCCGCGCCGACCGGCACATGCTTCTCTGCGTCGACCAGGCATCCCGTCGGCGACAAATTCCACACGAACCCTCGGCCGCGTAGCTCGTCGTTGAGAAAGAAGGCGGTGCCATGGATCGAAACACGGCGAGTGGTGCGAGGAGGAAACCGTGGTGTGGTCGACATGGATCGCAGTGTAGCGGCCCGAGAGACGATCCCCCATTCGGATCAAGGGATTTCTTCTTCCGCCACATCATTTCCAGCCGCCAGCCTCCCAGAGGAGCCGTGAGAAGCGACCAGTGGGAATGATCCAGTGGGGCGTCGTGAATGGCTTCGCCAGAGGTCACGTGCAGCCCACGAGCTGCATCTCGTCAGAGACGCCCGCCCAGACCAGACGCAGGTGAACCAGGCTTTGCCCTCAGGCTTGTGTACTAGTCGCCATGCGTCCACCAGGCAATCGCAGGCAGGGAATATTTGTTGGCATGTTCACCGGGCGATGAGCAGTACTGGCATGCTCGTGCCAGCCGATGAGGGTCGCCATATTCGAGGGAGACTGCCCTTGTGTGGTGGTGCCACTAGTCGTCCACCTGAACTTCGACGATTTGACCTAAATGCACATCACTGGGAAACTGGGCCCCGGCGCGGACAAGGGGGGAGTTGAAAGCCCACGTTCCTGTTGATACTTTTAGGTGGAAGTCCTAATATGCGACCACTTCACAACCAAGCAGTTATACGCATGTCGATAAAAGACGGAGAAAAAGCGAGACGCACAGATAACAATATCTGGCACAGCCTCGCTCAAATCGCTCATAGATGAGTTTGTGGCGAGCAATTCCCAGACATTTAATTCCATGAACACGCTAGTGGGTCGGCCTTGCAGGAGGCAACCGCCCCAGCGGTCAGCTGGCCGACTACGCCGGACGGGGAGGATCAGAGACCAAGCATGTCTTGAGCATAAAGGCTGGAGGCAGGTCGAGAAATGAGACGCTATGTCGGCATATATTCAGAGCATCAGCACTGATCTGTTTATTTGGCAATTGTGTAGCTCTCACCTTAGCCTCGTCGTCGACGATCGGTGCCGCCTGAGGCGCGCGCCTGTTCATTTTGTCGAGCCGACGAACCCAGATCCATACCTAACACCGTATTCCTGGAGGACACCACATGCGCACACTACCTAGGCTAGCGGCCGGTCTTTCCGCGCTGCTCCTCACCGGCTGCGTAGACCTCTCTGATCGCATCACGCCGGAGAATCTGTCGGTCAAATCGATGACCGAGGGCCGCGACTGTTCATACGTCGTGTTCAATTTCGGCACCGGCACGAACACCGTTGAGCAGGCCATGGCCAACGCCACCCCGCCGATTCAGAATATTCGCAGCATCAGTCTAACGATGTTTCATTTCTTAGTCTTCGAATCACACTGCCTGAAGGTCGTCGGTGAGAGCGCTCCAGCCGGCGAGGGAGCACGCTAATTGGAACATGATGTGTTCGCAAGAGGAGGACCCCACATGCGCACGTTCTGTACGCTGACCGTCTGTCTCGCCGTGCTTCTGCTCATTGGCTGCGTCAGCATCACCAATCGTATCACCCCGGAGGATCTCTCTGTGAAACCGACCGCGGAGGGCAAGACCTGCATGTACACCCTGTTTGATTTGGGCTACGGCACCAATACCGTCGAGCAGGCCATGGCCAACGCCACCCCGCCGATTCAAAAAATCCGAAGCGTGAGCATAAGCCTCTTCTTCTTGCTGTTTGTGAATAAGAGCTGCCTTATCGTCGTCGGTGAGGGCGCCCCGGCCGTCGCGCGATAGCGGCGACGCCAACGGAGACGGTCTGTCGAAGATTACCGCGTACTGGAGGGACTATACGATGCATCGACTGATCCACTGCACCTGCTGGCTGACGGCCCTACTCCTCTCCGGCTGCATTAGTTTCTCAGCTCGCCTGACTCCGGAGGATCTCTCGGTGAAACCGATGACTGAGGGCCGCGACTGTTCGTACGTCGTGTTCGGATTCGGCACTGGCAGGAACACCGTTGAGCAGGCCATGGCCAACGCCACCCCGCCGATTCAGCACATCCGAAGCGTGGGCGCAAGCACCTTCTATTTGCTAGGTGTAGTCAGGGGTTGCCTAGTCGTGGTCGGCGACGGTGCCCCGGGCACCACCAAATAAGCGCACCGTGACCCCACACGACCGATGGTGCGCGAGCGCGGGGTCACTGCACCAGCCTGATGCACGGTGGTAGATCTGGAGGGTCTGACGTATCGGGCACAGGCGGTGGTGGCTGAACCGGCGGCCACTTGACCATACACACGGGCGCCTAGCATCTCATGCGGCGACAGACCGGTATTACCTCAGGTGACGCCTTTTAGCCCTTCTACTGAGACTCAAGAAGACAATGGCTAAACTGAACAAGCTAATATTTGTAGACTCAAACATTTGGCTCGATTTTTACCGAGGAAGGACAGACGCTGCCCTTTCACTTCTCCGACATCTTTAGCCTTCACCGCGTTATTCAGCGCCCTGACCTGCTCACTCTGCTCAAGATAACAAACGCGGCGGCAATGAAGCGGCCGGAACCATATGAAAGGATTGTGGGCGAGCCGCCGGAGACCCGGCACGACACCTTGACGCTGATTCGACAGGTAACGGCTGAGGGTCGATCTGTGTTTGTGTTGGTAAACAATCGTAGAGTGACCTGCCCCCCCCTAAACGGATCCAGATCCTATGTTAGGGTCGGGCCGAAATGACCCGCCCCGCAAATGTAGACCGATCGAGACCTGAGGATTTGGCCTGGGCGTGATCGGTTTGAGCCGCCTGTGCGGCGATACGAACCTAGCCTAGCTCACGTGAGCGCCTCCAGCAATTCGAGTGCGGCGGGGGCTCTCTGGGGCAGCGCTGACCGGTCCGCGGCAAAGGCGGCTGGTGTCCTGTCCTGGAGCGAGCTGTGGGGACGTAGATGATTGTAATCCTCCTGCCACCGCGTCAATGTTTCCTGCGCATCCTCGAGTGTGAAGAAGACTTCCACGTTCAGACATTCATCGCGAAGCCGCCCATTAAAACTCTCGATGAAGCCATTCTCCACCGGTTTGCCCGGTCGATGAAGTCGAGCTGAATCCCGTGGCGACTGCCCACCGTACGACAGATTTCTGCGACCGTCGTACCACTCTCGGCCTGGCGCAAGGCGGCCAGAATTTGCTCTTCCGTATGCCCTCGTCGTCGTGCCCTCGTCGGGTCCTCCTTGGGGTAAAGCAGACCACGCCGTCGACCATTTCCTCAAGCTCCCCCTGGCCTACTTTTCGGGTTTTGGGTCAAGAGAGTTTGTCCCTAAAATGTCGCCATCCTCGCCAAACAATTCGGCTCTGGACGCGTCAGTTACGACAAATTACCCCACATCGATAATCGCAGATTCCTGCAAGCGGCCCTGAATATAGAATGCTAGCTTGTAGCGACTGCTTCCCGCTGCATTCACCGTGGTAACAATCCAAATATCTCCATGCTTCTTACCATATTCCTCTGTCGTCCCGTTGTAGAGCCAGAGAAGAATTCCACGAAATATCTGGTCGCCGAGCGGGTCATTCTCTGACCCCTTCGGTTGTCGCATCTTTGGTCTGGGTATGGACGTAACGCACACAAATTGTCGCTCCATCGATTTGACATCTGTAGCGCGCAATTGAACGTCAAGGAGCTTGAGCGGCTCGATGCTTGGATTTTTTAATGCATCCGCCAGTGCGTCATATCCTTCGTGCATTGCCCGAATCTTCATGGCCATCAAACCAAATGCTTGACGGAACTGAGGAGATTCGCACACTGCCTGCGCTTTTGCTTTCGTGTCCTCCGCTAATCGACTTAATCGGTGTCCTTCTTGAACACTACCTGATGGAACAAGACGGCTGGTATACAGCCGTCCCAGTCCCTCCTGTGCACGTGCATCGGGTTCTATCTCGTTTGCGGCTCGATAGAACTTCTCCGCACGCATATTTTGTTCAGGTGAGCGATCACCGTCCCGTTCGAATAGCAAACCCAACAGCGCAAAGTCCTCAAATTTAGCATCCTTGGCAGCCAAATCTAACCAATGTCGAGAAGCCAGTGTGTGTGCACCTCGCGTACCAAATAGGTCGTTGACTTTCTTCAGTGCCACTGCACTCGTAATCGGCGGCAGCTTTTCCGTGCGACGCTTAGACACACTCATTACGGTAATTTCACATTCGCCAAAATCCTTTCCCTCAATCACCCCCGCCCACCCCTTACCTTGCTCGTCACGTGTTAGCGTAATTGTGAATGGCTCTATAACGTCTCTTGCCCGTTGATACCGTCGACGAATTTCTTGCTCTACGTTTTGTAGGCGATTGTGCTCCTTCCATGTAAGGGTTTCGATTTCTCGCAGTTTCGTATCAAGAGTATCCCTGGTGACGTGCTTTCCGTGTGCCTCATCGAGGCTTTTCTTTGCTTCCCACTCTAAACGAGTTTCCATGTCCTGCTCTTTCGCAAGAAATTCCGCCAGCCGAGGGCTTGCTCGTAATTGTAGAAAGCCTGAACTCTCATCAAATGACCCCTCTAGTCCTGTTTCAAGAGTGGCCGACGCTGATCGTGAGATTCCTGATGCTTGAAGTTCCCCTGAAATTGTGCCCATTTCGGATGTGTTGAAAAGATTGCGTGGTATGGGCTCACGGCTCATCATTCTCAACTTGTAGCTCACACGTATCTGGTCATGGCAGGCAGTCCCGCTCCATTCACCTTCCACCTGTCCTGGGACAAACTGCGAGGGAATATTCGTCCCAACGGGAATGGATTGTTGCCGTTCAAATATAGACTGATCATTTTTGACCATCTCAGCGACACTGCGAGCGAATTCTTGTTGTTCCTTCACCTTTGGTGCACGAAACACTTCGTATCGAAGCCTATCCATACTGCAGGCGTTCAGAAGCACCGGCAAGGCAACTAAGGGAAGAACATAACGCGAATATTTGGGCATCACTGCTCCTTGAAAGATGAGCATCGGGTTGATATGTGGCTCGAATTAATGAACTGTTTATCAACGTTCACCACTTGCCTAGGACACGGCTCCGATCTTGAGAGTTAATGCGTACTTGGATTGCTGCGCTTTAGAAATACTCCTTCCCACACTTGTAATTATCCTCTGGCATCCCATTCGGATTTGACGACTACGCGCTACGAGGACTTAGTAGAAGTACCTGGAACCTCTAACTTATGCCAATACCATGGGGTGTAGCTACGCCTTTTACCCTGATGGACATACATGATGTATTTGTGGTCATTCTCGAAGCGGATGAGTTTCTGTTTCAGGCCTTCGGCAATGATGTCCATGTATCAGTTCCAAGAAACAGCAGTGGTATTGGGATCTTTCACTTTCCGATGAAACCACAGGCACGACAAATCTGCTTGCAGTGGGGGATGACGTAAGACAATTAGGCTATCTTGGTATAGTTTGTCTGTTCCAGTACGTGCCTCTAACCTGAGTAAGTTCTTAAATTTTCCCGGCACTTCAGACAGTTGGATTGTTTGATTCAGTGGAGGCCTCACAGGCCATCGCCGTGCAGAATACCCTTTTCCAGTCCTTTATTCATCCGTGTTTTTACCGACAAAAGCGGCTTGCGGCCGACCGGGCCCAACGGTTAGCGACTTGAACTGGGTGGAGCATCAAGCCTCGCCTGACAGCCGTGACTCCAATCATATCTAGTTCGTTAATTTTAAACAGGCTTCTTTAAAGATGTCTCGTCGAAGGCCGCATTGATCTGGTGCCGGACGGATAATCGAGGCCAATTCAGCTTCGCCCTCATGTTTGGGCCGGTGATAACTTTGACTCTTGCACCTACCCGTTGAGTTTACGTACAGAGTGGGAGGGAAATTACCCCATTTATCATCACTCATTTTCATAATTGGATGTGGCTGCGGACCAAGAACAAATCGGTGGCGGATTCGCTCCAGGAGGCGTTCGAGGAGTTGCTGACGCTCCATCGGTTGAACGTGCCGGCGCGGCTGCGCAAGACGCTGATGTCGACCAACCCAATCGAGAGCATGTTTTCGTTGGTCCGGCACAGCGAGCGGAATATCAAGCGTTCACGAGGCAGTGCCATGCTCAAGCGGTGGCTGGGGACGGTGTTGCTGTACTGCGAGAAACAGTTTGTGACCGCCTGGGAAATGGTGGTATCGCCGGCTGTGTCGTGCCGGTGGTGCCGATCGGATTGGTGTGAGCCTCGACAGACTTGGGATCGCTAGCCGGAAGGCCTCCGACGAAGTTCGCCACTTGCTGCTGCGTCGGCGGAATCAATGCATCTTGAATCGGTGAAGGTGAACCGGGAATGCCCTTGCGATGGCAGACATACAAGCTGTATGGCAAACCACTCTTCCGCACCGTCGGAAACGACTCGACGTTTTACCGCCTGCCTACGGCGAATCAGCTTCGGCATTACCTCAATCAGATTCCCGAAGACTTTGAAATGTGTTTCAAGGTCTGGGGGGAGCCGACCTATGCAAAGCAAGCTCAGTATGGCACAAAGGCCGGACAACCGAATCCACGGTTCCTGGATGCGAAATTATTTGATGATCTGGTTTTGACACCCTACCGAGATGCGAAGTTTGAACCCCACACCGGTCCGTTCTTCTTCGAGTTCCAACGGCACGGGATGTCGAGCGAGGAGTTTTGCACGCGACTGGATACTTTCTTTAGCCAACTCCCCAAGGACTTTCGGTACGCGGTTGAGATTCGCAACGCGGGGTTACTGAGCCCGGAGTATCGGAAGGTCTTGGAACAACATGGCGTGGCACATGTCTACAACCATTGGTCCTATATGCCGCCACTGGTTGAGCAGCATCAGCGAATCGGTGTTTGTCAAACTAGTTGTCGCATCTCCCTACACGCTCCGTTCTGCATGAATCGTCTCTGCTCTGGCGCGGGTCTCCGGGTTTAACCACACCGTGCCGATCGGCGTCCAATTGCGTGTCTGGCG
>WBZN01000869.1_pt1 | contig 19792 bp, 19 predicted proteins | sample 5204281 | NCBI WGS metagenome assembly WBZN01 (sample SAMN12344347, study PRJNA552823) | activated sludge metagenome | biome: Activated sludge suspended growth; feature: Nitrification reactor; material: Wastewater; isolation source: activated sludge from nitrification reactor of wastewater... | reverse complement strand
GCCAGTGTGCTGACGCAGGATTTCCATGCCGATAGTGCCTTGGCCGGCGATGACGTCAGGGTCGTCGTAGGGATGCACGAATGTGGCTTCTTCTTCCTTGGCGAGTGCGATGGCATGCTCATAGGCATCATTGTACGAGTCGCCATGCAGGGTGACCGTGGCGCCATGTCCCATCACTGCATTGACCTTGATCTGGGGGGTCGTGACCGGCATGACGATGGTTGCGGAACAATCCAGTTTCCTGGCAGCCAGCGCCACACCTTGCGCATGGTTGCCGGCCGAAGCTGCGATGATACCTCGGTTGCGAATGGCCGGAGACAGTTTGATCATCTTGTTGTAGGCGCCACGCAGTTTGAAGGAGAACACTTGCTGTAAGTCCTCTCGTTTCAGCAAAACCTGGTTATGTATGCGTTCCGACAGATTGGCAACGCGTTCCAGCGGGCTTTCGATTGCTACATCATAGACCTGTGCGGTCAGAATTCTTTCAAGATAATCGCTTTTCATCGTGTGCGACCAGATCCCTCCAGCCGTCATTAAATCCAGAACAGGGAAGGGAATTTTATCATGATCGAGTCGATACAGGATGTGCGTTATGGTTGTTGCCTCAGGGGAGACTGGCAATACAGGGGAGTCAGGTTGGCAGGATGCTTTTTCCCCAGGCTTCCAGGGCATCCAGAATTTCGCCAGCCTTAGGGCGGACGGGAGCAGATTCCCGCAATCTTGCAATTTCTGAGGTGAATCGGTGCACGGTCATGTGCGTTTCTTCCAATTGTGTTAGTCGCGTTACGCAGTGTTGCTGCCAGCGTTCTAGTTCGTCGGTTGTCAATGTTTCCGGCCAGTTGCGAGCACGGTAGCGAAACAGCAGTTCGGGTAATCGCGAATCGTGAAAATCAAAGCGCGAGGTTGCCAGATCCTGCGGTGCGGCTCGACGCACTTGGGCCGAGTAATATTGATCGGTCTGATCGAAAAAACCATCGTACAGCGCACTATCGACATCGCCGGTTGGTTCGAATGTCTGGCTGGAATAAGCAATGGCCACCCGTTCAAAAAAGTTGGGATGAGCGAGTAATGTTTGCCAGTTGCGATGGCAGGAGTGCAGATCCATTCCGATGCGTTCCGCTGTTTCATCGTCCAGTGCGTTTTTGGGCGCCAATGCCGGGCATTTGTTGGTTTTGATGGCTTTTACCGGTAATCGCTTTGCACCTTCAGGCAAGGCATCCTGGCGTGTGAACAGTAATTGATGCAGATCTGCGCTGTCCAGTGATAGAAATGCTTCCGGATCGTGGCGCAAGTCATACACCAGAATACTGTTGCTGTTACCCGGTTCGGCGATGAGCGGCATGACTAGCGAAGTGCAGCCATTCTGTGCTGGATACATGCGAGTGGTATGCACTACTGGATGATGGCTGGACAGATTGAGCTGACTGGCGGCTCTGCGCTTGTCGCGCAGCTGGAACAACCAGTCGTAAAGGCGAGGTTGTTGCGTTCGCAGCAAACGTGCCAAAGCGATGGTGGCGCGGACATCGGACAGGGCATCGTGTGCGGAGTCATGAACCAGTCCATTCGCAGTTGTCAGATCTTCCAGGCGGAAACTGGGTTGCCCGTCAGCGTGCTGTGGCCAGGTGATGCCATCCGGACGCAGTGCATAAGCCATCCGTGTCAGATCAATGATGTCCCAGCGTGAATTGCCATGCTGCCACTCGCGTGCATAAGGTTCATAGAAGTTGCGGTACAGCGTGAAACGTGTGACTTCGTCGTCGAAACGCAATGAGTTGTAGCCGGCGCCGCAGGTTCCGGGGTGTGACAATTCAGCATGGATGCGTTTGATGAACTTGAATTCCGGTATGCCCTGCTGATCTGCAAGCTGCGGTGTGATGCCGGTAAGCAGGCAGGCTTCGGGATGCGGCAGATAGTCGCGAGCAGGTTTGCAATATAAAACCAGCGGATCACCGATTTCCTGCAGTGCCTCGTTGGTCCGGATGCCGGCAAACTGTGCGGGACGATCGCGTTTGGGATCGGCACCAAATGTTTCATAATCGTGCCAGTAAAATGTCATCGGCATGGTTGGGATGATTGGAAGTTCATGGTTACACAAAACTCGCTTTGCAAGTGTCTTGGGCTGCAATTATAGTGCTATCTTACGCAAAAAATTTTGAACACATACAAGGAAAAGCAAGATGGCAAGAAAACTGATCAGCTCGGGCTCAACTTTTGAAAAAGAAATCGGCTATTCACGTGCGGTAGTGGAAGGAAACTGGATTCTGGTGTCGGGTACGACCGGTTTCGATTACAGCAAGATGACCATTTCCGATGATCTGCTGGAGCAGGCCGAACAATGCTTCAAGAATATCGAAGCGGCATTGCAGCAAGCCGGTTCAAGCATGAAAGATGTGGTGCGGGTGACTTATGTGTTTCCCAAGGCAGAAGATTTTGAGAAGTGCTGGCCGGTGATGCGTAAATATCTGGGTGAGGTTCGGCCATCGGCCATGATGCTGGCTGCAGGGTTATCTGATCCGCGCATGAAAATCGAGATTCAGGTTACGGCCTATCGCGCAGACGCAGCTTGACGATTGTGACACCGGATCAGCCAGCGGGTTAGTCGATTCATGTCGCCATTTACTCAGCGCATTGACTTTTCGCGCTGCCTGATGCGGAGGAATAAGGTCATGAGCATCAGGCCACCGAGCCCTCCGGCAACGTCGATCAGGCTGTCGGTTATCAGTGGGGAACGGTTGTTGATGAACAGCTGTGCCAGTTCCGTGCCGGTCGCCAGTAGAATCAGGATGATCAGATGGATGAACCAGGATTGTTTTAACGTGGCTTTCAGTGTCAGACCCAACAGGAAAAATACAACGACATGCCAAACCTTGGATAGATCCCACGGCAAGATCGCTTTGAAAGATTGATCATCAGCGTGAATCTGTGCGGTGACTTCCTCCGAAATCTGGTTCTTGATTTTGCCCGGCAGCGTGGTGCCGATGACGATGGTCGCAAAGGCAAGTGCTAATGTTAGTCGCTTCAGAAAGGTATGGCCGCTGATCGATAAGCAGGTGCCGAGCAGTAGCAGGAAAAGTATGCTCCAGGAAACCAGCAGACCTGATTGGATCCAGAAATAAGCCGGATTTTCGGACACCGGAACAAGGTGTATGTTTTTGAGTTGGAGTGATCCGGTGGCATGACTCAATTCTGCCATTACACGGATGTTCTGCGTGTCGGGTGCAACGGTAAAATAGGCGCGATGATTTTCCCAGGGTTGGGTTCCAATCAGGGAGATTGCTGCGATCGACAGATCCCAGCGGTTCCTTTGGCCGTTGTGCTGTATCAGCAGGAGTCTTGCCTGGTGCCAGGGTTTGGTTCCGGCGACGACTGCAGTGCTGCGCGCATCGGCCGACAGCATCAGTATGGTGTCCGGTACAACCGGTGCAATATACTGCACGACGCCGGTATCGACCTGAGCGCTTGTAGAATGCAGTGTGATCGTGCCATCTTCGATATCGATGCGGCCAGCTTGAGTCGTTCGGGCATGCCAATCCTCGGTTAGTAGTTCGCCGCCATTCGGCAGATAGGGAGGTACCCATTCGTGCAACAGCAGTGTTGCACAGGTCATGATCAAGAAAAAGATGCCATGTGTTTTGAGTGTAGGCATGTGGGTATGACCCGAGTGTCTGGAATAGGATTGAAAATCGCATGATGCGTCGAGTCAGTTAAACGTATTTCGGGCAGAGTCGTCAAGATCTGTATTGTTGACGTAACTTATTGGGTACTTCGATGACAATTCTGGTCATTCAGCTGTGACAGATGATTGCAGTGCCATCTGCAGGGCAGCGTGCCAGACAGATCTTTTTTCTTCGAGAGATAGTCGGGCATGGGCCGGACTGGTGGAGGGCAGACGTATCAATTTGAAGATCGAGGTATCGCAGCTTGCGGCAACATAACGCCTGAAGCAGGCTTCAGCTTTGCCACCGTTGAAGAAAATATGTGTAAGGGCAGGTTGTGTGGCGAAAAAAGACTGAAAGTCGTTGACGATCTCGCTACCGACCTCAATGCCGGTATCCAGGCTGCCTGTGCGTTTGCAGGATCTCAATACATCCCAGAGTGCGATTGGGGATGATTGCAAGGCTGCAACCCTTGCGGCATAGTTTGCATCGGGATGGAGTTGGAGCCATGCCGACAGGATTGGCCAAAAAGCGTTGCGCTGATGCGCGTAATATTGTTCCGCTGTAAGGGAAGCCTGGCCCGGCATGCTACCCAGGATGAGGATTTTGGCCTGACGCCCTGCAATGGGTGCAAAACTGTAGATGGTTGACATGACGCAGGCCGGCGATCATTTAAGATGATCGAGATAATAATGGCGAACGGAATTGAGCTGTTGATCGATTTCGTAAACCAGAGGCCGGCCGGTTGGCATTTTTAGCGCCATGACCTGGAGCGGGGTGAGATCACCCAGAAGCATCATCAGGACACGAAGTGTATTGCGGTGTGACACGATCAGTATCCTTTTTCCAAGCTGTATTTGTGGCTTGATCGTTTCTTGCCAGTATGGACTGATTCGCGCATATGCCTGATGCATGCTTTCGCCCAGGGGTAGCTCTTTTGGGTCGATTTCGGCATAGCGGGATTGATTGCCTGGATAACGTGGATCCAGGTGATTCAGAAATGGAGGGGGGGCGTCAAATTTGATTTGGCAGCCGAGTAGAGGCCAGATGCCGAATCGTTTGATGGCTGCCCATCGCTCCATGCCTTCCAACGCACCATAATGTCGTTCATTGAGGTGCCAGTTTTCAATGACTGGGATATCCCGTCGCATGGATGACAGCACAATGTGCGCGGTGGTCTGGGCGCGCTGCAATACCGATGTGAAGCACAGATCGAACGTGTAACCCGCCTGTTTGAGCAAGAACGCCGCTTGTTCGGCTTCCTTTTCACCTTTGGGGCTGAGTGGTATGTCGCTCCAGCCGGTCAGTTTCTTGTCGCGATTCCAGATGCTTTGACCATGGCGCAGGAGCACCAGCTTGTTGACACCATCGGAATGGTTGGAGGAACAATCGGATGAAAGTACCTTGAGCATCAGGTTTGCTGTTGACGTGATGCTTCGTGAGCCGCGGATTCCTGCCAGATTTGCCGCAGGGCTGGCCACAGGCCACTGCGCAGTGTTTTGATGTACTGCGAGTTGTCGGTCAGGTTGTTGATCAGGCGGCGCTGTGCCTTACCAAGGTTGTGGTAGGGCATGCTCATGAACAGATGATGCGTGGCATGGTAGCGCAATCCCACTGGAGCCCACAGCGGCGTTACCAGAAAGTTGCCGGGAATGTTGATGGAGTCGAGATATTGCTCCGGTAAAGTCATCTTGTGGTCGCCAGGATTGCGGTAGGCGTGTGCGGCAAGTGTACGTAATGAATTCAGAATGAAGACGGTTACAGCCGTCAGATACCACAGGATCAGCACCGAATAGGGAAATACGCCCGATACGACCAGTGCAATGATGCTGGCGCCGAATATACAGGCTCCCATTTCCTGTTGGCGCCAGTTGTGGTCGTTACGGATGGCATTCTCGCCGCGTCGGTATGCGGGATCGATAGTCAGCGAGGAAGCGCGTTCCCAGACGATCTTGCGCAGTGGGGGAATCAGGTACGACAGCGGTGTAAGTACGACGAAACGCAGCGCCAGTAAAGGTGGAATCAGAAAGGACAAAAGTACATACACCACCATTTCTGCTGGTCTGCGGGTTGCAAAGGGCAGATATTCGCCATCGGCGGTTGTGCCGTAGACATCTGGCTTGTGGTGATCGTTATGTACGCCATCATAGGTAAATGAGGGAATCATGAAGGGAATGCCACAAATGACATTCCAGACCAGCCGGAAATTCCGGAATGTGCCTTTTTTGAGATGTGCCAGTTCATGAACGAAGATCGCTGAGCGATACAGTGCCAGCACCGCTACGATAAAACCGCCCAATTGCCATAGCGATAAAAAAGGGGAAAACAGGGTGGTCAGGAAAGCAGACCAGCCCAATGTGATATGAAACAGAAAATCGATCCAGTAAATCCAGGGGTTGGGTGTCATCAGGTCGCGCACCAGATGATGTGCTTCACGCAGTGGAAATTCCTTGATGTAGGGGGCTTGGGGTTCGCTCACTTTCTCTCTCGCATGTCATTCAGGCCAGCAGGATCGTAGTTGTTGCAGGATATGCTGGTTGATCGTGCTGTCAGTTTGATTGGGTTCGCCCAGATTGGGTACGCCAGGCCATCCTGCATCGACAAATACCATTCCGGCAAACGATTGGGGACCGGAATAACGGGGCAGCACATGGAAGTGTACATCCGGATCGACCATCATGAGCATCAGGTAGTTGATTCGGTTGTATTGGAATGCCTGGGTCAGGGTGACTTCAATGTGCCGCGTCACAGTGGCCAGTTCGGTAAAACTGTCGGGACTCAATTGTGAAAAGGCGGTGACTGGTTCGTGTGCTGCCAGGATCAGCGCACCAAGAGTCACTTGCGCCGGGCGGAGCAGGACGGTCCAGTGCTGATAACTGTGGATGATCGTTTGTGGTGCACCAAACTTGCGCATGGTGGCGTTGAAATCGGTAAAAGAAGGTTGCTGGGTCATAATGTCACATATTGAAGATGATACCGGCGCGTGCCAGATCTTCGATAAAATCGATCTCGCACCAGCGAAAACCACTAACTGAGCAGGCTCGGACCAAATGCTGTTTGGCAAGGCGATCGATGATCGATAAATACCAGGATTTCAGTTCAGCCGGATGACGCAGTGCTTCCTCGACAGACTGACGAAACAGGAATGCACCCTGGTCGCGAAAATAAAGCAGACCGATGGACTCCGCATTGACTTGATGGGGCGGTACGATTTTACTGACTTGGTGCACCCAGCCCTCGGTATCCAACTGTACTTTCATGTCGTCGGCATCGTAAGCATCCTTGTAATCCACGCTCAGTGTAATGGCCGCTGGTGTTGAATTCAAGACTTTCAGCAGCAGCGCGGATTCGATGACGGTGTCGCCGTTCAGCAATAGGAAGCTGCCGTTCATTTCATCGCGCGCGATCCAGCAACTGGCAAGATTATCCGCTACTTCATAAAACGGATTGAAGCGTGTTTTGATGTCGGGATGAGCAGCGTAGCGTTGCTGGAGCAGGTCTTCTATCAAATCAGCTTTAAAGCCGGTAATGATGGTGATGTGATCGATGCCAACGCTAAGCAGTGCGTCGATTTGTCGCGACAGTACCGGTTGATCGGCGACCGGCAGCAGGCATTTCGGCGTATTTTCCGTCAGTGGCAGTAGCCTTCGCCCTTGTCCGGCACTGAGGATGATGGCTTTGATCGGAATTGCGGATGAGGATGGATGATCATGCGTCATATCGTTGAAAACGGGATGAACAAAGGCATCCCGATGGCTAGTATGGGTTGAATGGAAACTTCATAGTGCGGCATTGTAACGAAGTTTAGTGCGAGGGCGCAGGTTATTGAAAGGAAAGACTGCTCATTTGCTTTAATTCGGCAACGATGCGTTGTGTGGCATGCAAAAAGTCATCGATCTGCTGCACGGTGTTGTCTCGCCCCAGGCTCACACGCACAGCGCATCGTGCCAACATCGGATCGACCTGCATGGCGCCGAGCACATGGCTTTGCCCGGGATTGACACTGGAACAGGCGGCGCCAGCTGCAACAGCAAATCCAGCCTTGTCCAGCTTTACCACCAAGGTGTCTCCCTCGATTTCCGGTAAGGCAAAGTAACTGGTATTGGGAATGCGCGCAGCTTCGCGTCCGAAAATCGTTGCACCCATACCGATCAGGCCTGTCTCCAGTCGATCGCGCAAACCTGAAACATGTTGCGCCGTTTCTGCGGTGCGTGCCTGTGCGAGCGAGCAGGCCAGACCAAAACCAACAATCGCGGGTACATTTTCGGTGCCCGAACGTAGGCCGTTTTCATGTCCGCCACCGTAAATCAAGGGTTTCAACAACAAGCGTTTGTCAACAATCAGCGCAGCTGCACCCTTGGGACCATTGATCTTGTGTGCTGACAAGGTCATGGCGTGTACTTTCAGGGTGGCAAAATCAACCGGTATCTTTCCCAATCCCTGAATGGCATCGGTGTGAATGTAAGCACCCTGTGCACGCGCCATTTCTGCAATGGCAGCGACATCCTGGATTACACCGGTTTCATTGTTTGCGAGCATGACTGAAACGAGCTTGGGTGGATGTTGCTGTAGGGCGAGTCCGGCTGTCTCCACATCTACTCGACCGGAAGTGTCGACACAAAATTGCTGTAGACTCCATGGTTCACCGCTGCGGCGGGACAAAGCCTGTGCCGGTTTCAGGACGCAGGGGTGCTCGATTGCGCTGATGAACAAGTGCCCCGGTTTGAGACTATCGGCTGCGCCGCGTATGAATAAGTTGTTGGCTTCCGAGCCGCCACTGGTAAAAATGACCTGCACTGGCTGCACACCCACAGCTTCAGCGACTTGCCGACGCGCCTGGTCGATGGCGCGGCGAGCTTGAATGCCGTAGCCATGCCTGCTCGATGCATTGCCGTATTCTTGCTGAAAATATGGCAGCATGGCATCCAGTACTGCATCGTCCATACGGGTGGTGGCATTGTGATCGAAATAGACTGAGGACATGGGATAGGATGCATGGTTTATCAAAAATTCCGACTCGGAATTGTAATCCAGATGGCATGTTTGGTGATTAATTCTTTATGTAGGCGCGTCAATTTGGAACTGTCGCATTACAACTGGATCAAGAGCCGAAAATGCAAAAAACGCTTAGATCGGTACTGAGGGATTAATCAATCGCCGATCTGCCATTCCACGTAAATGCATTGTTCATCGATGGGTTGATGGGGAAGTCGGGCGACCGGGCAATCCAGCCTTCAGGAGAAACGAGGTATACGTAGGCTAGAGATTCTTTTTTGGCAGGTCCGACAATATCCATGCCATAGGACATGGTTCCCGATGCTGGAAGGGTCAGCATGCCGTAATCACGAATGTGAAGCAGAAATTGACCAGGTGGCCCCGAAAATTTCCACTGCAGGATCTTGCGTCGTCCCTGGCTCTCAACGGCAACATCAATGCCAAATGATTGATTGGAGCCTGCGGAAAGTTGCTGGTGTAAATGGTTGGCAATCTCCTGGACTTGGCTATCAGTCATGAGGCGGACGTGACGGTAACGATCGTCGTATGCATACAATGCTGGTCTGCCTTTTTCAACTAATGAAATCAATTCGTTGTCGCTACGTATTAGTGTAGGTGAATGTCGTCCGGTGATAATCAGATTGGCCTTTTGTATGAGAGACAGGTAGCTGAGATCCTTGAACTGAGAAGGAAGAAAGAAGCCGCCCTGTTCGTTTTCGATGAGGAACTGGTTCTGCTTCTCTAGGGTGTGACTGTTGCTTGCTATCTTTGTAATCGTTTGTTGCTGTGAAAAAATGAGCATACCGGCAACGGCAACCAGAGAGATGACATGAGCCGGTTTGGAATGTGTCAGCCAAACCAGGCCTATTGCAAGAACCCAGCTGAAAAAAAACAATAATCGTGAGGACAGAATATCTGCAAAGCCGGTTTGTAACATTGGCAGGATGGGTGTGGCAACGGTGATCGCTACACTTGTTAGAAATAGTACATTGATTTTTTGCTGATGCTGGATCTTTACAAGCAATAGGGAAATGATGCAATACGTCAAGATGATCCCAGCAATCCAGGTATTACCGAATAGATTTGAGAAAAAACCTGCCAGTATCTCATTCAGGGTCAGTTGCCCTGACAATGGTGGCTGACCATATCCACCGATTCCTTGCAAGACTTGTAACCGAACTGCAGCATAGGCTATGGCCACTAGTAAGGCGGTCCATAGGTGACGCAGACGATTTTTCCATGATCCTTCGGGATAGAAGATAAGTATTGCGATGATGGGGACATAAAGTTCCTTACTTAGGCAGGCCATTGCATAAACCCCAGCCGCTGTTGTCGACAGGAATGGATTGTTTTCACGTAAGCCGCGCACAAAAAAGTAGAGCGCTAGAATCGTAAATAATAATCCGTAGGCATAATGTCCGGTCATCAGCAGTTGTCCTACAGTGCCTGTTGCCGGCATGGAGAGGAAGAGGGCTGCTCCCATGAAAGAGGCCATGGGAGTAAACCAGAGTCGCAGTAATAAAAAAGTCGCTGTGGCGGATGCCCAAATAATGAGCAGGAGATGGGCATAATGCCCCGCGGGATTTACACCAAAAAATGGCAGCCCTATTTCATAGAAAAAAGCATTCCAGGGTGTGATATGCGCCCAGGATTGTTCACGCATGATGTCGGGAACAAAGAAATACTGCCAAGGTGAATAAGTTGCGGTAAAAAATAGGTGTGGACCATCGTCAAAGCGCCAGCCTGCTGATAACGCGCTGTGGTGCAAAACCAGGCAGAGAAATGCGAGTATCGTTGCAACCGTTAATGGGTGACTCGTTATTTGGTGCCACTGCATGTTGGCATGATTTATTGCAGATTTTTCCATGTCCAGTTTTTGTGTGCGAGGAAAGTCGTCAGAGGTAGGAAAATGAACGATATGAGTACACCAATCAGATAATGCCAATGCAGAGTTTCGCTGATGGCAACGGCTATCAGCGAAACGGTCAGTCCAGCGAGTGAGACGATCAGGAATCGTGCATAGCGATGGCTGGTGACAGCGGTCTGAAAAGACCAGCGGCTATTTGCCCAGAAAGAAAAAAGATTGGCACTGATGAATGCAAATCCATTGGCGGGTATGGGGTGGACTTCCAGAAGCTCTACCATGCCGGTGACAATGATCAAATGTATGAGTGTGTTGATCACTCCAATCAGTGAAAAGCTCGTCAATTGTCGTCCGGTTTCACGGTTTAACATGGGTTTGTGTTCCATCGTGACGTTGTCTGATGATGTAGATTGGTCTTTGCTTGCTTTCACTGTAGATGCGACCGATATATTCTCCCAGGACACCGATGCCCATCAGCTGGATTCCGCCAAGAAAAAGGATGGCGGTGAGCAGCGAGGCATAACCAGGCACATCGATACCAAACAGCAATGTTTTGATGATGATCCAGCAACCGTATACCAAAGCAAGCAGTGCCACGGTAAATCCGGCATAAACCCAAACTGTCAAAGGTGCGGTGCTGAAACTGGTGATCCCTTCTAGTGCTAAGATCCACAAGCGTTTTGTATTGAAAGACGATTTTCCAGATTTGCGTGATTCCACGGTGAAATCAAGGATGGTGTGTTTGAATCCAACCCAGGCAAATAGTCCTTTCATGAAGCGCCGACGCTCGGGCAAGCTTCGCAAGGCCTTGATCACGCGTTTGTCCATCAGGCGAAAATCACCAACATCGCGTGGAATTTCACATTCCGAGATGTGGTTATGCAGACGATAGAACCACTGCGTGATCCTGCGTTGCACGAAGTGATCTGTATTTCGGGAGGTACGTCGTGCCAGGACGATATCGATGCCACTTTCCCACTCCCGGACCATGTCAATGATCAGTTCTGGAGGATGCTGCAGATCAGCATCGATTGGAATGACTGCATCGCCCGTGGCGGAATCGATACCGGCAGTGAGTGCCGCTTCCTTGCCGAAGTTGCGTGATAGTTCCAGTATCGTGATGCGGGGATTGTGTGCCGCATGTCGAAGGAGTGTTGCCAGGGTGTTGTCTGTGCTGCCGTCGTCAATACAGATGATTTCATGGTGATACGCTTGCAGTTTCAATAGAGTGGATTCCAGTCTGTCAAAAAAGGCATCGAGATTGCTAGCTTCATTGAAGCAGGGGACCACGATAGACAAAATGCTGGGCGGTGAACTGGAAAAGACTGCTGATTTCGTACTGAAAATTTAGATGCCTCTCGCTGTTAGACTGGTGAATATAGCAAAATAGATTGCGACGAGCAATCAAGTGTTGGTTTCTGAAGGGTTTTTAATATTCAACAGGTAATGGATCCAGACTGCGCCATAAGTACCAGGTGGCTACCGAGCACCAGGGGTGCCATGCCTGTGCAATGGCTAACATGTTGCTTTTATTTGCTGGTTGACTGTTGAGATAGTGCTGGCTGATTGCGCGCTGTAGACCGATATCATCCAACGGCAGGATATTCGGACGTTGCAAGTGGAAGATCAGAAACATTTCAGCCGTCCAGCGACCAATGCCTTTTACCTGCACAAGCTTGTCGATGACGGCTTGATCATCCATTGCAGTCCATTCGGTTTCATTCAGAGTGCCATCCAAGAATTGCCGTGACAGATCCTTCAGATAAATGATTTTTCGTGCAGAGAGTCCGCAGGCGCGAAGTCGATCTGGTTCCGCATCAGTAATGGATAGTGGCGACAAACTTGGAAGAGCCATGATAAAGCGTTGCCAGACACTTTCAGCAGCCTTGACGGAAATTTGTTGGCCAACGATTGAGCGTGCCAGGGTTGTAAAAGAACACCCTCGGGATACCAGTGTCGCATTCTCAAATTGGTGTATCAGTTGCTGCATGATTGGATCGCATGCGGCTAGATCTTGTGTCGCCTGTTTCCAGTATGTTGGTGTCATGGGTTACATCGGGGTGAGAACTATACGATTCTGACAGTTTGCATGCTTTCCATGAGTCAAACAAGGCGAGCTGCCATTTTTTGCAGATAAATGACAATTTACATTCAATTATTTTCTTATCTACATTATTTTTTTTGATGTTTTTAATTTTAATGCGTGTCAAATATTACATTTAAGTCTTTGTCGTGAAACTACAAACGTCTTTAGTTCAACTTGACTATCCCATTTTTTTTGATTAAAGTGGGAAGGAGTGGGGGAATGTGGGGAAAAATGGTTTAACCCGATAATTTCTTCTTAATTTGGGGAGACAGTATGTTTCGTGGCGTCACGCAACTTAGTCTGGATGCGAAAGGTAGACTTGCGATACCTGCAAAATACCGCGCCGAACTAATGTCTTCCTGTGCAGGATGTTTGATCATCACAGTTGATCCTTCGCGGTGCTTACTGATTTATCCTCAACCAGCGTGGGAACCGATAGAACAAAAACTCAATAATCTTCCAAGTTTTGAAACGAAAACCCGCAATTTGCAAAGGTTGCTGGTTGGTAATGCCAGTGATGTCGAGATGGATGCCGCCGGGCGTGTCTTGGTGCCGCCGCCATTGCGGCAATTTGCAAGTTTGTCTAAAGAAGTCGTATTGGTTGGTCAGGGTACAAAATTTGAATTGTGGGATGAGTCGAAATGGAATCAACAGATTGAAGTTGCACTTGATTTCGATAGTGGTGCTATGCCGCCCGAGTTAAATGGGTTTTCCCTGTAATCGGGTTCTGCTTTAACGCATGCATATTTCGGTGTTGTTGCATGAAACGGTAGAAGCGCTCGCGATAAAGCCTAATGGAATCTATGTGGATGGGACTTTTGGGCGTGGTGGTCACAGTCGCATGATCTTGTCGTTGCTTGATGAGCGGGGTAGGTTGATTGCTTTGGATAAGGACCCTGCAGCCATTGCTTCCGGTGAGATGCTTCAGGATGAGCGCTTCAGTATTCATCATTGCGGTTTCTCACTCATGCAACAGAAATTGCTGCAATTGGGTATTGAAGAGGTGGATGGTATTTTGCTGGACCTTGGGGTTTCATCCCCGCAATTGGAAGAGACGATACGCGGATTCAGTTTTCGTTTGGCCGGTCCGCTCGATATGAGAATGGACACGAGTCGTGGGCAAACCGCTGCGGAATGGTTGGCGGTGGTATCTGAAGATCAACTGGAAAGGGTGATAAGAGATTATGGCGAAGAACGGTATGCTCGGCAGATTGCAAGAGCGATTATTGTGGCAAGAGCGCGGCAGCCTATTGTTACCACATTACAACTTGCCGAGATTGTCGCAGCGGTCGTACGCGCGCGGCAGTCTCGGCGGGAAGCTGTCCGGCATCCGGCGACGCGCACTTTTCAGGCGATTCGGATTTATATCAATCAGGAGCTTGAAGAGCTGTCGTTAGCATTGCCGCAATGTGTTGATTTGCTGAAACCGGGGGGGAGATTGGTGATTATTAGCTTTCATTCGCTCGAGGATCGTATGGTGAAACAATTTATACGCAAGGCATCCACTGTCGATGAACCGCCACGCGGTATTCCCATGATGGAAAGTGAAATACGGCGGCTGAGTAAACCGGCTTTAAAGCGAATAGGTCAGACAGTTCGTCCTGGAAGTGATGAAGTAGAGGAAAATGTAAGAGCGCGTAGCGCAGTTATGCGGGTAGCGGAAAAACAGTTTTATCCGGGGTAAGCAAGTGTTCAAATTGAATATTGTGCTGATGTTGTTGATCATAGTATGTGCTTTGGGCGTCGTCACCTCGCAACATATGGCGCGCAAGCTGTTCATGGCTCTGGAAAAGGAGAAAGAGACCGAGCGTAAACTCGATGTGGAATGGGGCAGGTTGCAACTGGAGCAGAGCACACTGGTCATGCACGGGCGCATTGAACGCATTGCGCGTGAACAGTTGAATATGCAGGTGCCATCTGCCACAAGCATACAAATTGTATCCATTAGTTCTGCGAGTGAAGATTCAAGGATGAGAGGCTTGAAGCCATGATACAAACGGAAAAACCGCAAATCAGACTGGCAACTTGGCGTTCATACGCGCTTTTTGCCTTGCTGGTTCTGGGATTTCTTGGTTTGATCGGTCGCGCAGTCTATCTGCAGGGTATGCAACACGATTTTCTCCAGGAGAAAGGAGAATCGCGCTATAGCCGCATCGTTGAAATGAATGCCGATAGGGGCATGATCACGGATCGCAATGGGCAAATACTGGCGATCAGCTCTCCGATTGCCTCAGTTTGTGCCGATCCGAAACTGACCAAAGTGTCTCCAGAACAGCTCAAGCAACTGGCAACCTTGTTGGAAACGAATAATAGCGATCTGGATGAGCGATTCAATCGGAAGAATTCCCGGTTTGTTTACTTGAAACGCCAAGTGATTCCGGAAATTGCCGACAAAGTGATGAAATTGAAAATTCCAGGTGTGTTTTTGACGCATGAATCCAAACGTTACTATCCTGAACGTGAATTTGCTGCGCATGTGCTTGGATTTACGGACATCAACGATGTTGGGCAAGAAGGGGTTGAGCGTGGCTGGCAGGAAGTGCTTGCCGGTGAGCTGGGAAGCCGTCGCGTCATCAAGGATAATAAGGGTCGTATCGTGGAGGATATCGAGAACATCCGTTCACCGAAACCCGGACAAGACTTGATCCTGTCAATTGATCAGAGAATTCAGTATCGCGCACATACGGAGCTGGAAGAGGCGATCAGATTAAATAAGGCCAAGGCTGGCAGTATCGTTGTGCTGGACGCACAGAGTGGAGAGATTCTGGCTCTGACGAATTTGCCGGTTTACAACCCCAACCGGCGATCAACCATCAGTAGCGACAAGATTCGCAATCGGGCGTTGATCGACACTTTTGAACCTGGCTCGACCATGAAGCCTTTTACTGTGGCCATAGCGCTGGAAGTGGGGAAGGTCAACGCCAATACGGTATTGCAGACAGCACCAGGGCAAATGCAGGTGGGTCGAAAAACCATACGCGATGTGAGCAACAAAGGGGAGTTGACGGTTGCCCAAATCATTCAGCAATCCAGTAATGTTGGAACTGCGAAAATAGCTCTGTCGCTGCCGCCTCAAACCATGTGGCAGATGTTCAATCGGTCCGGTTTTGGTACGAGTACGCAATCGGGTTTTCCCGGGGAGGTTGGTGGCATACTGCGTGCCTACAATTCCTGGAAACCTATCGAACAAGCCACCATGTCTTATGGTCACGGAATATCGGCAAGCCTGATGCAATTGGCGCGTGCTTATACCATCTTTGCCAGCGGCGGCGAATTGAAGCCCATATCACTATTGAAGCAGGATATGCCAGTGACCGGGCAGCGGGTGATATCGCGCGATACGGCCAAAGCTATGAGTTATATGCTTGAGCTGGCGACAAAACCTGGCGGTACGGCGCCGCTGGCACAAATCAATGGTTATCGTGTCGCCGGAAAAACAGGAACGGCGCACAAACTGATCGATGGCCAATACGCCAAGAAAAGCTATATATCGACTTTCGTGGGTTATGCTCCGGCATCCAATCCTCGTTTGATCGTTGCCGTGATGATCGATGAGCCTTCTGCTGGTAAATATTTCGGAGGAGCCGTTGCAGCGCCGGTTTTCAGCAATGTCATGGCAAGCGCCCTGCGCATCATGAATGTGGCGCCGGATGCGCCGGCCAACAATGTCATTACCTTTACCGCAACACCTGAAATGGACGATGAAGGATGAGTGTCATGGCCATCAAGCGCAAACCTCCAAAATTGTTTGATATACACTGTCTGAGTGAACTGGGGGTCGATATCCGTAATCTTCAGGTCGATAGCCGGCGTATTCAGCCTGGCGATACATTCCTGGCTTATGCAGGCGAAAAACAGGATGGCCGGCATTACATTTCCCAGGCCATAGCAGCTGGTGCCAATGCTGTTTTGTGGGATCCCCAGGATTTTTTATGGGATTCGCGCTGGTCGGTTCCATCGCTTGCCATCCATGAACTCAAAGCCAGAGCCGGAGAAATAGCCAGTTATGTTTATGGTCAGCCGTCACAGAAATTATGGACGATTGGAATTACGGGAACCAACGGTAAGACTTCATGCAGTCACTGGTATGCCCAGGCAATGAATGAATTGCAGAAGAAAACGGCAATCATAGGCACACTGGGTAACGGTTTTATTCCTGCGCTTGAAGCTGCAAGTAATACCACGCCGGATGCAACTGTATTGCAGCAGGCGCTGGCGACTTATGCGCAACAGGGTGCGGAAAATGTGGTCATGGAAGTGTCCTCGCACGGTATCGTGCAAGGCCGCGTCAACGGTACGACCTTTTCCGTGGCAGTGCTAACCAATTTGTCGCGCGATCATCTGGACTATCATCGGGATATGGACGCGTATGCAGCAGCAAAGGCGCGCTTGTTTTTTTGGTCAGGACTGAAGTTTGCGGTAATCAACATGGACGATGTGTTGGGTGTGGAGCTATCGCGCCAGCTTGCCGGCAAACTAACCCGAATTATCGGCTATGGATTCCACTATCCCGAATTGGGTTGCTACTCGACACATTTCAGTATGGTTTATGGCTCCAATCTGCGAGCCAGTGTGGACGGTGTCGAGTTTGACGTGGAATTTGAGGGACAGGTTGCACACCTGCAAGTCAATGTACTGGGCAAATTCAATGCCTATAACTTGCTTGCGGTACTGGCGGCACTGGTGGCAAGCGACATTTCCCTGGCAGATGCAGCTCATGCGCTGCAAAGTGTGCATGCCATTCCAGGCAGGATGGAAAAACACGTGGCTGCCAAACAGCCAATGATCATCGTGGATTATGCGCACACTCCAGATGCGCTGGAAAAGGTCCTGAATTCGCTGCAGGACATGCTGAGATCGACAACCCGAAATCAAGTCGATCCGCCGAGATTGCATTGTGTCATTGGCTGTGGCGGCGATCGTGATCGTGGCAAGCGGGCCATGATCGGTGAGGTGGCAACACGTTTGGCCGATGCCGTGATTTTTACCAGTGACAATCCACGTTCGGAAGATCCGCTGCGAATCATTGATGACATAACCGCAGGTGCGCATGGTCGGCGGTATCAAGTCGAGGTCGATCGCGCTCTCGCGATTTATCAGGTTATCGATAACGCGCAGACAGGTGACATTGTCCTGGTGGCTGGCAAAGGACATGAGAAATATCAGGAGATTCGAGGGGAAAAGATCCCTTTCGATGACAATGAGGTGGTCAGACAGGTATTGCACGATCTGGCCGGTCAGTCGCGGGTGCGATCATGATGACGTTGCATGAGGCAGCTCGAGCCGTCCAATCGGAATGGGCGGGCGCCGATGTGCTGTTTACCTCGGTTAGTACGGACAGCCGAACATTGCATCCCGGCAGTCTGTTCATTGCGTTGAGTGGGGAACATTTTGATGGCACCCGATTTGTCGCAGGGGCAGCCGATCGGGGGGCTGTGGCAGCCATGATCAATACCCAGACCAACATACAGGATCTACCAACACATTTACCCTTGATTCGTGTCAAGGATACGCGCCTTGCGCTGGGACAACTTGCAGCTTACTGGAGGAATCGATTTGCACTGCCTCTGATTGCGGTGACAGGAAGCAATGGTAAAACGACAGTCAAGGAAATGATTGCTGCGATATTACGCCAGGATGATCTAACTCAGCATGAAGAAGGCGAAGGTTACGATCGTGTTCTCGTTACCGAGGGTAACCTGAACAACGATATTGGCGTGCCTCAGATGCTGCTGAGGCTGCGTCCGCATCATCGTTATGCCGTGATCGAGATGGGAATGAATCATGTGGGTGAGATTGCCTATTTGACGGATCTAGCCAGACCGGACGTGGCTGTGATTACCAATGCAGGCGCTGCCCATATCGAAGGACTGGGATCCGTAGATGCTGTTGCACGCGCCAAGGCCGAGATTTTTCAAGGATTGAGTGTGCATGGTACTGCAGTAATCAACGCCGATGATGCCCACGCAGCATTGTGGCGTCGGTGTGCGGGGGCTCGTGAGATACTGGATTTTGGCTTGCGTGAGCACGCACGAGTTAGCGCAGATTACGAGTTGTTGTCGTTGGCGAGCAGAGTTACGATGCATCTGCCGAAGGGCAATGCGGATGTCTTGCTGCAAGTATCGGGTGTACACAATATCTATAACGCCTTGGCCGCAGCGTCTGCAACGACGGCGCTGGGAGTTCGAACAGCTTGCATAGCTGCTGGGCTAGCGCATTTCCAGGGTGTGCCTGGGCGCTTGCAGAAAAAATCCGGGGTGCATCAAGCTTTGCTGATCGACGATACCTACAATGCTAATCCCGATTCGGTGAAAGCGGCATTGGCGGTTCTGGCGGCGACGAGTGGAAAAAAAATACTGGTACTGGGTGATATGGGCGAACTGGGTGCGTCGTCGGTCGATCTGCATCGCACCATAGGCAGAGATGCACGCCAGGCCGGACTGGATCGGTTATTGACCCTGGGTGAATTGAGCGCTTATGCAACCCAGGAATTTGGGCCAGGTGGACAGCACTTCGATTCGCTGGACGATTTGCTGGATGCAACGGAAAGCATGCTGGGCAGGGATGTCACCCTGCTTGTCAAGGGGTCGCGATTCATGCACATGGAACGTGTGGTTCGGCAACTGGAAAATAAACCTTCGTGAGATCAATGGAAAACGCTAAATCCATATCGGACATCATTATGCAGCAAATGGGGTTTTCATGCTGTTAGCCTTTTTTCAATGGCTGGCGCAGGACATACGGACATTTAATGTGTTCAGCTATATCACTTTGCGAACCGTGCTGGCGGTGTTGACTGCGATGGTCATTGCATTTGTGATCGGACCAAAAATGATTCGCAAGTTGACGGCATATAAGATCGGTCAGGCGGTGCGCGATGATGGCCCGCAATCGCACCTGGTCAAAGCCGGCACCCCAACAATGGGAGGGGCTCTGATACTCATGTCGATCATGTTGACGACATTGCTGTGGGCTGATTTGAGTAACCGCTATATCTGGGTTGTGCTATTGACGACAGTGGGTTTTGGAGTGATTGGCTGGGTAGACGATTATCGCAAGGTGGTGTATCGCAACCCCAAAGGATTGTCAGCAGCGGCAAAATTCTTCTGGCAATCTGTGATTGCGCTGGTTGTCGCGGTCTATCTGGCGTTGACAGCCGATATTTCGGTGCAAACTGACATGATCGTGCCT
>WBZN01000868.1_pt1 | contig 19797 bp, 22 predicted proteins | sample 5204281 | NCBI WGS metagenome assembly WBZN01 (sample SAMN12344347, study PRJNA552823) | activated sludge metagenome | biome: Activated sludge suspended growth; feature: Nitrification reactor; material: Wastewater; isolation source: activated sludge from nitrification reactor of wastewater... | reverse complement strand
CGGCGATGCGGCCGGCGAGATCCGGACGAGCTGTATCGCGCTTTCCCCTTCGTGCGGGTCGAACGGAACCAGCGACTGTTGCGAGAGCCTACCGGTCCCCAGCGGAACGTTCTACCGGAGCTACGACGCGGCTGCCGATGCGCTGTTCCCGGACATGAGCTTCCCCGCGAGCGTCAGCGCGTTCCGCCTCGACAAGTACGAGGTCACGGTGGGCCGGTTCCGCAAGTTCGTCGCAGCCGGGATGGGGACGCGGACCGCTCCGCCACCGGCCGCCGCCGGCGCACACCCCCAGATTCCGGGGAGTGGTTGGTCGACCAGCTGGAACTCGAACCTCGTCTCGAACACGACGGCCTTGATCGCCGCCATGAAGTGCGATCCGACGTACGCCACGTGGACGGACACCCCGCTCGGAAACGAGGGGCGGCCGATCAACTGCATCACCTGGTACGAGGCCATGGCGTTCTGCGCCTGGGATGACGGCTTCGTGCCCACCGAAGCGGAGTGGAACGATGCGGCGGCCGGCGGCAGCCTGCAACGGGCCTTTCCATGGTCGACCCCGCCGAACGCCACGAGCATCGACTGCTCGCTCGCAAACTTCGGCGGGCCGAACTGGCCGACCACGGGCTGTGTCACGACGGGCACCCAGGTCGTGGGAAGCGACCCGCTGGGGAACGGGTTTTGGGGTCACGCGGATCTCAGTGGCAACGTATGGGAGTGGGTCCTCGATGGGCTCGACGTGTACGCGAATCCATGTGTCGATTGCGCGGCGCTCGGCGCGCAAGGCACGCGAGTCCACCGCGGCGGTGGACTCTACAATGACGCAGAGCAACAGCGGGTCGCGGGTCGCGGAGCCCATGCGCCCGGCTATCGCTCGATCGACCTCGGTGTGAGGTGTGGCCAGGTGCCGTAGCCGCAGCTCATGAGCGTGCGCTAACCGCGGCGGCCCAGGTACACGACATGCTTGCGGCCGCCGCTGCCGATCCGGTGGGTCGCGACCATGAAGCTCGCGGCGCCGAACCGCTTCGCGAACGCCGCGTCCGCGTCCTCGGACCACACGCCGAGCACGCCGCCCGGAGCGAGCGCCGCGCGGCTGCGCGCGAGGGCGGCGGTGCCCCAGAACGGATCGTCGGCACCTTGGGTCGCGGCGTTCGGGCCCTCGTAGAGATCGAGCAAGATCGCGTCGTAGGTGCCCGGGGGCGTGGCCGCGATCACCCGTGCCACGTCGCCGAGCTCGACCTGGACGCGCGGATCGCCGACGGCGTTCGCGGTGATCGGCGCGAGCGGCCCGCGGCACCACGCGAGGACGTCGGCGTTGAGCTCCGCGACCACCACGCGCGCCCCGGAGGGCAGCGCATCGAGCGCGGCGCGCAGCGTGAATCCCATGCCGAGCCCACCGACCAGCACGCGCGGCTGCGGCCGGCCGGCGAGGTGCGCGAACGCGAGGGTCGCGAGCGCCTCCTCCGAGCGTCGCGACGAGCTGTTCATCAGCACGCGGCCGGCGATCACGATGAGGAACTCGTCGTCGCCGCGCTGCCTTAGCTCGAGCGGACCTTCCTCGGTCGGCACGGTGGCGAGGGTTCGCCAGGGTCTCGCCATCGCCGACCTATAACCGAAAACCGCGGGCGACGTGCGACCGGCGTACCGGTCCCGCCGTCCGGATCACCACGATGTCGATCTTTCGCCTCGCGCTCACCGCACTTCTGATCGCCGGTTGCTCGCACTCCGCGGCCGCTCCCGCCACCGAATGTACGCAGGACGCCGACTGCCCCGGCGAGGGCGCGGTGTGTTTGTCGAACGCATGCGTTCAGTTCGTCCCGACGTGCGACGCATGTCCCGGCGACGTGTGCTCGGAGCGCTGCTTCGCCGGTGTGCCCGGTCCCCGGGGCGAGCCGGGGCCCACGGGACAATCCGGCCCCGCCGGACCGAGTGGGCCGCAGGGCGTCACCGGCGAGCCCGGGCCACAGGGATCGACCGGCCCGGCGGGCCCTCCGGGACCGCTCGGACCGCAGGGGCTTGTCGGACCACCCGGCGCGAAGGGCGATCCAGGCGTGGGCGCCACCGGGCCCATGGGACCTGCCGGACCTGCTGGACCTGCGGGCAACCCAGGGCCGACCGGCCCGCACGGCCCCGCCGGCACGCTGTTCGGCGAGCAGGCCGCGGCGTTCGCCGGCTTCACCCTCGCCACCACCACGGGGGCCGCCGGCGGCCGCGAGGGGCTGAACGCGCGCTGCGAGACCGAGTTCGCCGACAGTCACCTGTGTCACTACGCCGAGTATCAGCTCGCGGCGAGCTCGGCCACGGTCCCCCTGCAGGGCGCGTGGATCGATCTGTCGTGCATCGAGAAGAACGAGGGCGGCACCGTCGAATCCGGGCACATCGCCTGCGGCGACGAGCTGTCATCGACCGACTCGGGGATCTTCATCGCCTCGAGCACGGGCTCGAACTGCGCGGGCTGGACCACGAGCGGTAACCTCACCAACGGCGCCGTGATCCAGCCGAGCAACGCGGCGACCGCAGCATGCGCGACCGCGCGATCGGTGGCCTGCTGCAACACGCCGTTCCGCGAGACCTTCCGCGGCTTCACCGCGGCCACGACCAGCGGCAACGGCGGGGGACGTGCGGCGATGCACGGCCGCTGCACGCAGGCGTTCCCCGGCAGCCACCTGTGTTTCCTCGCGGAGTACGCCCGCGCGCATCCCACGATGGCGCCACCGGGGAGCGGCGCCTGGCTGGACGACTCCAGCTACAACAGCATCAGCGAGAATCGGGGCGCGATGCCGCGCTCGGGGCGCGCGACGCGGCCGACCGGCGCGTGCGCCGCCTGGACGAGCGGCATCGCCATCGCCAACGCCAACACGATCACGACCGGCGGTGACGTTCGCCAGAGCTGTGATGTCCCGCGCCCGCTCGCGTGTTGCGGCGGCTGACGCAGCCGCGATCACCGCGCGACCGTACCCTCGCGGGCGAACCGTGGTCCCCACGAATCACCGATCGCACGGGAGGCCACGGCGGTGACGCGGCCATCGCTCGCGGCCGCCTGAATGGTCCGAGTGCGCCATCGCGCTCGAAGGCGGGCGCCGGCCGCTCGGCGCACGGCGGCGCCACGGCCGCAAGCGGGGCGAGTCCCTCGTCCATCGGCCATCCACATCGGTCGATCGGCCGATCTCGGAGCTGCGTCACGGGCGCGGCGCTTGCTGCGCTTTGATCCTGCCGAGGATCGCCAGCTGGCTGTCCGTTTCACCAGGAGATCTTCCATGACTGCCAAGCAACGTCTGAAGGGGCGACGCATCGCGGTGCTCGCGGCGGATGGCTTCGAGAGCGTCGAGCTATGGATTCCGATGAGGGCCATGCAGCTCGCAGGCGCCAAGGTCGACGTGATCTCGCTCCGGCACGGGCGCATTCGCGGCGTGAACCTCCACGAGCCCGCCCGCCGGATCCACGTCGATAGCACGGTGCGAGAGGTCAACCCCGAGGACTACGATGCGTTGCTGATCCCGGGCGGGTTCATCAACCCTGACCTGCTCCGGCAATCGGCCGACGCGCGTGGCTTCGTCCGCGCGTTCGACCTGGAGAACAAGCCGATCGCGACGATCTGCCACGGGCCGTGGGTGCTCGCATCGTCCGGACTCCTCGACGGAAGAACGCTGACCTCGTGGCCCGGCATTCGCGACGATGTCGTCAACGCCGGGGCGATCTGGCTCGATCAGGAGCTCGTGCGAGACGGAAATCTGTTGACGAGCCGCGGCCCCCAGGATCTGGGCCCGTTCGTCAGCGCGTTGATCGACTTCTTCGAGGTCCCGGATCCGGCGCACGCCGAGCTCGCCACCCCGATCGCGATGACGTCCTCGCCACCGCACGACCAGCCGCCCGCGGCCGTGCTGACCGCGCTGCGCTGGATCCCGCGCCCGTCGCTGCGGACCGCGTTCGCGATGTTCGGTCTCGCGGTCGCCGTGCTGGCGTTGGTCGGCCGCCGGGTCGGGTGATCGACGACGACGAGGGCCCGGATCGGTTTCGATGTCCCGCAGCGAGCGGATCTGCCAAGCTCTGCAGGTGGCGCACGACTCGCAGATGGCGCGTGAGGCCGCCGAGGCGGCGAGCGGGGCACGGCGGCAGCTCGCGACGTACCGCGACCGGCTCGACCGGCTCGTACGCGACCTCCAGGCCCGACCGCCGACGTTCGTCATGACCTGTGCGCGCGGCAGCTCGGACCACGCGGCGACCTACGGCAAGTACCTGCTCGAGACCACGATCGGGCACGTCGTGGCGTCGGTGGGCCCCAGCATCGCGTCCGTGTATCGCCGCGCGCCGGTCGCGCTCGAGGGGTCGCTGTTGATCGTGGTGTCGCAGAGCGGTCGCAGCCCGGATCTGCGACAGCTGACCCGGGCCGTTCGCTCGGGGGGCGCGCGGGTGCTCGGCCTCATCAACGATGAAGCCTCGCCGCTCGCGGCCGAATGCGACGCCGTGATCCCGCTGTGTGCTGGCGAGGAGCGCAGCGTCGCCGCGACCAAGTCGTTCTTGCTCGCGGGCCTGGCGTTCCTGGGGCTCGCAGCCGAGTGGACCGGCGATCCGAGGCTGCGCGAGGCGGTGCGCCAGGCGCCCGATGCGTTCGCCGCCGCGTGCGCGATCGATTGGTCCCCTGCCCTCGCGTCGCTCGCGACCGCGACGAGCCTGTACGTCCTCGCGCGCGGGCTCGGCCTCGGTGCCGCGCAGGAGCTCGCGCTCAAGCTCAAGGAGACCTGCCGGCTGCACGCCGAGGCGTTCAGCTTCGCCGAGCTGCGACATGGTCCGATCGCGCTCGTCGGTGCGGGGTTCCCCGTGCTCGCGCTCGGGCAAGAGGACGAGACCGCCCCCGCCGTCCGCGACGAGATCACGCACCTCCTCGGCCTCGGCGCCGCCGTGCGCTCGACCGTGGAGCGCGCCGGTGCGGAGCTGCTTCCGACCGTGCCCGGCGTACCCTCGGTGCTCGCGCCGCTGTGCCAAGTACAGAGCTGCTACCTGGCGATCCCGCGGCTCGCCGAGGCGCGCGGCCTCGATGCCGATGCCCCGGTGAACCTCCGCAAGGTCACCCTGACCGTGTGAGACACCGAGGCGCTACGGATGAAGATGACGTGGCCGGCCGCGCCCGGGCTCGGAGCCGCCGTCCCAAGTCTTGGGAGGCGAACCGGTCGAGCCTGCGCGTCCGCTCGTTCGCGTCACCCGCGACGAAGGTGCACGCCGGCGCCGCGCCGGGTGGCGACCGCGCTACGCGCGCTTGGTCTTCGCCCGGCTCGTCGCACCGTGGGCCTTCCGCTTCGCGCTGCGAGCGACGCGCTTGACCTTGCGGGCGGCCCTGTCGACCATGCCCTCGGCGTTGCCCTTCGTCTTCTTCGCAGCGCCTCGCCCCATCCGCAGCTTGTCGTCGGTCATCTTGCCTTCGGCCTGCATCGCCTTGCCTTTGACCTTGTCTCCGATCGCGCCCATGACTCTCTCCTGTTCGAGAATGGTTTGTCGCGTCGTGGATGACGCGCGTTGATAACCGCGCGGCGTTGCATTCGTCGTGCCCGCTGCCGTAAGGGCGCGTGACTCCCGCGGGGCCGCGTACCGGCCGTGACGCGATCTACCGTCGACGAATCGTGATCGTGGAGTGCCCTGGAACCCGGCGGAGGTTCGTCGAACGTGCCGCTGCCGCGACGCGATCGCAGCCGTTTGCCGAGACATCGGCGCTCACAGCCGGAGCTGCCGTCGACAGAATCGCTCGGTCGCGCGTGGCTAGCGCTGCGCGCGATGCGACTGCCGCGACGGCCGGGTGTCGTGTTCCTCGAGCGGGCGATCTGCGATCCGCGTGGCCCAGTAGAACTCACAGCTCCCCGGCGCCGAAGGCTCGCAGCGCAGCTCGACCTCGATCCGCGTCCCCTTCGCGACGGCGATCGTCTCCGTGATCGGGAACAGCAGGCGCCCCCAGTGGGTCGCGGGAGCGCCGACGGCGTTGGTCAGCGTGATGCCTTCAGCCATGTCCGCGGTGAACCATGTCGCGAAGCCAGAGATCTTGCCGTCCCGCGCCGCTTCGAAGCGCAGCTTCGTCTGGAACGATCGATCGGCTTCCTCGAGCGAGCACGTGTACGCATCATGAGTCCACATGATCTGGGGCTTCGCGATGAGGTCGTCGAGCTCGAGCTCCGCCTGGGTTGCGAAGGTCTCGTTCGCCGTGATGCCGGCGATCACGCTGAGATCCACACCGTGCGGCCGTGATCTCCAGTGATCGAGCCCCTCTTCGAGATCGAGCACGTGCGCCGGCGCGAGCATCGCGGTCACCCTCCCGGGGACGATGATCCCGCCCGGCTTGAGCCAGCGATCGCGTGCGATCACCAGCGGCGCGAGCATGTTCTCGTCGACGCCCAGGCCACCCATCCACTCCGAGAGGATCACGTCGACCTGCTCCGGGAGATCCACGTCCTCGAGATCCGACTGCATGACCTCGATGCGATCTTCGAGGTGGTTGCTCGCGATGATCCGCCGGGCCACGGCGGTGATGTCCGTGCGCTCCACGGCGAACACCTTCCTCGCCCCTGCTCGCGCCGCGAAGATGCTCAGGATCCCGGTGCCCGCACCCATATCGAGGACCACGTGGCCAGGCTTGACCACCTGCGTCAGCGCCCGACGGTAGGCTTCATTGCGGATCGCATCGCGCAGCATCCAGCGATGAATTCCGAGGCTGTTGTAGGCGCTATCAGGCATGGATCGGGCGCCGTCATAGCATCAACGTTCCCCGAGCGCCGATCCGAGCCTCACTTCCGCGCGTCGGCTCGATCGAGGAGGTCACTTCTTCTTCATGATGATCAGGTGCCCGCGATGCTTGCCATCGGGGTACCCGAACCGGAACCCGAGCTCGCGCTTGGGCTGGTCGGTGAACAGCTTCTTCCACAGGTTCTGGACCGATCGGCCCGCCGCCATGTTCGAGGTCTCGAACGTGCCCCAGGTCTCGTACTCGAAGCCGGCCGGGGTGCCGTAGGTCGGGGCCAGGCCGGTCGTGTCGGACACCATCCACGCGACATGATCGATCACGTATTTCCGCATCTTCTTGAAGTCATCGAACGTCAGCAGATAGCTCGCCGCCTTCGTCATCGCCGCGACGGTGCCCTTCTTCTCGAGGTGGACGAGGGCCGCGGGTGCCGCCTTGAGGTGCGCGTCATCGAGGTTCGCCTGGATGTGCCGATAGACCTGCTCGCGCGTCTGGCCCTGCTTGCGGAACCTGAGCTCGATGCTCGCGTACTCGCGATTGCGCCGGGAGACGTCCTTGATCCCGTCGATCTTCTTGACGTCGTCGTCGGTGAGGTAGCGAAGCTCTCCCTCGGGCGTCAGCTTGAAGTAGCGCAGCGAGACCGGCTCGTAACCGTGCAGCGCCAGCGCCGAGAGCCCGAAGATCAGCTGCGTCGGCAGCTGACCGCCACGCATCGCGCTGATCATGTTCATCGTCACCGAGAAGTTGGCGCGATAGAGCGAGCTCAGCTCGGTCGCCACGGTCGCGAGCGAGGACCGGAGCTCCTTCTCCGATAGCCGACCGAGCGCGGTCGGATCGCCCGAGGGCTCGAGCGAGAGCGTCGTGATCTCGTCGGCGTCCGGGTACACCGTGAGCGCGGTCGACAGATCGCCACCGGCGAACGGGTACACCACGACCTTCGGGATCCCCGCGGGGACGTGCGCTGCGAAGAACCCGTTCGCGATGCCGATCCAGCTCTTGCGGTACTCGTCCTGCGCGGCCCGCACCTTCGTGCAGTGCGCGGTGATGATCTCCGGCTTGATCTGGCTGGGGGGCGGACCCTCGGCACACGCACCGACCACGAGGAGCGCCTTGGCCTCGTTGATGAAGTCGTGACCTGGCGCGTCGGCCTCTGCGCGTGACACCGCTGCGAACAGTCCGATGGCCACGATCGACGTAAGTTGCTTCACACCCATGCGCGCAATCTGCCATGGCGATGCGCCCGCTGGTAGCGATTCGTCCTGGCTCGCCCCGGCAGCCAGTGCCACGAAGTGCGATGGCGGCTCCCCGAGTCGCCCTGACTCGACTATGCTGTGCGCGCGTGACGACCGAGACCCCCACTCCGAACGAAGCTCGCGGTACCGTCCCCGAACGGCTCGATCGCCTCGCCTCGCTCCGCGGCGACGCGGTGAAGGGGCTGCCATCGTCGGCATGGCAGACCAACCTCGATGATCTCGATCGCGATCTGCTGTTGCGCGCCGTGATCGAGGCGACCCGGGCGTTGATCCTGCCGGAGTGGGAATCCAAGCGCGCCGAAGACCGCCGCCCGCAGGACGCCCTCGAGGCTGCCGAGGCCTGGATCGCGACGAAGTCCGCCGATGCGATCGCCAACGCGAAGACCACGGCCAAGGCGTGCACCGCCGCCCGCAACGAGACGTTCGGCACCGATCATCGCGTCCCCGAGGCCGCGCGCGCCTGTGCGTGGGCCGTCGGCGCGAAGGACAACGAGTACATCTGGGATGGCCTCACCGCGATCGAGGGCGAGCTGCTGTCCCGGATCGCGCTCGTCGCCGAGTACCAGCGCGGCCCCGAGCAGCGCCGCAACCTCCTCAACGTGCTGCGCAAGGTGCTGGTCCCGGCGCCGGTGAGCGAGGCCCCGACGAGCAACGGGCCGGTCCCGTACTCGGCGAGCGGCAGCTTCTCGGTCGGCCAGGAGCTGGTGCACGTCAAGTTCGGCAACCTCGTCGTCACCGCCGTCAACGGCTCGGCGATCGACGTGCAGCTGCCTGACGGCACCACCAAGCGGCTCGCCCACAAGCCGCGCTGAACCATCTCACCCGGTCGTGGATCCCAGGGTACGGGCTCAGGGCTTCTGCGGGTCGGCCTTCGCGGCCTCGTCGAGCTTGGCCTCGACCTCGGCCACGTGGGCACGATCGAGCTTGCCCCGCATCTCCCCGAGGGCCCGACGTGCCTCGGGGACCGTCATGCTGCGCTTCGCGATCTCGATGCAGATGAGACACATGCCTCACTGTAGCGCCGATCGCCGCGGGGGTAAGAACGTCGACGTACCTCGGCTCGACGATACCGTTCAAAGTTGCCGTTCAGTTCGGGGGCGAGGTCGCTAGCGCGCGCGGACGCTGGCACCCGGGCGGATCCGGCATCATCATGCTCCCCGTGAGCCCCGCCGAACTACCCCCCTGTGGCCTCTACCGCACCACCGCGCCGATCGGGACCGTGGAGGCCGGACGCCTCGTCTACTTTCACAACCACGGCAACCCGGGCGCTGGCCTGTACTTCCCCGAGCGATGGACCGCCAACCGCGCCCACTTCTCGCCGAACGGGATGACCGTGCCCGCGGACTTCGATCCGAAGACCCTCCGCGCCTTGCCAGCCGAGGGCTTCTATCGGGTGACCAAGGCGTTCTTCTGCTGCGCGAAGAAGTGCGTCGAGTTCCAGCCGGATGCGTTCCTTCAGCTCGGCTATAACGGCGCCGGACAGGCCCTGCTGTTCACACCGGAGCTGGCGTCGGGCCAGATCACGGTCCCCGACCGTGGCACGTTCATCGACGACATGGCGCTGCCGAACCTGGTCGCGCTGAAGATCCCCGAGGGCCAAGCGCGCGCCGAGATCTCGATGCCCCGCGGCATCGTCGTTCACTGAATCCGCCCCGCGAACGTCCAAGGTCAGGCGCGGCGCGACAGCTTGTCGGCCTCGAGCGCGAGGTTCGCGCGCGCGTGGATCTCGGCCGGAGTCTCGTCGCTTGCCTCGACGACACCGAAGCTCGAGGTCACGGTCGCATCCGAGAGCTTGGCCTCGGCGATGTGCGCGCGAAATCGTTCGGCGAGGATCTTGGCCCCTTCGAGCGAGGTGCCCGGCATCACGATCGCGAACTCGTCACCGCCGAGGCGGAAGCAGGCATCGATCACCCGCGTGTGCTTCTTCAGGATCGTCGCGATCTCGCGCAAGATCTCGTCGCCCGCGGCCTGGCCTTGACGGTCGTTGACTTGCTCGAGCCCGGCGAGATCGATCATCGCGAGGCTGAACGAGTGGCCATAGCGCTTGTTGCGACCGAGCTCGGCCTGGATCCGCTCGTCGAACGCCCGCCGGTTCGCGAGGCCGGTGAGCGCGTCGTGGAGGCTGTCGTAGCGCGGGCGGGGATACGTGGTGGTGCGGTGGAGGGCGATCGCCACGATCTGAGCGAGCAGCGGGAGCGTCTCGACATCCTCGTCGGTGAACGCCCCGGAGCGCGCGGACACGACGACGAGGGCGCCGACCGCGTGCTCGCCATAGAGCAGCGGCACGCACAGCAGCGATCCCGCACCGAACCGCGCCTTGGTGTCCGCGTCGACCCTGGCGTCGGTCGAGGCATCCTGGACATTGACCTGGTGCCTGTCCGCGACGCAGCGGCCCGCCAGGCTGCCGACCTTCGCGAGCCGCATCCCGAGCACCGGCATCGCGGACCCCACGACCGCGCGGTAGACGATGTCGTCGCCCTCGACGAGCGCGACCATCCCGCCGTTCGCGCAGCTCAGCGTTTCGGCCCGCTCGACGACGATCCGCATGACCTCGTCGGCGTTCATCCCGGCGGCGGCGATCGCGTTCTGCAGCTCGATGACCGCGAGCAAGCGCTGCGGGCCTGGTATGGCTGCTCTCGAGTCCCCCATGGCGACATCATACAGTTGGGCCGACCCGAAGATCGCGCTCGCGGCCACCGACCCGACTAGCGACCGCCGTTTGGGCTATCGCCGGTCCCGATCCGTGGGCTAGGGTCGCCGCCGAAATGCGCATGTCCCGACTCCTATCCACCTTGATCCTCGTCGCGGCGGCGTGCGGATCGGATCCCAAGACCCAACCTGACGCACAGGACATCACGCCCGACGCGCCGTCGATGCTGTGCCCGGCGCTGGAGGCTCCCGCGATGACGCTCTCGACCTACCCTGCCACGTTCGACGGCACGGTGAAGGGTGCGGGCGCGGACCTGTCGGTCGCGACGGGGATCTGCACGACGCAGGTCGGCGACTTCTGGTTCGAGCCGGTCGGCGAGGACGTCGTGGTCAAGCTCACCGGTCTGACGGTCGGGACGTCGTACGGCATCTCGCTCGACACCACCGAGGACCTCAGCTTCTACGTGATGAACGGCTGTACGGCCACCGCCGGCGGCCCGGTCGCTGGTCAGTGCGATCTGTTCGCGGACGCCTCGTTGAAGAAGGAGCAAGGCGCCTTCGTCGCCACCGCAGCCGAGGAGTACCTCGTGATCGACACGGCGAATGACCCGATGCCCCCCGCGACCGGCGCGTTCTCGCTCAAGGTCGTCCAGGCACAGTGCACCGACGACACGATGTGCAGCGGCGCGACGCCCGCGTGTGAGAGCTTCGCCTGCACGGAGTGCCACGACAGCTTCGGCTGCACGGCTGCCGCGACCGCCGTGTGCAGCGCCGACCACACCTGTGGCGCCGGTTCGACGACGTGCACCGGCGATGACGTCCGCGATAACGGCGCCGGCGATGACGGCCCCGCGAGCGCGACGATGCTCGCGCTGCCGACCGCGTCGACGCCGACCACGATCTCCTCCGCGGTGTGCAGCTCGCCCGCGACCGAGGCCGACTTCTTCAAGATCGTGGTGCCCGTTGACCTCAGCCTCGGGTTCCAGCTCAACTTCGCCGGCGTGACCAACGATCTCGACGTGATCGTCTACGATAGCAGCGGCACGGCCGTCGCCGCCGGCGTCAATGACCCGGGCGTCACCGAGCAGTTCACGGCCGACCTGACCCCGGACACCTACTACATCAAGGTGATGAAGTTCGCGCCGGCGAACGCGGCCGCGGCGGTCGCCTACACCCTCGCGATCAACCAGGTCGAGTGCCGGGACGAGTTCGGATGCACCACCGCAGGGACACCGACGTGTAGCGCGGTCGGCCGCTGCGTCGCCGGCCCGGCGCTGTGCGTCGGCGATGATGCCGGGGACAACGCCGGTGGCGATGATGGACCTGCCGGCGCGCGCAACCTGACGGCGGGGGTCGGTGTCGCCTCGGCGCTGACCGGATCGATCTGCAACAGCCCGAGCAACGAGCGCGACTACTACAAGTTCACCGTGCTCCAGGGGCAAGGCCTCGACATCTCGCTGGCATGGGCGACCGCGGACGATCTCGACATCGCCGTGTTCGATGTCACGGGCAACCGGCTGGGCGTCAGCTACTACAAGACGCCCGAGGCGGTGCAGATCCGCTACCTGCCGGCCGGGACGTACTTCCTCCAGGTCACCCTGTTCGCGCAGGCAGCGTCCACCGCGGTGACCGCGTACACGATCACCGCGACCCGCACCGCCGCGCAGACCTGCACGACCTCGACCGACTGCGCCGGGACGTTCTCGACGCAGATCTATCGCGGCAGCTGCACCGCCGGCGCGTGTCAGTTCATCCCGTCCGGCGCCCGTGCGGCGGGCATGCCGTGCGACAGCGGCGACGACTGCGCGTCCACGAGCTGCTCGTACATTCCGTTCGAGTCCGATGCGCAGAAGAGCGTGTGCACCGGCGAGTGCACCACCACCGCCGATTGCGCCGCGATCGGTGCGGGCCTGACGTGCTCGGCGGGGCTGCAGCAGAACTTCTGCGTGCCGTCCTGCGCGAGCGACCTCGAGTGCGGCGCGGATCAGGGCAACGCGACGCTCACCACGGGTCAGCCGTGGGCGTACTTCACGTGCGCGACGGCGACCGGCGTCTGCACGCTGTAGCTCCTGCGACCCGAGCGCCGACGTCCGCGCCACGCTCGCCTCGTGCGGCGGGCGGCGCGGGCGCGTGGTCCTCCGCGGCTACAGCTCCGCGGCGGCGGTGGGCCTCGCGCTGACCACCGCGGCCGGCGCGACCCGCGGGAGGGTCACCCGAAACGTCGAGCCCACGCCCGGGACGCTCACCACCGCAACTTCACCGTGATGCGCCTCGACGATCTGGCGGGTGATGAACAGCCCCAGGCCGAGCCCGCCATAGTGAGTCGGCATCGCGCGCTCGAACTTGTCGAAGATGCGTTCGAAGTCCTCGCGCTTGACCCCGATGCCCTGATCGATGACCTCGAGCCGGACCAGCGGCCCGTCTTCATCGGCGACCACGCGCACGGGCCGACCACGGCCATACTTGAGCGCGTTGAGCATGAGATTCGTGACCACCTGATCGATGCGCACGCGATCCCAGCGGCCGCGGATCGGTGGCACATCGACCACCACCTTCGAGCCAACCTGGTCGGCACGCACCCGCAACCGCATGATCACATCGCGTACGAGCTCGGACAGGTCGACGTCATCGAGCTCAAGCGTGAGCTGCCCCTTCGATCGCTGCGCATCGAGCAGGGTATCGATCAACGACGACAGGCGATTGGCCTCGTGAAGCACCGCCTCGCTGACCACCCGCAAGTGGGCCCGCACGGCGCGGCGATCGATCAACCGACACAGCTGCTGGATCTGGAGGCTCAGGTTGGTCACCGGCGTGCGCAGCTCGTGCGAGGCGATCATCAAGAACTCCTCGCGGAGCGCGAGCGCGTTCTGGGAGCTCGCCAGCAGCGCCTCGCGCTCGACCTCGAGCCGCTTCCGCTCCGTGATGTCGCGGATGATGCTGAACAGGCAGCGGCAACCGGCGAACGTCCCGCCGCTCGACGAGACCTCGACCGGGAACGTGCGGCCGTCCTTGCAGCGATGCACGGTCTCGAACTGCAGCCCCGCCGTATCCGCGAGCCGCATCTGCTCCGAGACCGAGCGGGGTGGTTCGACGCGCAACTCGAAGATCGTCCGCTGGAGCAGCTCGGCTCGCGGGTAGCCATACGCGGTCTCCGCGGCCGCGTTGCAATCGAGGATCGCGCCATGACCGGCATCGATCACGAGGATGATGTCGCGAGCGTGCTCGAACAGATAGCCGGCGATCTCCGCGTCGTGCTGCATGTACGGGTCCGCGTGTGGCGAACGGATCGAGCATAGCGAACCGGCCCGCAAAATGGATCGACGCCCGCGGGCGGATCGTCCGAGAGCATCGCCTGCCCGGGTCCGCGCTGGGCGAACCTTCGTGGATGGCCCCGGGGGGTGTTCAATGGCTCCGAACCGTGGCAGGGCTAAGGACGTCGTGAGCATCGTCGGAACCGCCAAGATTCGCTGCCCCGGGTGTGGGATCGAGCGCGCTTGCGAGCTCGTCCAGAGCATCAATACCCGCGCGGACCCTTCGGCCAAGCAGCGCCTGCTCGGGGGCGAGCTCAACGTCCTGAGGTGCGCGTGCGGCAGACGCGCCCAGCTCGCCGCCACCGTGTTGTTCCACGACCCCGACGCGGACTTTCTGTGCCAGGTCTGCCCGGGCGGTGGCGATGCGATGATCCGCGGCGCCGCAGCGTTCGAGCGCTCGGGCGCGACCGGGACGATGCGCCTGGTGCCTTCCCTGAGCGCGCTGGTCGAGAAGGTCAAGATCCTCGACGCAGGTCTCGAGGACTGGGCGCTCGAGATGACGAAGGTGCTGCTGCTCGCCTCGCTCGATGTCCGCGATCTCGATCGTGTGCTGCTGTTCGATCGCGTCGATCCCGGCACCCACGTGATCCGCTGGGTGCTGTTTGGCGACGGTGACGAGGTCCCCGCGAACGTCTCCAGCTCGCTCGGCGCCTACCAGCGGCTCGCCGTACGCACGAACGCGAAGCCGACGCGCACCGAGCTCCAGATCGATCGCGCGTGGGCGATGGCGGCCGTCCGGACGATGATCACGGCCGCGAACTAGCGCGGGCAGATCCAGCGCGGACCGCCACGATCGCGGGCGTGGTGCAGATCGTTGCCTCAGTGCTCGACGTGCAGCTCGATCGTGACCACGCCGTCGGGCCGGCGCGTCCAGCGCGCGCCGGTGAGCACGAGATCGCCGAGGTCGTGGCCCCAGATCCCGTACGCGCCATCGGTGCGATTCCGGTTGCTGGCGACTCCCCGATCTTCGGGCGGCACCGTCTTCGTCGACGCGGTGGCCTCCTCGGCGTCGTAGATGTTCGCGTATTCCTCGCACACGACCTTGATCAACTCCGCGCGGGTGAAGCCGACCGGAAATGCCGCGCTGATCGGCACCGAGGCCGGGGTCGAGAGCGGGAAATCGACGACGAGGATCGCGTGCTCGAACGGGATCACGATCTCCTCGGGGTTCTTGAGCAGGGCGAGCGTGCGGCCCGGGTCCGCGAGCCGGAGCCCACCGGGAAACGCGATCCGCTGCGCCATCATCGCGACCGGTGCCGGAGACACGCTCACGCGCGAGATCCACCACCACGCGATTGCGATCGCGATCGCCATGAGGGCCAGGAAGGACATCGTGAAAAACCGTATCACCCTTCCCGACGTTTGCTCACCCGCCGCTCGTGCGATCTCCGTCAAAATATCCGGGGGTTCCTACCAAGCCAGCGCTGTAATGTGGCTCGCGTCCGAGCCGAGCTTTGCTCGCCGCGCTCGTCGAGAATTTGCGCTTGCGAACAACGACGAAGGTAAACTCACCACCTTTCCCGAGCGTTACACACAGCGACATGAACGTGCGCCCTCGATACATAGAGCGGCATGGCACGTATCCACCGCCTCCTCGCGATCACGATCGCCCTGACGGCCGCCTCCTGCACGGGCGGGCAACTCGATGACCCGCCGCTCGCTGGTGACCCGCCCGGCATGAACGATCCGGCAGGCCCGGATGCCGGCGGAGGCGACGATGGCAACGGCGGAGGCGGCCCCGATGGCGGAGTCACGGCCTCCGGGGCGGGCCCCTACTTCACGCACCCGATGTTCTTCAACCGCGTCGTGAGCGGCGTGCCAGCCGCGGCGAACAGCAACACGGTGATCTCCACGCTTCAGTCCTCGGGCGGCTGGGGCACCGGCCGCATGCAGATCGACTTCACGATCGACGTCCTGAAGGCGGACGCGACCACGCCGATGCGAACGTTCACGACGACCTCGGACTTCTACTCGCCGGACTGCGACCACACCGCGATGCCGGTTCCCGTGGGGGGCAACATCGAGTCTGAGACCGGCTACGCCTGCACCGGCGGTGGGGACTGCCACCTGCTCGTTTACAACACGAGCTCCAAGACCCTGTACGAGATGTGGCGCGCGAACATCACCTCGACGTTCCAGGGTGGGTGCCTCGCCGTGTGGGATGGCCAGGCGACGTACGACGACACGCTCCGAGGCGATCAGTGCACGAGCGCGGACGCGGCCGGCTTTCCGATCGCGCCGCTCCTGTTCACGGCCGACGAGGTCGCCGCCGGTCACATCGATCACGCGATCCGCTTCATCCTCCCGAACAGCCGCGTCAAGCGCGGTTTCGTCCGCCCCGCGACCCACGCAACATCGACCACGGGTGGCGCGAACGCGCCCGCCTACGGCGTGCACCTGCGGCTCCGCGCCGACTATCCGATCGCGTCGCTGCCGACCGAGGGCGCACGCGTCGTCGCACGCGCGATGCAGAAGTACGGCATGTATCACGCGGATGGCGGCAACATCGCCCTCACCGCCCAGAGCGATCGCCACACGACCGCGAAGTGGAACGGGCTCCTGGGTCCGCTCGATCTCCAGGCGCTCCAGGTCAGTGACTTCGAGGTGATGGACCATGGCAGCATGATCCAGCTCGATAATGACTGCACCCGGTGATCGCCGGGGCGCCGGCCCGGCGGCAGCTCGCCCAGCGCTTGATCGACGAGGGTCACGTCACGCTCGGCGGGGAGCGGGTCAAGAAGGCGAACCTGCGCCTCCGCGCTGGAGAGGTCCTCGAGATCGTCGTTCCCAACGCCGACGTGTCCTGAGCGACTTGCACGGCCGCCGGAGGCGAGGAACCATGGCGCGCATGGGACGCCTCGACGGCAAGATCGCGATCGTGACGGGCGCGGCATCGGGCATCGGGCGCGGGTGTGCGCACCGGCTGGCCGCGGAGGGCGCGAGCGTCGTGCTCGCCGATCGAGACGTCGCGCGTGGCCAGGCCGCCGCCGCCGAGCTCGGGCCGCCGCACGTGTTCGTCGCGCTCGATGTGACCAACGAGGCCGCGTGGCAGGCGACCGTCGCCGAGGCCGTACGCGTGTTCGGCCGGCTCGACACGCTCGTCAACGCCGCCGGGATCGCGATCCGGGGCGACATCGAGCGCGTCACGCTCGAGCAGTGGCGCCTCACCAATGCGATCAACAGCGAGGGCGTGTTCCTCGGGTGTCAGGCCGCGATCCGCGCGATGAAGACCACCGGCGGGGGATCGATCATCAACATCTCCTCGGTCGCCGGCCTCGTCGCCGATGCCGATGCGCCGGCGTACTGCGCGAGCAAGGGCGCGGTGCGCCTGCTCACCAAGTCGGTCGCCCTCCACGCCGCGCGTCGCGGGTACAACATCCGGTGCAACTCGGTGCATCCGTCGTTCATCAAGACCCCGATGGTCGAGGCGGTGATCGCGAGCTCGGCCGATCCGGCCAAGGCGCGGGCAACGTTCGAGCAGGCAAATCCGCTTCGCCGCATGGGCGAGGTCGATGACGTCGCGTACCTCGTGGTCTATCTCGCGAGCGACGAGTCGACGTTCATCACCGGAGCGGAGCACGTCGTCGATGGCGGCCTCACCGCACGGTGAGGCGCTCGGGTATCGCCGCGTGATCGGGCGCGCCGGCCCCCGGGCCCCGTCCGCTTCGCCCTGGAGCTGGTGCGCGGTCTGCTGGTAGGGTCCACGAGTCGTGACCCGCCGGCCGACCATCCTCCTCGTGCTGCTGTGCGCCACCAGCGCTGCGGTCGCCGCGCCGGCCGGTCGGTCGCGCAAGGCCACCAAGCACCGCGAGTCCGCCACCGCGGCGCGGCTCACCAGCCCCGCCGATGCGACGACCTCGAACGCGTACCGCTACGGCCAGCTGTCGCAGGACGCTTGCGAGGCCGAGCTCGCGACCCGCAACATCGCGTTCGTCCGCGAGGCGGCGCGCGGCGTGCGGGCGCCGGTCCGGCTCACCGGCCCGCTCCACGGCGTGGTGTTCCGCACCGACGCCCAGGACGCCGCGCGCGCGACCAGCCCGTACGAGATCGGAGACTGCCGCCTCGTGCTCGCGCTCGATGACTTCGCCGAGATCCTGGCGAGCCACGAGATCGTCGAGGTCCGGCACTACTCGATGTGGCGGCCTCCGCCTCCGTCGTGGCCGGAAGCCAAGGAGGCCACGCGCCACGCCGGCGCCGTCGCGCTCGATGCGGGGCGGTTCGAGAAGAAGGACGGCAGCGTCCTCGATGTCGACAAGCACTTTCACGGCCGGATCGGGGCCAAGACCTGCGGTGACGGCGCCGGGCCCAGGCCGGTGACGCCCGAGGCCACCGAGCTGCGCGCGATCCTGTGCGAGACCGTCGCCAAGCACCTGTTCAACGTGGTGCTCACGCCGAACTATAACCGGCCCCACAAGAACCACTTCCACCTCGAGGTCACCGAGGGCGCGAAGTGGTTCCTGCTGCGCTAGCTCGAGCGGAGGGGCTCCGCGTGCGCCGCGCGCGCCGCGCTACATCAGACGTTGCGCGACTGGATCGCGCTCGACACCGTCAGCTGGGTCTCGCGGCTGCGGGTCTCGATCTGGATCTCGACGGCGTCGGCGTCGATCGGCACGTACTTCGCGATCACCGCCGCGATCTCCATCCGCATCTGCTGTAGCCGCCCGCCCTCGAGCCCGGTGCGATCGTGGGCGAGCACGAGATGCAGGCGGCCCTTCGCCACGTCGCTGCTCGACTTGTGGAAGAAGAAGTTCTTGATCACGTTCAACATGTCTGGGCCCTTCACGCCGGACTCGCCGAAAGGCCGAGCGCTCGGCCGATCCGTGTGAAGAAGCCGACCGCGTGGGGCTCGGTCTCGTGGCCACCGAGCTTCTTCGCGATGCGGATGAACTCCTTGGCGGCGAGGGACTTGCCCTCGAGGACCATCGGGATGCCCTTGTTCGTCGTCGCGATCACTTGATCGTCGAGCGGGATAGCACCGAGCAGCTCGAGCGCGAGGATCTCGATGACATCGGCCTGAGACAGCATGTCCCCGCGCTTCACGAGGTGCGGCGAGATCCGGTTGACGATCAGCCGCGCCGGCACCTGGTGCGCGGCGAGCAGCCCGACGACGCGGTCGGCGTCGCGGATCGACGACACCTCGGGCGTCGCCACCACCACGGCCTCATCGGCGCCGGCGATCGCGTTCTTGAAGCCCTGCTCGATGCCCGCCGGGCAATCGATCAGCACGAAGTCATAGCTCGCCTTGAGCTCGAACACGAGGCTCCGCATGTCCTCGGGGGTGACCGCGTCCTTGTCGTCGGTCTGCGACGCCGGGAGCAGCCACAGGTTATCGAGCCGGCGATCCTTGATCAGCGCCTTCTGCAGGCTGCACTTGCCGCGGACCGCGTCGACCACGTGATAGACGATGCGGTTCTCGAGGCCCATGACGACGTCGAGGTTACGCAGACCGATGTCGGCGTCGATCAGCACGACCGTGTGGCCGAGCTGGGCGAGCGCCGTGCCGAGATTGGCGGTGGCGGTGGTTTTCCCGACGCCGCCCTTGCCTGATGTGATGACGATGGCTCGACCCATGGCGACTCCTTGTTCCTGGTCTCTCAGATGCTGGTGGCGAGGTCGCGAGGCAACCTGCCTTGATAACGCTCGACGACGATCTTGTCGCCCGTGCCGTAGGCGATCTCCGACTCGGAGGCGGCCGTATCGCCGTGCGCCGCGCGCGCGACCTGGCGCCCGATGCGCAGCTGCTGCGGCTCGAGCCGGAGCGCGCTCTGGTGGTGCTGGTCGCCGAAGACGGGCAGGTGGAAAACCGTATCCTGCCGGTTCCGGCCGGTCTGCCGACCTCGGCGCTGATCGAGGCGACGAATTTTCT
>WBZN01000867.1_pt1 | contig 19833 bp, 22 predicted proteins | sample 5204281 | NCBI WGS metagenome assembly WBZN01 (sample SAMN12344347, study PRJNA552823) | activated sludge metagenome | biome: Activated sludge suspended growth; feature: Nitrification reactor; material: Wastewater; isolation source: activated sludge from nitrification reactor of wastewater... | reverse complement strand
ACGGTAAGCATGTGCAGATACACCGGGGGAGTCTCGCGACACCCCCAGTCCCCCTAACATGGGCTGCCCGCGTGACCGCCGGCAGACCGGTGAAACCGATTGGGTGGTTGCTTGAGCAAATTGCGGTGTCGGTCGTTCCACCGAGCAATGCCCCTGACAATTTCCTTCAGTAGCCATTCTTCCCCTCCAGGGGTGGCACAAATGACCGCCAGCATTGGCGTCAGGGTGTCACTCACCCATCGTTTCACGTTCTGCAGGGTCTGCACCTGCTTTTCCTGGGCCAATCGCCCCTTCTGAAATCCCTCCGTCAGGAGGGCGTACCACTCCAACATCGGAGCCCGGTATCGTTCTTCCTCTTCGGTGTCTTTGGTAATGTCTCGGAAATCCACATAGGACCGGAGCAAGCCAATTACTAACTCCTTCCAATCGGCTTCGTCTAACGTGGCCAATGCTCGGGCACACTGTTCGGCCCGATCCTTCTTGAGTTCCAATTCCCAGCGAGTCCCGTACTCCTGCCAGTTCTCTTGTCCTTTGCTCTGCAATTCGAGCCGCTTGTCATAGATACGCAACAAGGTCTGACTCTGCGGACTGCCGAAGTACATCGTCTCACCCGTCGTCGCTCCGGTCCCATGCGTGAGGTTGGAGACGATATGACGGACCTGAGCCGCACGCGTGACACATTGGCCTGCCGAGACCGCTTCACGGATGGTTGCCACCGGCACTGTGCCCGCCCGGTCATCGAGCGCACAGTCGATCCGTGTGACATGTCCCTGTTGGCCGTGCACCCACTTGAGCAGGGTTCGGATCTGATCCAGTGTCAGGGCGGACGCCAGGCCGCCCGACAGATCCACATGGATTTCATTCGGACGACGAGGGGCGTTCGTGCCCAATTTGCCGACCCCGCGCAGACCGTCTGCCCTCATCCAGGACAAGGGATACCCTCGAAAGCCGCCCTTGGCCTTGCTCCAGTCCCCGCCCAACACCTTCATGGTCTCTTGAGGGTTACTGGCTAAGACCGTAAAGGCCAACCAATCAATGGTGAGGGTGAAGCTCGAATCCATAGAATCTATCGAACTCCTGTACGGAGCGCTGTGGGTAGCGCCCCCGTGTTACCAAGACGGGGGCCATTCCGCTCCGCCCCGCAGCCTCTCGGCATGCGGCGCGGACCGGCTTCGCCTCCCGATAGTGTGACGGATAGCACTCTTTTCAGCGTCCTTCCTGTGCCGATCTGACAAGCTTCTGTCGGACGACACAAAAGGCTTTTTCTCCGACCTCTCTTGCCACGATCTTGATCGCCTCGGTCTTGCCATCCATGACCATGCTCATGAGGACGGCGCCCCGCACATACTTGGAAACGGTCGTCCCTTCTTCTGCTGCGCATCGCTCAATGAGCTTGCGCTCTAGTTCGGTTGTCTTAAATTGGAGCGTTTCGGTTTTGGTGTCATCAGATCTCACGGCGTTCTCCTGGTTAAGTATATAGTATAGATTATAATATATCATGCGTACAGTCAAGCGGAGGGTTCAGGGCGGTAAATGGTGTATGAGTTTTGAAAGGTAGAAGACGCTCGAAAGGGTATTCTTCTGGAATTGCTTATGTTGATGCTCGCAATTACCTTTTGCGATGTTGGTCGAAACCCACACTGGTGGCGCTTAGCCGATCCAAAACCTCAGCGCCATACTTCTCGGTGAGACGTTTTAAGAAAGAAGGCTCCACACCTTGAATATAAGATAGGAATCCCCGGATGTAAGTCACCTTCTCCACTTCGAGGCGATTTTGGGCGAATTTGTAGACGAGGCTCTTTAGATGCCTCTTTCGTTCTCTCCCGACAGAAATTTGGTTTGTGGATGTGAGAATTAGGCCGGTAACCAGTCGTTTTCGCTTTCTGGATGTAAAAACGGTTTTTGCCTCGTTTATTTTTAGCCTCGGAGATCCCCGCTGTTGAAGGTCAGAGTGTAAATCGCGCAGTATGCCTTGCAATACATTGGGTGCGTTTGTGGAAAAATAAAGATCATCTGCATATCGTGAATATGTCACACCGGTTTGGCGGGCCTGTTCGAACCAGTGCGTGTCAAAATCGTGCAAGATTGCATTCGATAGGATGGGAGAACAGGGGGACCCAATTGTTAGTTGACTGTTTCTGCAGACGAGACTGGCAATAATTACGTAGTCTTCCTCCGAAAGTCTTATGGGGAAACGATTGTTGTTGGATGTTAGTAATCTTATGACGTCAGAGTTTAGGAGCGATGGGAAAAAGTCTTGAAAGTCCACTCGAAGCAAATAGTTGTTACGGAGATGAAGGGTCGCCAGATCCTTAATTCCACGCCCCAGTCGGTAGGAGTAAACGGCATCGTGAATCGGGAAATATTTAAACAAATTGTCGACCAACCATCCTTGAATAAATTTCAGTTGCCTCGATGGATGATGGATTGTTCGATAACCTCCTTTACGTTTAGGAATGCGGTATGTTTTGTAACGATGGCTGGCTGACCCAGCTATTCGAGCCAGGTACTCTTTCCGTAGGCCGGTTTTTGCCGCTATCTCTTCTAAGATCACCTTATGAGCCTTGATAGAGAACCCAAAGTTTCTGGTTCGTGCTCTCTATAGTACAAAAGGATTTCAGCCTTAATATCGTCAATAGTAATATTGTCGAAATCAATAAATGACTCAACGTTCTTGCCCATCACGAAGTATTGTTCGCCATCTCCCTTTCGTTCAATTAATTGAAGAGCGATAAGAAATGAGATGATGGTGGGAACCTCATCTGGGCCATGATCGGCTTCATCGGCCTCAAATGCGGATTCCAGGATGCGGAGCAAATGTTCAAGTGTGACTACCTGGAAGATGTTGATAAGCTCAAGAACAACAGAAACCTTTTCAAACGAATTCATTTGTCTGACGGGCTTATAAACGAAAGCTTTTCGATTGCTGCTGCGAATTAATCGGGTAAGTTTTTCACGCACCGGCGAGAAATCTATAGTTCTGGATTGAAAATCCAGAACTATTGAAGGCCTGAAATTAGACCATGTATTTATTAGATTAACAGGGCCGAGATTGATGAACGATTCGCTGCCCTGATACTGCTGGTCATTTACTAGAAGTATTTTTTTTCTTACATCCTTGCTATTTGAAAAGAACCCCAATTCTGCAATTGACCCAGCACTTTCGGGAAACAAAACTATACAGTCAGCTATTTCACTTATCAGCAACTCGAAAGCCGCAAGATCTAGGAACTGAGGCTCACTGTGAGCCAATAAGTCGATGCTTGCCCTCTCAGCTAGGAAGAAACGAAAGTTGATGAGTTGCTTGTCTGCGTAATCCAGAAACTGACTTCTAAGTGATGCAGCTCGGGAGGTTTGGCCTATACTCTGCGATGATTGGGGAGGATGTGGGCTTGGCGTAGCTGTTCCTTGAGGAGGGCCATGCTGAATTGGTCCCCCACAAACGAATACTATGTGCCTATCTTTACGTAGAAATGCTTTTCTTGATGAAAAAAGGTGAGCCACCCTTTGGAGTAGGGATTCTGCCGCAGGATGGACGAAAGGATGGCTCACTCAGTGAAAAAACCCTCTTACTTCGAGCGGGGGCCTTCCTTACGGACGACGTCCCGTCATGGGCTTCGAGGGACGCCGTCCGTAAGGAAGGCCCCAAGAATCCCGTTCAATACGCTTCAGCCCGGCTATACGCCAGGCATAGAGCCCGTGTTTTTATTAAGCACGTGCCCAGCTAAGAGGTGTCGCAGTATATGTTTGGCTAGGATGTTAGTCAATTGCTTCGATTTCGAGGATAAGGAACATTCTTGTACAGTTCGCTATGTCTAGGCTTGAAATCGTCTATGTCGTCTATATAGCGCAATCTTTGTAGCAATGGAGGCCCATGCCAGGAAACCGAGGGATTCAGAATAACAGTTCAATTCTTACTTATGAGGATGTTCTCCTAGGAATTGAAGGTAGGCGGCCATCCATCCTTCTTGGTAATGGGTTCAGTATCGCCTGTGACCCAATATTCACCTATAGGAGTCTATATCAAGCGGCGGTGGAAGCAGGTCTAAGTGAGCGTGCAAAGAAAGTTTTCCAACGTCTGGGTTCAAATAACTTTGAGGGCGTGATGGGGTTGCTAGAGATGTCGCATTGGGTAGCCACCACCTACGATCTAGTTAGGCTAGGTGAGCAATCGGGAATGCTGACTGATTTAGAGATTATAAAGGATGCTCTCATCCGTGCTATTGGGAATTCTCATTTGTCCCATCCTGGAGAAATTCAGGAGCACCGAAGGGAGCGAGCGGTTGAATGGTTGAGGCAATATGCAATGGTTTTTACCACGAATTATGACCTCCTGCTGTATTGGATTACCATGAACGGCAATCCTCCGCTATTCGACGATGGGTTTCGTAATGATCCAGATGATTTGGATAGTCTTGTGTACTCCTTCTATTCTAGAGACAAAAGGATGTATTACTTACACGGTGCGTTACATCTATATTTACAGGAAGGAAGGCTATGTAAACATCGGTCGGGAACTGATGGGCTCTGTCTTACGGACTTAATACGCGAGAGCCTTAGTCAAGGGCAGTATCCGGTATTCGTAGCCGAATCATCGGCTGAGAATAAGTTGAGTCAGATTCATCGAAGCCCATATCTCTCAAATTGCTTAGACAAATTCGGAGGACTGACAGGCAAACTAGTCATATTCGGTCACAGCCTCGGTGACACAGATCGGCATATACTTGATTCCATCGCTCGAAACCGACGCCTTTCAACTCTCTATGTGGGGCTCCATGGCGACCCCGAAAACGCTTCAAATCAAACCATACAAGCTGCGGCTCGAAGACTCAGAGATCAACGGACTCAGCGATCTGGCTGGGAGCCTCTTGACGTTTATTTTTTTCGCAGCGAATCTGCTTGCCTATGGGATGACACGGTGTAAAAGACGACTCTTCATCAATTGCATCACGGAAGAGTATCAGCCAACTGTCGAGGAACCGCTCTTCTCACATTGTGCTAAATTTGTGCTAGAAATTTTCAAAACCGCTCATATTCGTTCAAACCAGTCGAATCCATAGAACGCTGTTAACTGCTGAATTTAGAAGTAAAAACGGGGAAACCTTCGCAAAATCAAGCCAGTGTTAAAACCGCTTAGATCAGACTCTCAAGGCTCAGACACGGGTTCAAATCCCGTTGGGACCACCAACCTTTCCCCTGATCTTCCGATAAGTTGGCGACCTTCCTGATTTCTGGCTCAGGAGTGGTTTGCCTCTCATAGGACAATCCATAGGACAAAACAGGCTTCGTATACGTAGTTTCTAGCTGCGCCCAGCGGGTGAGGGCCTGCCGGTCCCGAGGCCGTAGAGCTTTTTTTGTACGATCTCCTGGAACATGTGGCGATCCAGCGAGAGGTCCGCCGCCAAGCGTTTCAGCTTGGTGTTTTCTTGCGGAACTGCCGGAGTTCTCGCAGTTCGCTAAGGCCTACCTCGCGCCAGACTTCCAGGACCGTCGTTTCACTCTCGGCCTGGCGCAAGGCGGCCGGTATCTGCTCTTCCGTATGCCCACGTCGTCGTGTCATCGTCGGGTCCTCCTTGGGGTGAAGAAGACCACGCCGCCGACCGTTTCCTCAAGTCACCTGTGGCCTACGTTTCGGATTTTCGGTCACTGGCTCCCAGGTCGGGGCATACCGCCGGATGACGGTACGTAGCGACGCATCGGCTGCTTCCGCGCGAGGAGGGTCCGGAGGTCGGACATGCAACGAAGGGCAGAGGCGACGGGCGAAGCTGAGCGGCATGCCGACGTGGCCCCCTTCTTTGATGCGAAGCGCAACCGTGTCGCCCGTTCCCATCATGCTGCGAGGGACCTCGACTTGCTCCGCCTGGAGGATGAGCTCGATGGGATCCTCGGCGGCCACAATCCAGACGAGTGGCACGAAGGAGAGCGACCCCAAGGACTGCAGGACGACTTCGACGACACCGGGAATTCTCCGCGCGCCGGATTCATACCGAACGATGGCCAGACGCTTCCGTTTGAGCTGGTCGGCCAAGGCGTGCTGAGTCAACCCTAAGGACAAGCGGGCATGCGTGAATTCTTCAGGAGTCATGTATCCATCGGATACATTGTCGGCGCGGATCTGTCACGATGCGGTGTTGTGGTAGTCGGGGCGCGTGTGGGTCGGCATCGTCCGGATCGACCAGGAGAAGGCCAGGCCCTATCCTTCATCGAACGAGTAGCGAGTGACGGCGCAGGCCAGTAGTTTGGCGCGGCTCTTTGCGCTTCTCTCTCACCGGCCTCGTGTGTTGAACGTCCATGCGTGATTCTCGAACCGCGCCGCAGTTGAGACATCGCAGGATGGTCAACTCACCTTCCAGCCCCAAATATTGATCTCTGACCAGTAGTCCGGCACAGCGCACACAGGGCATGACGGCCTCCTTTATGACGAGAGGGGATAGTCTAGTGGCGCGGCGTTATCCAAAGTTGTGCCTGGTGTTACGAAATAGAAAACTCTTCATCGGAGGTCTGTCCCGTTCATGACCTCCTGATATGGCGGAGTGCGTGGTGTGTTCAGTAAGAAAGGGGTGCTTCAATTGACAGGGGGAAAAAGGCGGCTAAGGTAGGGATGGTTGTGCACGAGCACCATCCGGCATGCCTCGCGAGGAGGCGACAAGCGAGAACAGGAGGACGATCACATGAAGGGACGATGGCTCATCGCATGTGCGGGCATTCTGGTCGGGCTTCACGGTGGCACGGCCTTCGCCGTGAATCCGGATAACGGTCCCGGATGCGGACTGGGGAAACTGGCCTGGTCTGATTACAAGACGCCGAAGAACATTGCGCCGCAGGTCATGATGGCGACCACTAATGCCACATTCGGTAGCCAGACGTTCGGGATCAGCTTTGGGACGTCCGGCTGCACCAACGACGGCAAGGTCATGGCTGGGCAGCAGACGAATCTGTTCGTTGCGAGCACCTTTGATACGCTGTCTGAAGATATGGCGCGGGGCGGCGGGGAGCATCTTGCGGCCTTGGCCACGTTACTGGGTATCCCGGCCGAGCAGCACCCGGCCTTTTTCGCCATGACGCAGCAACAATATCAGGTGCTGGTTCACGCCGGTGAGACGTCGTCCGTGGCGGTGGTCAAGGCGCTTCAGGATGCTGTGAGTGGCCGCGCAATGGTCGCTCAGATTCCCGATCGACCGTGATTGCCTGCTGATCTCTCCTTATTTCCGCGTAGAGTATAATAGTCTTGGCGGACCTGACGACATAGGTCAGGCCCGCCAGGGTGTTCTCCCTCACCCTGTCGGGTTCGGCCCTGCCCCCTTGCGTTCTGTTCCTCGCTATTCTGTTCCGGAAACGTTCTCCGTGTCTCTTGTGAGGCGTTGGCTTGAAGCCTCTAGGCCGAGGGTAGGATAATGACGGCCCTGTGACGACACAGCCCTCACACAGACTGTTGCTGTTCGCAATTGGTGCCTTTGGCATTGGTCTGTATACCCTCGATTTGTATCTCCCGCTGGGAATCGGCAACGGAGTGCTCTATGGAGGACTCGTGGTGCTGTCCCTGGCGTTTCCGGATCGTACGACTCCGATTCTTGTCGCCAGCACCTGCTCGGTATTGGCTCTATCGGATGTGTTTCTGGGTGTCACCTTTCCCAATGTGCCGCTCTGGATGGGGCTGAGCAATCGTCTGTTCAGTCTGACGGCGATCTGGTTTCCGGTGATCTATGCGTTCCAGCGTCGAAAAATCGAGGAAGCGCTACGCAGCGCCCATGATGAACTGGAAGTGCGTGTGGGCGAACGGACGCGTGAATTGGCATTGGTGAACCAGGCGCTCGTCGAAGAGATCGGCGAACGCATGGAGACGGAGCGGTCCCTCCGAGAAAGCGAGTCCTCCTTGAAAGTGAGTCAGGAGGAGTTGCAGCACAGTCGAGAAGAACTCCGGGCGCTGGCCGGACAACTGTTGACGGCACAGGAGGGGGAGCGCCGCCGTATTGCGCGGGATTTGCATGACGATGTCAACCAACGGTTGGCCATGTTGGCCATGGACCTTCGGCGGATTGAGAAAGGGGAGGTGGGTGACCGGGCTGCCATTGAGGGACTGGTACGATCGATCACCCGTCGCCTGACCACGGTTTCGGATGATGTCCGCCAGATGGCCTACCGGTTCCATCCGTCTATTCTGGACGACTTAGGGCTTGTCAAAGCGGTGCGCCGGCTGGTGGATGATTTTTCTGCAACGACCATGATTGAGGCGGTGTATGTCTATCATGATCCCGTGAGTCCGGTGCCGACCGAATTGGCCACTTGCGTGTACCGGATTGCGCAAGAAGGCTTAAATAACGTTGCCCGGCATGCGCAGGCCACGGAAGTGGAAGTTGAGTTGATCTGTGACGACGAGGTCATTACGCTTTCGATTCGAGACAACGGCGTTGGGTTTGACTCGCAGCAGGCGTCGCAGGGCCTGGGGCGGTTAGGGTTGCTAAGTATGAAAGAGCGGGTGCGGTTAGTGCGAGGCACATTGACAGTGTCAACGGCCCCCGGCTGCGGCACCCATCTTGAAATCTGTGTCCCGCTTCCAGGTGGCGCGCATGCCTAAGCCGCGAGTACTGTTGGCCGACGACCATTCCTTGGTGCTGGAGGGGTTTCGTCGCATTCTCGATGACCAATGCGAGTTGGTGGGGATGGTCGAGGACGGCCGCGCATTGCTGGAAGTGGCAGCCCGAGTCCATCCTGACATCGTCATTCTTGACGTGTCGATGCCGTTGTTGAATGGCATCGATGCCGCCACGCAGCTGAAGAAGACACATCCCTCAATCAAAGTCATTTTTGTCACGATGCATGCCGATACCGACTATGTTCGATCAGCATTTGAGGCTGGGGCCTCGGGGTATTTGTTAAAGCGATCGGCGGTCGATGAATTAGAGCACGCGATTCGGGCGGTGTGGGCCGGGCATACCTATATCACGCCCTTGATTGCCAAGGATCTGCTCGACGTGTTGCTCACCAGGGGACCAGGACCGGGGCGGCAGAAGACAGCTCTCACCTTTCGTCAGCGTGAAGTGCTGCAGTTGTTGGCCGAGGGGCGAACGGCCAAAGACATTGCCCTCCGGCTCAAGATTTCCACGCGGACCGTCGAGTTTCATAAGGCCCAGCTCATGGAGCACCTGAATCTCCATACGACGGCTGAATTGATTAAGTATGCGTTAACACACGGATTCATTGCTTCTTCCTAGCTCATTCTGATGCTTGTCCAGGGCCATCGTCTCTTCCGCGACCTCGTAATCTTCTCTCCCAAACTATCGGGCTTTACGAGTTCCCTGCTCCGGCGGGGTGCACTACAACCAATCGGCGCGCTTCCAGCGCCATCGCAAGAGATTATCAGTGCATGCCAGACGACAAGAGACGTGGCCATGAGCCGGAGTGATTGTCTGATTGCCTTGTTCGGCCGCCCGGTGTGGTTACGCTGCAAGCTCTGCCAACGGGTGAATCCTGCCACGACGGAAGAGTCTTTCCGAGCGTGCTGGATGGAGGAGCGTGCGGCGATGGAACAGCACCACGTCAGTCCTGCAGATCTATGGTGGTTTCAGACGGTCTGTGAACATTGCCAGCGTCCGGGTAAGGAGTCGAATTCTGGCCGATAGTGTGCGCCGCTCTCGCGAGAGTGCGTGTTAAGTACGAAAGTGCACTCGAGCGCCGGTCTCAGTTGGCGATTCGGTAATTTCACAACAGTGTGACGAAGCTGACCTCGACGACTCACCCTCGCGCAGAACTCCTCGCTATCGGGCCGAATCATTCGCGACAGGGAAGGTGTTTCCCGACGACGCGTGGACGTATCAGTTTCCTACGCGGGATGCGTCCGGCCGATTGCTGCAAGTCTCCGGTAGGCATTACCTGCCGGCCCACAGTTACGAACGTCGGACGTTCATCAAGGTGCGGGCGTCACGGGCGTGCGAGACCCTAGAGAAGATCGCATTGCAGGATGTTCTGATGCTTCCCGCACGTCTCCGGTTCACCAGCGAGTGGGTGATGTCTCGTGAGCAGCCCAAGGATGTGGATGCCCGCGTCGATCTCCAGGACTTTATTTCGCTGAATCATCTGGTCGAAGAGATGTATCAGCGCGCTGCGGCGATCGAGAAATGTGAGGCCCAGGTAGGGGTTTCAGTATGGGCCTGGTTTCTGGCGAAGTGGTCCACGTCCTGTCAGGGCGTGCAATCGCAGTCGCTCCCTGCCGCAGCACGGGTGCTGTGTACGGCCGTGGTAGTCATATCGTAACGGAACGAGGCATGCCGAAACCTCGAGAACGATCTTTCTTCCTCGCCGATGGTTCTGGTAGAAGTCTGACATGCTAAGTCTCATTGCATTGGGTGCCGTCGCCGGACTGATTCCGGTCTATCTCGGCATTCTCTCGGCCCTGTTTCTAGGAAAGGTGATGCCGCGCACCTGGGAGGGTGGGCTCATCGGGGTTGCCAACGGAGTATTGGTCTATCTCTTTTTCGATCTCATGCATGAAGCGACCGAGCAGACCGGCGCGCGCGATCCCGTCTCATGGTTGGTGTTTCTGGGGAGCCTTGGGATCAGCTTCGTCGGCTTGGTTGCGCTGGAGTCCAGCCAGGTGTTCGGGGCTCGTGCGGGAAGCCGGTGGTTGTCGCTCCCGACGATGATCGCGGTCGGGATGGGATTACACAATCTCGGGGAGGGCCTGGCAATCGGCGCCAGTTACGCCAGCGGTGAATATACACTCAGCCTCCTGCTCGTTGCCGGGTTTGGTTTGCACAACGGGACCGAGGGATTCGGGATCGTCGGCGCGGCCGGGAAGCAGCCGATGTCGGGGCGGGATGTGTTGCTGTTGGGGCTGATCGCCGGCCTCCCGACCTGCGTCGGGACCTTTCTCAGTGGGCAGGGAGTGTCTTCTTATTTCTCCATCTGCTTTTATTCGCTGGCAGCCGGTTCGTTGTTGTATGTGGTGTTGTCGCTGACGGCGATGTCCTACACCGCGACGCGTCGGGTGCAGGTGGCCGCGGGCATGTTCGCGGGAATTGCGATCATGTATCTCACGGCCATGCTGCTCACGTTGGTCAGCGGCGTTCGCAGCTGACGAGGACGACGCTCCTTCCGGTCGGCCCTTCAATTGACCCCGCGACAGTCGGTTGTGTATAAAATGGCCTGATTCATTCATGGTCGATTGTTGTCGGGAGGCGTGCATCATGGCAGGACGGGAATTTCACGACGGTGCCAGCGATGGCTTAGAGGCACTGGAGCCTCTGGATCCCGAGAAAATCCACTCGTGTTCTGAATTACTCGAAGCGATGCGGAAGACCGCGTTCGGTGGCCGTCGCCTGGGCGAAGCCTACGAGACGCTTGCGGCAATGATCGACGATCCCGACTGCAAAGTCGTGTTGACGTTGTCCGGCGCCATGACGATCGCCAAGATGGGCAAAATCATCAGCACCATGATCGATCACGGAATGGTGCAGGCCATCGTGTCGACCGGCGCGCTGGTGGCGCATGGGTTGAGCGAGTCGGTCGGCAAGCTGCATTACCGGCATGAGCCCTCCCACAGTGACGAGGAATTGTTTCAGAAGGGCTACAATCGCGTGTATGACACGCTTGAGATGGAATCAAATCTCAACTATGTCGAGCACGTCGTATCCCAGACCTTGAAGCGTCTCAATACGGATCAGCCCCTGTCGTCGCACCTGTTGACCCGCGAACTCGGCAAGACATTGGCGGAAGAGTTTGAGGGGGCCGGCATTCTCAAGAGTGCCTATCTGAAAAACGTCCCGGTCTATATCCCGGCCTTTACCGATTCCGAAATGGGGCTGGATGTCGGGACGTGGGCGATGGGCAAAAAAATCGATTTTACCCGCAGCCAAATCAAGGACGGGGACGATGTCGCGGTTTTGCGCGCGCTGCACGAGGTCTACCCGGTCTTCAATCCGTACCTCGATCTCAATCACTACGCAGAAGAAATGTTGGGATCGTCACGGCTCGGGATTTTCACCATCGGCGGCGGGGTTCCCAGAAATTGGGCGCAGCAGGTCGCTCCGTACATCGAGATCAGCAACACCCGCTTGGGGCTCAACGTGCAACCGCCGCGGTTTCACTACGGTGTCCGGATCTGCCCTGAGCCTGACTATTGGGGCGGCTTGAGCGGCTGTACGTACCAGGAGGGCATTTCCTGGGGTAAGTTCGTGCCGCCGGCCGAAGGGGGTCGGTTTGCCGAGGTGCTCAGTGACGCGACCATGGTCTGGCCGCTGCTCATGGTGGGACTGCTGGAACGTCGTCGCGCGAAGAGTGCCGTGTCATGACCCGCGTAGGCACATGGATACGCAGGGGCGGCGCGTCATTGGCCCTGCTTCTGCTGATGGCCGGCGGGGTTTTGGCGGCCAGCTCGCCGGTGGTGGATAACCGGATGCGCGGCAAGATGGACGCCCCCCTGACCCTGATCGAGTATTCGGATTTCACCTGCGGGTACTGCCTCAAGTTTTTCAAAGAAACCTGGCCCAAGATTCAGGCGCGGTACGTCGAGACCGGCAAAGTGCGGTTCCTCTATAAAGACTATCCCCGCGCAGACCAGGGGCCCGGCGTGACAGCGGCTCTGGCGGCCCGCTGTGCGGGAGACCAGGGGACGTACTGGCCCATGCATGACCGCTTGTTTGCCGCCGACGGACGACTGGACGTGGATAGTTACTCCCAGCATGCCAAGGCCATCGGCCTCGACCAGGCGCAGTTCCGGCAATGCCTCCGCGATGCTCCACACATGAAAGCCATTTTTCAAGACCGGGACGAAGCCAACGCCTGGGGGTTTCATGGTACGCCCGGTTTTATTTTGATGCGGACGACGCAGCAGCCGACGGCCAAGAATCCGGCGCTTGCCATTCCGGGTGCCTTCCCGTTCGAAGCGTTCGAGGAGGAAATTGAGAAGCTCCTCGCATCGCAAGGAGAGAAGTCGAAGTAGGGCCTTGTCAGGCGCGAGCCCGCAGGGGGCCGTCTCGCGGCGAGAATGATCGTTTAGCCAGGAAAGAGGGAACTGCACTATGGGGTCGAAACAAGCCTTTTGGTCTGTGCCTGCCAAAGACGGGGAGCCGGATTTGTGGGTGTGCATGTCCTGTTTGAGTGAGGTGTTCTGCCGGAAGGTTCCCATGCCGGCCTGTCCGACCTGTCACGGGGTCTCGACCTATGAAGCGTTTGCCCTGTCGGCGGTGCAGGATTGGGGCACCGAAGAATTGATCGCAAAAGCAGTCACCGCTCAGCAGGCGGAAGAAGCTGCGAGTGCTGCGGCTGCTGCCACGCCCCCGGTGGAGTCAGTGCCGTAGCGAGTCCCCTCTCCTGGAGTTGGTCCGTTGGAAAATGGACGTCCCTTTCTAATCGGCGGCCGGTGGTCTCAGTCCACTACCGCTGTTCCTGTACGCAATCCCTACACCGGCGAGACGATTGCCCATGTCTGCCAGGCTGGTCCGGCTGAAGCGGAACTGGCCATGCAGTCTGCGGTCGACGGTGCGGCAGCCATGCGCCGGTTGTCGGGCTATGCGCGATCGACCCTGTTGCAGAAGGCTGCCCAATCCTTGCAGGTGCGTCAGGAAGAGTTCGCTCGTATGATGATGGCCGAGTCCGGCAAACCCGTCACCGATGCGCGGCGGGAGGTCGGGCGAGCCATTCAGACGTTTGCGATTGCCGCAGAGGAGGCCAAACGGATCGGCGGCGAGGTGGTGCCGCTCGATTGGTCGCCTGGCATGGAGACCTACTGGGGGGTGACCAGGCGGTTTCCGATCGGTCCGATCCTCGGTATTACGCCCTTCAATTTTCCCCTCAATCTCGTCGTCCACAAAGTGGCGCCCGCCCTGGCCGCGGGCAATTCCATTCTGATCAAACCGGCCCCTCAGACTCCGCTGACGTCGTTGTTGTTAGGCGACCTGCTGTTGCAGGCGGGCGTGCCTCCGGGAGGGCTCAATGTGCTGCCGTGCGACAACCAGGTTGCGGAACGGTTGGTGATCGATCCTCGATTCAAGTTGCTGAGTTTTACCGGAAGCGCACCCGTTGGATGGATGTTGAAGGCCAAGTGCGGCAAGAAGAAGGTGGTGTTGGAACTGGGCGGCAATGCGGCTGTGATCATTGAGCCGGATGCAGATCTGGACTATGCGGTGCATCGGTGTGTTACCGGCGGATTTACCTATGCCGGTCAAACCTGCATTTCAGTCCAGCGGATTTTCGTGCATGAGTCGGTGGCCGCGGCATTCACCGAGAGCCTGGTGGCTCGTGTCCAGGCATTGGCCAGTGGAGATCCGGGCGACGAGGCCACGGTGGTGGGGCCGTTGATCGATGCGGGGGCGGCACAGCGGGTTGAGGGGTGGATAGGAGAGGCCGTCGCCCAGGGAGCGCGTCTGCTGGCCGGCGGGTCACGGGTGGGTTCGGTGGTGCGTCCGACGGTGTTGTCCCAGGTGACCGCGACGATGAAAGTGAGCTGCCAGGAGGTGTTCGGCCCGTTGGTGACGATCACACCGTATCGTGAATTTGAGGCAGCCTTGCGAGCAGTGAATGAGTCGGACTATGGGCTGCAGGCCGGCATTTTTACCAATAACATCGGGCGTATTTTCCAAGCCTTCGAGCAGTTGGAGGTCGGCGGGGTGCTGGTGAATGAAATTCCCACCTTCCGCGCTGACCACATGCCCTACGGCGGCGTCAAGGATTCCGGAATCGGCCGTGAAGGGCTCCGCTACGCGATCGAGGACATGACCGAGCCCAAATTGTTGGTCATGAATCTTCGCCGACCGTGAAGGCGCAGGCCGAGCGACAAAAAAACCCGGTCGCCGTATTGCGGATGCGCGGCAAACTTGATACAACGATCGCGCGTATCGCCCCGTGATTTCGTGCGTGGCGTCAGGCTTTCGACAAGATTCGAACACTCAGCGCGGAGTGATTTCGACGCAGGATGGAGAGGGAGAGCGACATGGTACCCACACACATGTTTTTGACGAGGGGCGTCGGAGTGCACAAGGAAAAGTTGGCTGCGTTCGAGCAGGCCTTGCGGAGCGCCGGCGTGGCCTACTGTAACCTCGTCAGCGTCTCGTCGATTCTTCCCCCCAATTGCAAAATCCTTCCTCGGAAGCGTGGCGAGAAATTGCTCAATCCGGGTGAAATCACATTTTGTGTCATGGCCCGGTCCGAGACGAACGAACGGAACCGGCTGATCTCCGCCTCAATTGGTTTGGCGATTCCGACCGACCGCGATACCTACGGCTATCTCTCCGAGCACCATGCGTACGGCGAAACGGATGAAGAATCGGGGGAATACACGGAAGACCTGGCGGCACAGATGCTCGCCACAACCCAGGGGATCGAGTTCGATCCTGATGTGGCGTGGAAAGAACGCGAGCAGGTGTTCAAGATGGGCGGAAAAATCGTCCGAACCCTCAACATCACGCAGTCCGCAGTCGGTCGGCCGAATCGGTGGACCTGCGTCATCGCCTTGGCAGTGTTTATCCCCACGGAAAACATTCCCAAGAGTCTTCGGAACAAGGCCTAGCGTCTCCCATGTCGCTCCCGTCCGGGTGGCTTGGGCAAGCCGACAATTTCCTCGGGATCGACGAACCCTGGTGCCATCCTGATCGGGCCGGGGTCTACGTGCTGCCGGCTCCGTACGAACATACGTCGAGTTATATCCTCGGGTCTGACCGAGGCCCCTCCGCCATCATTGAAGCCTCCCAGCAAGTCGAACTGTTCGATGAAACGTTGCGCCAGGAACCCTATCGCGAATGGGGCGGTGTCGCGACGGCGGCAACGTTGAATCTCGACGGGCGTGTCGACGGACAAGCTGTGCAGGCCATTCAGGACTTTGTGCAGCCGCATGTGGGCAGAGGAAAGTTCCTCGTGACGTTGACCGGAGAACATACCGGCGCATTAGGCGCCATTCGTGCCCATGCGCAAAAGTATCCGGGGATGTGTGTGGTGCAGATCGATGCCCATGGTGACCTTCGGCAGGCCTACCAGGACAATCCCTACAGCCATGCCAGCGTGATGGCGCGCGTGGTTCAGGACGGGTTGCCGCTCGTGCAAGTCGGCATCCGGTCGATCAGTCCGGAGGAAATCGAGCTCATCGACAACACGCCTCGGATCAAGACCTTTTTTGCCGCGTCGATTTTGGATCCATCCGGGCCCTATGAAGGACGGGCTGCGCGCTGGATTCCTGAGGTGCTGACCGCGTGCACCGGCCCTGTGTACCTCACCTTCGATTGCGATGGGCTCGATGCCTCGCTTGTGCCGGCGTTGGGAACCCCTGAACCGGGGGGACTGGGGTGGTACGATACGCTCGCGTTGGTGACCGCGTTGGCGAATGGACCGGGGATTGTGGGGATGGACATCAGCGAGATCGCCCCGATCGAGGGATTCGTCGCTCCGCAATTCAGCATTGCCCGGTTGATCTACCGCATGTTGGGACGAATTCGTGCCGGCCGGCGTGTGCACTAGCAACTTCTTGACCATCGTGCAGTGGTGTTCCTGCCGCATTCAACCGGTGGTCCTACGGAGGACCGGCCGTCGTTCGAGCCATGGCTGCCCGGTGAGGTCGAGGACGGGGTTGCCGGCCTATGCGCATCAATAAATTTTTTACCGAGCAGGGACTGTGTTCGCGGAGAGAGGCTGATCGACTGATCGCCGAGGGACGTGTCACCATCAACGGGGTGGTGGCCAAGCTCGGGGATCAGGTGTTGCCGCAGGACCTCGTGGCGCGCGACGGTGTCGTGCTGCAGCGAGGGAATCGTTCCGTCTACATCAAATATCACAAACCTGTCGGGGTGACGACCACCACGGAATTGCACATTCCGCGAAATATCATCTCCGAGATCCGGCACCCTGAACGCATTTTTCCCATCGGCCGGCTCGATAAAGATTCGTCCGGTCTCATCCTGCTGACCAACGACGGCGATATTGTGAATGAGATCCTACGGGTCGAGCATGGGCATGAACGGGAATATCGAGTCGAAGTGGATCGGGAGTTCGATGAGACGTTTCTCACCCGCATGGGCGAGGGCGTGGTCATTTTGGGTGCACGCACACGTCCCTGCACGACGACGCGCCTCGGGCCCCGCCGATTTCGGATCATCCTGACGGAGGGACGCAACCGTCAGATCCGGCGTATGTGCCAGGCGCTCGGGTATCGAGTCGTCTCGTTGCATCGTGTGCGCATCATGCACATCACCGTGGAGGGGCTGCATGCGGGGCAGTGGACAGATCTGAGTGCGGAGGAGCGTGAGCGACTCTTTCAGGCGCTTGGCCGATCGGACGAGTCGGCGCAGTAACCGGCGTGTGCCGTGCGTGTTCAGTCGGCGCGGAGGGCCGGGTTCGAGCCCTCGCCGGGCAGGCCCAGGGGTGCACCGGAATGCGTGGTCTCGCCGGGTCTAGCGGAGGGCAGCGGCGGTGCCGTCGGTGTCCGGCTCAGAAACAGATTTAACAACGCAATAAAGAAGCTCCCGCCCACGATCCAATAACTCGTGGATACAATGGTTTTGGTTCCTGCCTCGCGCATGTCTTTGGCGACATCCGCCACGGTTTCGAGCAGCCGATCCAGGGCTAGGCTCACTTGCATCACCTTCGGTCCGCCGTTGTCGGCGGCATGGATTTCGGCTTTTCGCCGGAGTTCCGCCGCTTCCGCCACCGATCCTGCCCGCCACTCCTGAGACAGTAGATCGACTGTTTTGCTGGCCACGTGGAAGTATTGGTCAAGGCTTTCGCGAACCGCTTGAATATCCTTTTCTTCGCTCCGTCCGCTTCTCGACACGCGCAGACCGGCTGCGGCGTATCGATCCACTGCATGCTGGATTCGCGCCCGCTGCGCCGGCAGGGATTCCGTGATCCGTTCGAAGGTGTTCTGGTTTTCGGCCTCCAACGATCGAATGATCGTGTTGCGATAGCGGATGACATCGGCGGAGATATGCGCGAGGTCCGCCGCACCCAGTGTGTACTCGGTGTACATGATGCGGAGGTCCTGATCGATATGGCTGAGTGCCTGGCCGCTCACCCATCCCAATCCCGCGATCAGGATGCTGATGATCAGTTGATTGGTTCCGGGAAACGTGAACCTGAGGCGAGATGCCAGTGACACGAGCGTCCTCTTCGTCAACCGGAGGCGGTGATGAGCTTCAGGAACCCTTGCGCGTAGTCTAGCAGATCGTCTCCCAGGAAAGAAGTCGAGGTGGATTTCTTGGACGCGGCGGTCAGTCGAGCACGACACGCCGTTCGACCAACTGGCTGACTTCCGGGTCGTTGGAGACGAACACCACCGACCAGGGTTCCTCTTTGGAACACAGGCGACGCAACAGCGTCAGTCGCAGTGCCGGCTCGATGTTGTGGAGGCTGCCGTTGAAGATCAAGAGTTGCGGCCGGGTGACGATCATGCGTGCCAGGAGAATGCGCAGGACCTGACTACGCGTCAGGTTGGAGCCGTTCCCGTGCACCAGCGTTTCCAAGCCCTGGGGGAACGCATCGATTTCCTCTTCGAGTTCCGTAAAGCGAAGCGCCCAGCTCAGATCTTCGAACTGAATTGACGGACGCTGGAGCGTCACATTTTCTTCCAGGGTACCGTCGAACAGGGTGGGATGGGAGTCCAGCATGAGACCGCGACAGCGATTCACATAGGTGAGGGAGACATCGCGAAGATCGATGTCATTGTAGCGGATGACCCCCTCGGTGGGATGGTACAGGCCGGCAAGAAGCAGTGCGAGTGACGTCTTGCTCCGACTGGTGCCGGAAAGCACGCTGATCTTTTCCCCTGGCAGGACTTCCAGGCTGAAATGGTTGAAGAGCAGCTGTCCGTCCGGCGCGGCGAAGGAAACGTCTTTGCAGGTAAGGCGAACCCCATGCTCGCAGGGGTCGGGCAGCCACGAGGCGATCGGTCCGGACACCTCTTCTTTCGGCATGTCGAACAGCGTGGAGAGTTCCTGGAGCGAGGTGGCGACATAGATAGCCGCGTACATACGCCGAGCGACAGTGTCGAGGTTCAGCAGCAGGGTGCCGACAATGACTTCTGCTGCGACGAATTGGCCCAGGGTAATATCGCCGACCGACAGCAGCCAGCCGCCCAAGCCGATCATGCCGCTGTGCGCAAAGGCTTGAAACACTACCGTGCTCTGATACTGGGCGCCGCTCAGAATATCCGATCGCGTCTTTCGTGCCAGTACATAGGCTTGAACGAGGGTATCGGTTTTCTTGAGGAGGAGCGGCAAGCTGTCTGTGGATTTGAAATGGAGCCGGTTGATACCGATGTCCTGCAGCCAGTGAAAGGTTCGGTAGTGTAGTTGCGAGACCCGTTGGGTAATCCGCAGCCCGCCACGCCCGAAAAACGTCAGCAGAAACGCGCATCCGGTGATCAGCAGGATGTTGTAGCCGAGAAAATAGGGATGATACATGACCAGGATCGTCATGCCGATCATGCCAGAGACCGAGACATTGACGAAGTCGATCAGCATCGCAACCAGCGCGCGCGGGAGTAATTCCGCCTCGATGAAGGTGTTGGTGTGTTCGGGGAGAAACACGTTCTCACGAAAACGCGGGAGGGCTTCGGTAAAGGCGATGGCCAGGCGAGTGTAGATGCGCTGCACCAGAACTTCCACCGCTCGTCCCTGTAGAACGCGGAATGTGCCCATGAGCAGCAGGGCTCCCAACATCGTCGCGACCAGCGTGACGATCATGATCGGTTGGATGGCGAAGGCGAAGGTGTTCACCAGCTCTTGCACGGTGAGCGGTACGATGAGCGCGAAGAGGCCGATCGCGACCGCGTACGAGACGACGATGGCGAGAATGCGGCGTTCGAGTCCGATCAGGAGATTGAAGCGCGCGAGGATCGTCCACGCGGAGGGGGTT
>WBZN01000598.1_pt1 | contig 19909 bp, 11 predicted proteins | sample 5204281 | NCBI WGS metagenome assembly WBZN01 (sample SAMN12344347, study PRJNA552823) | activated sludge metagenome | biome: Activated sludge suspended growth; feature: Nitrification reactor; material: Wastewater; isolation source: activated sludge from nitrification reactor of wastewater... | reverse complement strand
GAGCAGGTGGCTCGCCTCGTCTTCGTCGAGCGACGCGAACTCACGCTGCACCGACTGCACCGAGGTCGGCCGGGCTTCGCCTGCCCAGAACACCTCGCCGTCGCCGGCCGCGAGCACCCAGTACTCGAAGATCGGCTTGGTCTCACCGACCTTGGCGATCTCCCAGCGATCGATCGTGAACTGGGCGACCGGATAGCCGTCGTTCTTCGCGATCGCCTCGATGCACGCCGGCACCGTCTTCGCGTTCGTACCCATGTACGACTGCGCCTGCATCACGAACTGCGCCTGGTGAATCCGATCGAGCTTGAGCAGCTCCGGCACCTTGAATGTCTTGCAGTTCTGGAACACGTAGGGGCCGCGCACGTCCTTCAACTGCCTCGGCGCCGACTTGGTCGTCATGTACGAGAACGTACCACCCAACCCGCGATCGCGGATCGCCCACGCCACGGCCTCCGACGCGCTCGCCGTCGAGCGTGGAGCGCACTACAGCTCGGCGTGCCGCGGTGTCGCTGCGAGCGCGAGCAGGGTTCGCACTTCCGCGTCCGACGTCTGCGAGAAGTCGTCGTACCAGAGCCCGACCGCGCGCATCGCGGGCGGGGTCAACAGGCACACCACGTCATCGACACGCCTCCCGAGCGCCTCGCACACCTCCGGCGATCCAACCGGGACCGCGACGAGGATCTTGTTCGGAGCTCGGGTCCGGAGCGCCTCGATCGCGGCGACCATCGTCGAGCCTGTCGCGAGGCCATCATCGACGAGGATCACGGTGCGACCGCGCACGTCGACCGGTTCGCGGTGATCCCCGCGGAACAGCCGCTGGCGACGCTCGAGCTCCGCGCGCTGCCGCTCGATCGCCGCGCGCAGAACCTCGCTCGAGATCCCGAGCTGCTCGACCAGGTTGCGATCGATCGCGGTGATCCCGCCAGAGGCGATCGCTCCCATCGCGAGCTCCTCGAATCCCGGCACGCCGATCTTGCGCACCACCAGGACGTCGAGCGGTGCGCCGAGCTGGTGGGCGACCTCGTACGCCACCGGCACGCCGCCACGCGGCAGGCCGAGCACCACCACGTCATCGCGACCGGCGTGGGGGATCAGCGCTCGCCCGAGCAGGGCGCCTGCTTGTCGGCGATCATGGAACCGCTCCATGATCGAGGTTCTGCACTCCGCGCGCCAGCGCACCGCGGATCTCAGGAGTGATACGCTGCCCTATCGCGGGCTCATCCTCCCTTCGCGGGTTCTCGCACGGCAGCCGGAACCGGCTCACGCCTCGCGATCTCCCGAGATTCCCGAGCGAGTCGTTGTTCGATCGGATCGCGCGCGCCGTGTGCCGCGCCGAGTGCCTGCCTCGCAAGGAGCTCTACGAGGCCTGGGAGGTCGCCCGACGCACCCGGCGGCGGTTTCGCGGGGGACGCGTCATCGATCTGGCGTGCGGGCACGGGCTCGTCGCGCACCTGATGCTGCTGCTCGATGACACCTCGCGGATCGCACGCGCGATCGACACCCGTGTCCCCGACAGCGCGGTCCAGCTCGCCGCCGAGCTCGTCCGGGTCTGGCCGCGGCTCGAGGGGCGCGTGGCGATCGAGCGCCGCGCGATCGCCGAGGTCGAGCTCGCGCCAGGTGATGTGGTGGTCTCGGTCCACGCGTGTGGTTCGCTGACCGACGACGTGCTCGATGCAGCGCTCGCGGTGCGCGCGCGCGTCGCGGTGCTGCCGTGCTGTCACGAGGCGACGCCCTCCGCGCTCGCGGGCTGGCTCGATGCGCCGCTCGCGGTCGACGTCGCGCGCGCACAGCGCCTGCTCGCCTGCGACTACGACGTGTTCACCCAGATGGTCGCCGCGGAGATCACGCCGAAGAATCGGCTGTTGCTCGGCGCACCCAGGCCGCGCGATGGCTAGGTTGCGAGGCCGCGCCACGACGAAGGATCGCCTTCACGACGTGCTCCTCGTCGGGGCCCGACGCTCCAGATCACACGCGATGTCGAGGGCTTGCTGGATCGTGCTCAGAAACGTCATTGCGATCGACTAGGGTGAGCGTCATGGGCATCGAAACGACCGGAAAGCTGCACACGATCTTCGAGACGAAACAGGTGTCAGAGCGGTTCACCAAGCGTGAATTCGTGATCGAGATGACCGACAACCCCAAGTACCCTCAGGTGGTGTTGTTCCAGCTGACGGGCGATCGCTGCGCGCAGCTCGATCAGCTCGCCGTCGGCGATGAGGTCCGGATCGACTTCAGCCTGCGCGGCCGCGAGTGGCGCAACCCGCAAGGCGAGGTGAAGTACTTCAACAGCCTCGATGTGTGGAAGGTCGAGCCGCTGCGCGCGAGCGCGTCATCGGGGAACCGGCGCGGCGGGGGTCGATCGGCGGACCCGCGTGACATGGACGCGCCGCCCCGCAATGATGAGCCCCGCCCGGGCGACGTCGACGATATTCCGTTCTGAGTCGCGTCGGGTCACGCGGGTCGTCCACGGCGCTGGGGTCAGACATCGGCTACCCCAAGAGAGGCCGTGAGAGGCCGTATCACGGAGTCGGGCTCGTTCGGACGAGCACCCGCGGGGACATCCGTGTAGAACAGGGGCCGATGTCGCTCCAGTGGTACCCGGGCCATATGACGAAGGCCCGGCGCGAGATGGCCGCGCTGATGCCGTCGCAGGACGTGGTCGTCGAGGTCCTCGACGCACGCCTGCCCGAGGCCAGCTCGAACCCGGTGATCAGCGAGCTCCGGGGCCCCAAGCCTTGCATCAAGGTCCTCACCAAGAGCGATCTCGCGGATCCGGCCGTGACCCGCGCGTGGGTGCGCCACTTCGAGACCGAGCCCCGGGTGGCCGCGTTCGCGTCGACCACGGACCGGCCGCAGGTCACGCGGAAGCGGCTCGCAGAGCTGTGCCGCGGCCTCGCGCGTCATCGCGGTCCCGACAAGCCAGTGCGCGCGCTGATCGCCGGCGTGCCGAACGTCGGCAAGTCGACGCTGATCAACACGCTCATGGATCGGGCGGTCGCCAAGGTCGGCGACAAGCCCGCGGTGACCAAGGAGCAGCAGTCGGTCACGCTCAAGAACGGGATGATGATCACCGATAGCCCGGGCTTGATGTGGCCCAAGATCGAGGACGAGACCCGTGCGTTCCGGCTCGCGATGGCCGGATCGATCCCCGACACCGCGATCGACTATCTGACGATCGGCATGTTCGGCGCGCGCTTCCTGCTCGAGCGGTATCCCGAGCTCGTCGTCGCTCGTTACAAGCTCGCGGTCACCCCGCCCGCCGCCGAGGCGCTGCTGATCGAGATCGGCCGCAGGCGAGGCGGGCTCCGCAAGGGTGGCCTGGTCGACCTGCACAAGGCCGCCGAGATCTTCGTTCACGAGTTCCGCAACGGGGTGATGGGGCCGATCAGCCTCGAAGCTCCACCGATCGCCGCCACCGCACCGTCATCCGACGAGAACGCCTGAGGGGACACCATGGCAAAGAGCGCCGCGAACAAGCACGCGAAGACCAAGCCCGCCAAGAAGCCCGTGACCAAGAAGCCCGTGACCAAGAAGCCCGTGGCCAAGAAGCCCGTGGCCAAGAAGCCCGCCGCCAAGAAGCCCGCCGCCAAGAAGCCCATCGCCAAGAAGCCCATCGCCAAGAAGCCCGCCGCCAAGAAGCCCGTGGCCGGGAAACCCGCCGCCGCGGGAGCAGCGGCACGCACGACTGCGTCGACCCCGGCTGCGCTGAAGAAGGCATCTCCGGGCGAGGGCCCGTCGTCGTCGAAGCGGGACGGCGCGCTCCCTGATGTCCAGACGGCGATGCGGCAGCTCGAGATCCTCGTCAGTGCGCACCCCGGGCTGGTGCTCGAACGCACCGACGCCAAGTCGATGGCGAGGGAGACGCCCGATCTCGACGCGCTGATCCGGGCCTATCCGCGTGAGGTGATGCTGCTCGTCTACTGCACCTGGACGTACCGCAAGCTCGGGCGGTTCGGGGATGCGCTTCGCGCGGCGGAGCTCGCGACCGGGCTCGAGCGTTCGTGGCCGACGCTGACGGCGAAGGCGAGCGTACATCGCGCGAGCGGCGAGGTGGACGCCGCGATCGCGCTGTTCGATGAGGCCTCGACCCTCGACCTCGAGGATACCTCCGCGCTGATGGAAGGGGCCCGAACGCTCGGCGAGGCCAAGCGCTTCGGCGAGGCGGCGCGATGGTTCGGCCGCGTGGTGGAGCGCGAGCCGGAGCACACCGACGCGCGCGTGTGGCAGGCGTATGCGGCGTACCTCGATCGCCCGTCCGAGACCTACATCGAGATCCTGCGCTCGGTGCTGCGGGATGATCCCAACAACGATCTCGCCGAGCGGCTGCTGTCTGACATGACGTCGTCGTGATCGCGACTCGGTGACCCGGTGATGCGGTTCGATCGCGTCCCCGAAGCCGCGCAGCGACCGCGGCGCACGGCGCCGCAAAAGTGTCCTGCGCGTGCAGCGCGTCGACCAGTTCGTGGATGTCCTGCGGTAGGTTCGTGCGGCTGCTTCAGGAATGCTCGCGAGGAGATGAGCGTTCACGCGCAAGGCGGCGCACATCAGGGGTGACGAGCATGATGGCAGCGAGATTCGCGACGTATCTGGCCGTGGTGGCGCTGGCCGCCTGCGGTGGCAAAAAGACCGACGAGGCGGGGCCGTCGGGCGCCGCGAGCACCGGCAGCGCGGCGCCGGTCAAGGATAACGAAGCACCGAAGCCGTCCGCGATCACGCCGAAGCGGCTGTCGCCGATCATCAAGGAGCTCGGTGACGAGCACGTCGTTCCGACGTCGGTGGTGATCGAGCTCGCCACGCCGATCATCGATCGCGATGAGGTCGGGCAGCCGAGCGCAGCGTCAGTGTTCAAGATCACCCCGGAGGTGGCCGGGACGCTGACCTACACCGGCGTGTCCGAGCTGACGTTCACGCCCGCCGGTCCGCTCGAGTTCGACACGACCTACCAGGTCGAGCTGCAGAAGCTGCAGACCCGCGATGGCGCGATCGAGCCTGCGGCCGGCGAGAAATGGGCCTACTCGTTCAAGACGCCCGCGTTCAAGTTCCTCGGCTGGGCGCCGACCGAGCTCGATCTCGCGAACCACAAGGTCACGATGGAGATCTCGTTCTCCGGCGCCGTGCTCCCGAACGTGGCGCGCGCCCAGATGAGGTTCTCGGTCGATGGCAAGCCGACCAACGCGGTCACCATGCTGCCGAGCAAGCGCCCGCACGTGGTCAACGTGCAGCTCACCGACAAGGCGATCTCCCTCGGCACCAAGCTATCGCTCGCGATCAACAAGGAGCTCCGGCCGGTGCGCAGCGCGCCGGGGGCGGCGGCCACCGCCGAGCTCGTGATGTCGGCCGACAAGGCGATCTCGATCAAGACCGCGGCCGTCGTCGAGGGCGCGAACGGCTTCTACCTCGAGGTGATCTGCGACGACAAGGCCGCCGCGCCCGGCGAGCGCGCGTACTACGACGAGGACGGCTACTATGGCCTGTCCCAGCGCTGCCAGCTCTCCGACGAGGCGCTCCGCCGCGTGCACTTCGACCCGCCGGTGAAGAAGCTGTACGTCACCAACGGGCGCGCGGGGTTCCGGCTGTTCGGCGACTTCAAGCGCGGCGCGTACAAGATGAAGATCGATGCCGGCGCGATCTCGGTCGACGGCGGCGTGCTGCTCGCCTCGTTCTCCCGCTCGTTCGCGGTGTCGGGACGCAAGCCGCAGCTGGCGTTCGCGGCGAGCGGGCGCTATCTGCCGCGCGCGGCGTGGAGCAACCTCGGGATCAAGCACCTCAACGTCGACGCGGTGAACTTGATCGTCCGTCAGGTGCCGCCCGAGAACCTCGTGTTCTGGCTCGGCAACGATGGCGCGGACACCGCGGACGAGCGCACGAGCAACGTCGTGCTCAAGAAGCAGCTCCCGCTGCGCGGTGACGCCGACGTGCAGACCGCGACGTGGCTCGACGTCGCGTCGCTGTTGCCGTCGACGACGAAGGGCGTGCTCGAGCTCAAGCTCGTCGGCGTTGGCGCGACCGCGACCTCGCGGCTGCTGCTCACCAACATGTCGCTGGTCGCCAAGAAGACGTCACCGCCGGACAAGCCGTGGGATCAGCGCGTCCAGGCGTGGGCGCTCGGCATGGACGACGCGAGCCAGCTCGATGGCGTCGAGATCAGCATGGTGCGCAAGAGCGGCAAGGTCGTCGCGCGGTGCTCGACCTCCGGCGGCAAGGGTTGCACGATGACGGCGAAGGCCGACGACGATCCGGATCAGGCCGAGCCGTTCGCGCTGATCGCGCGCAAGGGCGATGACCTGACGTACATCCGCTATGCCGATCTGCGCGCGGCCGTCGCCGACTCGAGCACGTCGGGTGCGCCGTACGTCGCCGAGAGCCCCTACCGCGCGGCGATGTTCTCCGATCGCGGCGTCTATCGCCCGGGCGACACGGCGCACGTGGTCGCGATCGTGCGCGATGCCAAGGATCGGGCGCCCGACCAGGCGCTCCCGGTCGATATCAAGGTGATCGATCCGCGCGCGAAGGTCGTGCGCAAGCTGACCCTGAAGAGCAACGCCGGCGGCCTGATCGCGTTCGACCACGCCCTGCCCGCGTTCGCCGACACCGGTCACTGGCGGGTCGAGCTCACCGTCGCCGAGAAGCCGATCGCCGCGTACGACCTCCAGGTCGAGGAGTTCGTGCCCGAGCGGATGAAGGTCACCGCCACGCCGAAACAGACCGACGCGCTGATCGGCAGCAAGCTCGGCTTCGACGTCAGCGCGCAGTACCTGTTCGGTGGCAACGCGCTCGACAGCGGGGTCGAGCTGACGTGCGCGGTGGCGCCCGCGAAGTTCCAGCCCAGAGACAACGCGGATCTGACGTACGGCGTGATGCCGAAGGGCAAGCCGGTCACCCTCGGCGAACAGCGGGACCAGCTCGATCTCCACGGCGCGGTCACGATCGCGTGCCCGCAGCCCGAGACCGCCACGACGTTCACGCAGACCGGCGAGCTGACCGCGACGATCGCCGTGCTCGAGGCAGGGAGCGGCCGCGCCACGGTCCGCACCGCGACCACGATGCTGCACCCGGAGAAGTTCTATCTCGGCCTGCGCACCAAGGCGGCCAAGGCGGTCGCCGGTGAGCCGTTCACCGTCGAGGGTCGCGTGGTCGATTGGACCGGCAAGCTCGCGCCCCACGCCGCGAACGGCGTCCAGGTCGAGCTGCTACACCTCGAGGCCGACTACGGCTACGGCTACGACGAGGCGACCGGCGAATCGCGCTACGATCGCTGGCTGCGCACGGTCCCCGAGGGCAAGCAGGACGCGAAGGTGGACGGCGGCAAGTTCACGTTCGATGTCACGCCCGGCAGCGCGAGCGCGGGCTACCTCGTGCGCGTCACGGCGGGCAACGCGAAGACCGAGCTCGTCCTCGAGGGTGACTACAACTACGAGTACTACGGCTACGGCGACGACAACCACGCCGATCAGACGCCGCGGCCCGCCAAGCCGACCCAGCTCGCGGTCACCGTGGCGAAGGAGATCAAGGTCGGGGAGGCCGTGGCGGTCAAGGTCAAGACGCCGTACCGCGGCAAGGTATTGTGGACGGTGGAGACCGACCGCGTGGTCGCCGCGGAGTGGAAGGACGTCACCGGCAACGAGGCGACGTGGAGCTTCACGCTGCCGGCGTTCGCGCCGAACGTCTATGTCAGCGCGTTCGTGGTCAAGGATCCGCACCTCGAGTCCAAGGATGCGTTCCTGCCCGATCGCGCGTTCGGGGTGGCGTCGGCGCGGGTCATGCCCATCGAGTTCACCCAGACCGTGCAGCTCACCGCACCGAAGGAGGTCCGCTCGGGCGCGCCGCTCTCGGTGACGCTCGACGTCGGCGCGACCAGCGGCCCGACGTTCGCCACGGTCGCGGTGGTCGACGAGGGCATCCTGTCGCTGACCAACTTCTCGACGCCCGATCCGCTCGGCCAGCTGTTCGCGAAGCGCTCGCTCGGCGTCGAGACGTTCGAGACGATCGGCTGGACGATGCTGCACCAGCCGGCAGGGGCATCGTCGAGGACCGGTGGTGGTGACGACAGCGGGATGGACGGTGACGGCGGCGGCGCGCTCGGCAAGGGGCGCGTCCAGCCGGTCAAGCCGGTCGCGCTGTTCTCCGGGGTCGTCCAGGTCGGCGCGGACGGCAAGCTCACGATCCCGTTCCACGTCCCGAACTATCGCGGGCAGCTGCGGGTGATGGCGGTGACGTCGAGCGCGACGCGGATCGGCCGCGCGGAGGCCGAGGTCACGGTGCGCGATCCGCTGGTCGTGCAGGTCACGTTCCCGCGGTTCGCGATCCAGGGCGACGAGCTGCAGATCCCGGTGTTCATGACCAACGTGTCGGGCGGCCCGCTCGAGATCTCGGTGAAGCTCGACAGCCAGAACCTGGCGATCCCCGGGCTCGTGGCGCCCAAGACGGCCCCGGCGCCGATCAGCTTCCTCGGCAAGGACACCGGCACGCTGAAGCTCGACGACGGCCGCGCCGAGACCGTGGTGTTCTCCGCCAAGGCGGTGATTCCGATCGGCGGCGGCAAGCTGCGCGTGGTCGCGCGGGCGAAGGGCGCCGCGGGCACGTTCGAGGTCAAGGACGAGCTCGACGTGCCGTTCTTGCCCGCGGGCCCCAAGGACCGCGCGCTCCAGAAGCTCAAGGTCGACGCCGGGACGCTCGATCTCGCCGCGAAGGCGACCGCGCTGAACGGCTGGGTGCCGACGAGCGAGCGCACGACGTTCTGGCTCACCAGCAATCCGTACGGCGAGTCGTTCGAGCACCTGACGTACCTGATCCACTACCCGTACGGCTGCATCGAGCAGACGACCTCGTCGACGCGCCCGCTGCTCTACGTGGCCAGCCTCGCGGAGAGCGTCGATCCGGCGCTCGCGGAGATGAAGATCGAGGACATGGTGACCTCCGGCATCAACCGGGTGTTCTCGATGGAGACCCCGTCGGGCGGCTTCGGCTACTGGCCCGGCGCGACCGATCCGCTCGAGTGGGCGACCGCGTACGCGACGCACCTGCTGCTCGACGCCAGGAAGGCCGGCTATGCGGTGCCCGACGATCGGCTCGCCAACGTGCTGACGTGGATCGATCAGCGAACCCTCGCCTACGAGCGCGGCGACCGGATCCAGCGCCAACCATGGAATCACTACGACGAGCAGGCCGAGGCGTACCTCCACTACGTGCTCGCGCGCGCCGGCAAGGGCAAGAAGGCGCGGATCCTCAAGCTGATCTCGATGTACCCGGCGAAGCCGGTCGCGGAGCAGGCGGAGGATGTCTACTTGCTCAAGGCCGCGCTCTATCTCGCGGGCGACCGGCGCTACGAACGGGACCTCAAGGCCGTGGATGCGTCGCCGATCGCGGCGGACCGGATCAACAGCTGGAGCTTCTACTCCGATCGCCGCCGGCGCGGGCTGATGCTCAGCACGTTCCACGATCTGTTCGGCAACGATCCGGCGGGCGAGGGCCTCGCGACGCGCGTCGCCGAGGGGCTCCGCGGCGAGCGCTCGAGCTACTACAACACCCAGGAGCTGGTGTGGGGCGTGACCGGGCTCGGCAAGTGGGTGTCGTCGATCCAGTCCAAGGGCGTCGCCTCCGGCACGCTGACGGCAGACGGCGCGACGATCGAGCCGCGCAAGCCCAAGGGCAAGTCCAACGACAAGAGCTGGTCGTTGATCCGCGCGAGCGAGTACAAGGCGCTCAAGCTCGACATCCCGCAGCAGGCCGCGGGCCTGTGGCTGATCGTCAACAGCGAGGGCGTGCGCGCCAACACCGACGACAAGGTCGGTGGCAACGGGCTGGCGGTGACGCGCAGCTACCACACGCTCGATGGCGCCAGCATCGATCCCGCGCGCGGCACGCTCGCCCTCGGTGACCTGGTGTTCGTCGAGCTCGAGGTCGAGAACACCAGCGGGGAGACGATCCAGAACATCGCGCTCGTCGATCGGCTGCCCGCCGGCTTCGAGGTCGAGAACCCGCGCCTGGGCCGCGCGACCAAGGCCGATTGGATCAAGGACGACGAGCAATGGGCGATCGACTTCATGAACCTGCGCGATGACCGCCTCGAGGCGTTCGGGACGCTCGCGCCGAAGGCCAGCAAGAAGCTCGTGTACACGGTGCGCGCGGTGACCTCGGGCAAGTTCACCATCCCGCCGGTCGAGGCCGAGGCGATGTACGATCCGACGTTGTGGGCGCGTGCTCGGGGCGGCACCGCGATCGTGGGCGGGCCATGGACGGGCAAGACCCTCTAGCGTCCCGCGCGCGGCGAATCCTCGGGCGCCTCGCGCCGTGGGCGCTGTGGTCGCTCACCGCGATCAACGCGGCGTTCACGCTGTTGATCTTGCTCGCCTACGCGGTGCCCCTGCCCGCGCGCCGGATCGCGTGGTCGGCCTCCGTCGAGTATCGCGACGGTCGCCCGGCGTACGTGTTCCTGTCGCCCGACGACAAGTGGCGGCTGCCGGTCGCGCTCGACGGGCTCGATCCGAAGCTCGTCGACGCGCTGGTCGCGCTCGAGGACAAGCGGTTCTGGCGTCATCACGGTGTCGACCCGATCGCGCTCGGGCGCGCGGCGATCAGCGACGTGATCCACGCCCGCCGGGTCTCGGGTGGGTCGACCCTGTCGATGCAGCTCGCGCGGCTGCTCGAGCCGCGGGCCCGCACGATCCCGAACAAGCTGCTCGACATGTTCCGCGCCGTGCAGCTCGACCTGCGGCTGTCGAAGCGCGAGATCCTCGAGGCCTACCTGTCGCGCACGCCGTACGGCGCGAACGTCGAGGGCGTCGAGTCCGCCGCGTGGTCGTACTTCGGGCATGGCGCGCAGCACCTCACGCCGCTCGAGATCGCCACCTTGCTCGCGGTGCCGCAGGGCCCGGTGCGCTACGCGCCGAACGCGCGCAACGGCAAGCGCCTGCGCCAGCGTCGCGACGCGATCCTCGCCAAGCTGATCGAGGCCGAGGTGTTCTCGCCGGTCGATGCGCAGGCGGCGGTCTCCGATGCCACCCCGCCGCCGGATCGGTTTCGCCCGATGCCGCGCGAGGCCTTGCACGCGGCGGTGGCGCTGCGGGCGCGCTACCCGCACGAGCTGCACATCCGCTCGACCCTGGACGCCGGTGCGCAGGCGCTGGTGGAGCGCGAGGTCCACCTCCGGGCACCCGAGCTGCAGCGCAAGGGGATCTACGGCGGCGCGGTGGTCGTCGTCGATCACCGCACTCGCGAGGTGGTCGCCCTCGTCGGCAACCTCGACTTCACCGATGCCAGGCACGGCGGACAGATCGCGATGTTCGAGCGCGCACGGTCGCCGGGGTCGACGCTCAAGCCGTTCCTCTACGCCCTCGCGATCGATCGCGGGCTCGCGCTGCCCGAGTACCTCGTCCCCGATATCCCCACCGCGTACGGCACCTACCGGCCGCGTAACTTCGATGGCGACTGGGCGGGGCTCGTCACGCTCCGTGACGCGCTGTCGCGCTCGCTCAACCTGCCGTTCGTGGATCTGCTGCAGCAGCTCGGCGTCGAGCCGTTCGTCGCCGAGCTCGGCCGGATGGGCGTCGCCCTCGCCCGCGTCGCGCCGGGGCAGTACGGCCTGTCGTTGATCGTCGGGGGGATCGAGCTGACGCCGCTCGAGCTCGCCGGGCTCTACGCGACGCTCGCGGAGGACGGCGTGGCCCGGCCGTTGCGCCTGGTCGCGACCGACCCGATCCGCGGCACGCAGCCGATCTTCGGCGCCGGCGCCGCCTGGCTGACGCGGCAAGCGCTCGCGCTCAAGGACCGCCCCGACTTCCCGAAGCGCCGCGACGTGATCGGCGTCCCGCCCGAGATCCACTGGAAGACCGGCACGAGCTTCGGGTTTCGCGACGCGTGGGCGGTCGGCTCGGGGCCCGCGTACACCGCGGTGGTGTGGACCGGCAACGTCGACAACACGCCGAGCGCCGAGCTCGTCGGGTCCGAGGCCGCAGGTCCGCTCCTGTTCGACGTGCTCGAGGGCCTCGGCAAGCGCGCGCGTCCAGCCGTCCCTCCGGTCCCCGACGACCTCACCGAGGTCGAGGTCTGCGCGTACTCCGGTCACATCCCCGGCGAGGGATGCGATCACCGGATCCGGGTCCGGGCGCCGCTGCACGCCGTACCGACGAGCCCGTGCCCTTATCACCAAGCGTACGACGTGGATCGTGCCACCGCGCGCGCGGTGCTGCCGTCGTGTCGCGCCTTGGGCCGGACCTATGATCGCAAGAACTTCGTCGTGCTGCCGAGCGCGGTGACCGCCTGGCTCACCGGCCGCAGCCGCGCGGTGCCCGAGGCCCCGGTGTTCGCCGATGGCTGCGCCGATGCGAATGGATCGCCGCCGCAGATCACCACGCCGACGGAGGGCCAGATCGTGCAGCTGCTGCCCGGCGTGCCGGCGACGCACCAGCTCGTGCCGCTGTCCGCATCGACGCGCGCGCCGAAGGTGTCGTGGTTCGTCGACGGCACCTTGATCGGCACGGCGCCGTCGAGCGAGCGGCTGTTCTGGACTCCGACGCCGGGCAAGCACGTGGTCGTGGTCGCCGACGATGCCGGGCGCAAGGCGCGCCGCTCGCTCGAGGTCACCGCCGGGATCTCCCAGCGCGCCGCGCCGTAACCGATCACTCGTACGGCGCGAACATCCGCTTCGAGTGACGGTGCGCGTTGAGCTGCACGAGCTCGCCGGCGGTGTAGGCCTCGGCGCCCCGGAGCTTCGCGCGGATGAAGCCGACGACGAGGCCGCGGGCCGCCGCGCCCGCCGTGACCAGCTCGGCGTCGCCGGTCTCGGCGCATTCGTCCCACAGCTCGAACAGGGCCTGCTTGCGTGCCGCCAGATCGCCGGTCGTCGCGGCGAGCCGCTCCAGGTTGCGCTGCATCAGCGCGGCGGACTGCGCGAGCTGCTGATTCCGGAACCGGCGGCCGATCTCGACGCGCTGATCCCGCGTGCGATCGAGGAACGCGAGCTTCCGGCTCGCATACGGATCGATGCCGTGGCTGCGCATCTGCCAGTCCGTGACGTCGAACCGGATCGACAGGCCCTCGAGCTGGACGTTGGGTTCGTCCTTGAGGTGCGCGGTGCCATCTGCGTCGATGTGGGCCTTGAACACATCCTGATTCGAGCCGTAGGTGCCCTTGCCGGTCGGGTGAAGGTCGACGGCGTCGGCCTCGCCACGCGCACTCGCGAGCCGCTCGCGCTCCACGCGGATCTCGTCGCCGGTCGCGCGCTCCATGAAGCTCGGATCACCGAGCTTGCTCCGCGCCATCGCGATCTGCGCACGCGCTCCCTCATCGCCCACCGCTCGCGCCGGCGCGACGGGCGGGCTGCGGGACAAGAACTCATCGAGGAGCTCGGACGAAGGTCTCAGGTCGACCTGGGGCCGGCGCATCGTCAGCAGGTTGGTCTTCGGTGGCGCGGATGGCGCGGGTGGCGCGGGTGGCGCGCCCGGCCGGGCGGTCTCGACGATGCCGGTGGTTCCAGTCGAGATCGCGACGCGCGGACGATCGCGATGCGGCGGCGCCGCGCCCCCGTGGCTGCCACCGGCGGCGGGCGTGACCGTCGGCTCACGGGGGTCCTCGAGTAACTCGACCACCATCAGCGGTGGCTCGGGCGCTGGAACGGTCACCGCGACGCTGACCGGCAGCGGAGTCACCGGCGTGTGCCCGGGGCTCGTCACCCACGCGACGGCAGCCGTATGGACTGCCACCGAGAAGACGATCGCTGCCGGCGCCGCGCGCATCCGGCTATGACCTCCATCCCGCCGAAATCGTTGCCGGGTCCTGCAAGCCGATGGGGGTTCATCGCCGGCCCGGCCCGGGACACGTGGCCCGATGCCCGCGCGCACCGCAGCTCGCAGCAGGCGCGCACCGCGGTCGCGTGTAGGCCATGTCGTCGTTGCGATCCTGGTCGCCGGCTGCGTAAGCAGGGCCACGACGATCTACGATCTCGATCTCGTAGGGTAAACTCTCTAGCCTGACGACGTGTCCCTGTCGCCGTCGTCAAACGTCGTTCGAGCCGTCGGACGTTACGCGCTGATCCGTCGTCTCGGGGCTGACCACGTGGCCGAGATCTATCTCGCCCAGCACGCCCGCAAGTCCGGCGACGACAGGCACGTGATCGTCAAGCGAATGCTGCCCCAGATCGCCAGGGATGGCGGTCGCGTCGAGCAATTCCTGACCGAGGCTCGGCTCGCGGCGCAGCTCGACCACCCGAACATCGTGCGGATCGAGAAGATCGACGTCGACGCCGACAGCTACTACTACGCGATGGAGTACGTCCGCGGCGCGGACCTCCGGCAGATCCTGCGGGGCCTCGCACATCACAACCGCGTCGCGTCGATCGAGTGCGCGCTCGCGATCGGCGTCGCGCTGTGCGCCGCGCTCGAGCACGCTCACACCAAGCACGCCGCGCTCGTCCATCGTCACGTCACGCCGTCCAAGGTGCTGCTGTCCGATGCGGGCGCGATCAAGCTGGGTGGGTTCGGCGCGATCGAGGACCTCCTCGCGTGCACCGCGGGCTATCAGGCTCCCGAGCAGTGCGTCGGGTCGGCGGTCGATCGGCGCAGCGATCTGTTCTCGCTCGGCGCCGTGCTCTACGAGCTGACCACCGGCGTGCCGCCGTTCACCGGCCCGACCGACGCGGAGGCGATCGCGGACACCGCGTGGTGCAAGATCACGCCGCCCTCGCAGCACCGCGCGGACTACCCGACGATGCTCGAGACGATCGTGCTGCGTGCGCTGCGCCGCGATCCCGACGACCGCCATCAGACCGCAGGCGAGCTGCAACGCGACCTCGAGGCCGTGCAGCGCACGCTGGGGGTGGCCGCGTCGCCGAGATGCATCGCGGCGCTGGTGGCGAGCGCCGGCCACGTCGCGAGCCCCCCGCGATCGATCGAGATGGGCGAGCAGGCCAGGCAGGTCGAGGATGCCGGCGATGCGGCGCCGAGAGCGTCGACGTCGCAATCGATGTCGCTGGCGTCGAGCTCGATCGTGATCACGCAGATCGCGCGCTGGCATCATCGCTGGTGGGCGGTGCTCGTCGCCGGGATGATCCTCGCCGGCCTCGGCATCTCGGTGATCGCGGTGTACCGGATGCAATACGCCCCGGCACCGCCGCTCTACGTTGGCCGACCGGCGCCGCCGGAGATGCCGCCGAGCTCGCGTCCACCCGTGGCGAAGCAGCGGGCGGCCGACGCCCCCGAGCCGACGACCGCGCCCGACCGACGGCCGGCGGCGAAGCGCCCAGCGTCCGAGCAGCCCGCGAAGGCCCAGCCGGCCCCGCCGATCGCCCCCGTCGCCGGTCCCTCGGCCCAGCCAGCGCCTCCGCCCAAGACGATGTCCGATGCCGCACCGACGATCACCAGCATCGATGTCCGCGGACTACCGACCCCGATGGTGCGCAAGAGCGTGGAGTCCGCGATCCCCGCGCTCCGGGCGTGCTTCAAGGCCGCCGCGCGCGAACGCGGGCTCGCGACGAACTCGACGATCAACCTGCTGTTCGACATCGACGACAGTCGCGCCGCGGTCAACGTCCGGACCAACCGCGACCGCGCGATGGGGAGCTTGCCGGGCTGCGTGACGATGGCGATCGGCAAGATCCGCACACCGCAGGCACCGAGTCCCGGCACCGCGCACGTCTATCTGACGATCACGTTTCGTCCCATCTGAGCCGCCGTTGCACGAGCCCGGCGTCCGGCTGGATGGCTCCGCCCGACCGCACATCGCGGCCGTGCGAGCGTGCGCTACGATCACGCGGGGTCCGCACGCAACCTCCCTGGGCTCGGACGTAGACCCAGCGCGGCGTGATCGACGCCACCGACTCAGGCTTCGGTGGGATCTCGAGCACGGCAACCCTCGCGCACCATGGGTCACGGTGGTGCATCCGACGTACCTGCGTGACGCGCCCGCGGGGCGCGAGCAGTCAGGCATTCGCCGGGAGCCGGACCGTGAACATCGCGCCCTGCCCCTCGCCGTCGCTCGCCACGCTGACCGTACCGCCCTGACGCTCCACGAGGTGACGGACGAGCGCGAGCCCGATGCCGAGACCATTCTGGCCGCGGGCGGTCGACTGATCTCGCTGGGTGAACGGCTCGAACACGATCGGCAGGAACTCGCGGTCGATGCCTCGCCCCGTGTCCGTGACGCGGAGCTCGACGGCGCCGTCCTGCTCGGCCAGCGACACCGAGATCCGCCCACCCTTCGGGCTGAACTTGATCGCGTTTGCTGCGAGATTCCACGCGATCTGGCGCAGGCGATGCGGATCGGCCTGAACGCGGAGCTCGGCCGCGAACGCGGTCTCGATCGAGACCTGCTTGGCCTCCGCTTCGGTCCGGAGCGCATCGAGCGCTGCCTCGACGATCGGGACTGGATTGACCTGCTCCGGGGTAACCGCGAGGGTGGTATCCGGAGCGCGCGACAGCGCCAGATCGAGCAGATCGTCGATCAAGCGCGCTTCGGCACGCGCGCTGTTCTCGATGGTCTCGACCGCGCGCTGGCGGCGATCCGCATCGAGGTCGGTCCGCCGGAGCAGCTCGGTCCACAACAGGATCGCGTTGAGTGGCGTCCGCAGCTCGTGCGAGACCGCGTTCAAGAACGCGTCCTTCTCGTCCGCGATCGCCCTGGCCGCCGCCTTCTCCGCCTCCGCGAGCTTGGCGCGCGCTTGCTCGGCCCGGATCCGCGCCGTGACATCGAGCATCCCGATCAGCAGCGACGTCCCTTTCGGTCCACGCGTCAGCGCTCGGCAGGCGATCAGGATCACGCGACTCTCGCCGCGGATCTCGTAGTGGACCATGACATCATCGAAGTTCTCCTGGCGCGCGAGGAGATCGACGACGCTGACAGGTACCTCCCAGTGTCCGGCGCCGACCTCGAACAGGGCCCGCCGTTCGACCTCCGCGGGCGTGGTCTCGAACGCCTGATAGAACGCATGGTTCGCCGATTCGACCTGGAGCGCGAGATCGAGCACCACGAGCGGATTCGGAACGGTGTCGACGATGGTCGAGGTGTCGTCGCGTGCCCGGCGGCTCTCGTCGAGGCTGCGCTTGAGCGCGCTGATATCGATGAACGAGATCACCGCACCGTCGATCTTGTTGTCGGTCGTGCGGTACGGCCGGATCTGCATCCGGTAACAGCTCCCGTGCTCGTCGCTGACCTCGGTCTCGCTCATCACGAGCGAATCGACCACGTTCGAGATCGTCGCGCTCAGGTCCAGGATCTCGAGCTTGGGCCGCAGGTCGCTGATCTTTCGTCCGATGTCCGACGGGATCAGGTTCATCACCGCGCGCGCTCGCGGCGTGAACCGGCGAATGTGCTGATCGGGATCGACGATGATGATCGCGATATCGACGCTCGCGAGCAGGTTGACCAGATCATCGTTGAGCGTCTTGAGCCGCTCGTTCCCGCGCTGCAGCTCGTCGTTCACGGTCTCGAGCTCCTCGTTGGTCGACTGCAGCTCCTCCTTGGCGGTCTGCAGCTCCTCGTTCATCGACAGGAGCTCCTCGTTCATCGACTGGAGCTCCTCGTTGGCGACGCCGAGCTCCTCGTTCGTGGTCGTGTGTTGCGCGAGCGTCGCGCTCAGGTACTCCTTGGTCGCGACCAGCTCCTGGCGCAGCTCGACCACCTCGTTGCGCTCGGCGGCCGTGATCCGCACCTTGCCCTTCGTCCGTCGCGCGCTCGGCCGCGCGTCGTCGGAGCTCGCCTCCTCGAACACCACGATGAAGTGACGCTCCTGCGCGGCCACGCCGGGGAGTGGAACCACCTCGATGTTGACGCGCCGCGCCCCACCCGATTCGCGGAGCGGGATGTTCTCGCGGCGCACCGCGGTGTCCTCGCGCTGCGCCCGCTGGAGCGCGGCACGAACTTCGGGGCCGAGGCCCGCGCGCGACATCTTGACGAGGCTGTGATGCGGTTGACCGGGGGACGGCTCCAGGAAGGGTCCGGTGCGGCCGCGGTACTGCAGGATCTCGCCGTCACCATCGACCAGCACGCACGCCGGCGCGTAGCGCGCGAGCAGGACGTGATCGACATCGCGCTGGACGTCGGCGGCGGTTCGCAAGCGATCGCGGAGCTTGCGCTCGTGGAGCGCGCGTCCAAACCGCCCATTCGCGAACGGAAGCGCCAGCCGCACCGCCGTCGCCTGACGACTGTAGATCGGCAGCCCCGGCCCGAGCGGCGAGAACAGCGTGTCGAACCCGGCGACGCTCTCGGCGAGCCCGATGATCAGGAACCCCGGCTGGTTCAGCGCGTAGTGAAACATCGGGATCAGCCCCTGCTGCAGGGACGGCCCGAGATAGATCAAGACGTTGCGGCAGGAGATCAAGTCCAGCCTCGAGAACGGTGGATCGGAGGTGAGATCATGGCGCACGAACACGCAGCGCTCGCGGATCTCCTTCTTCAGCCGCCAGCCGCCGTCGACGCGCGTGAAGAACCTCGCGAGCCTCGCCTCTCCGACCTCGGCGACGATCTCATCCGCGTATTGCCCCGCACGCGCGACCTCGATCGATCGCTCGCTGAGGTCGGTGCCGAAGATCTGGAACTGGCGGCGGTGCCCGGTCGTCTCGAGGAACTCGGTCACCAGCATCGCGAGCGAATACGGCTCCTGGCCGGTCGAGCAGCCCGGGACCCAGATCCGCATCGGCTCGCCCGCCGGCAAGCTGCGAAGGATCTCCGGAAGCACTCGCGTCGTGAGCTGGTCGAGCGTCGCGCGATCGCGGAAGAACTCGGTGACGTGGATCAGGAGATCCTCGTACAGCGTGGGGATCTCGCTGCGATGCGCCGCGAGGTACTGCGCGTAGCTCTCGAGCGAGCCCAGCTTGTGCTCGGCCATCCGCCGGTTGATCCGGCGCTCGATGGTCGCGCGCTTGTAGTTCGAGAAGTCGATGCCCGTGGCGTTGCGGAGGTACTCGATGATCTGATCGAAGCTCGACCGGGGTGGCATCGCGATCGGGACCGCGGAGTCGTGGCTGAGCCGGCCGAGCTCGTGCCCCATCGCCCCCGGCGGCAGGACGAGGCTCACCGCGCCGGCGGCGATCGCGCTGCGCGGCATCTCGTCGAACTGCGCCGTCGTCGGATCCTGAGCCAGCGTGATCCCACCCGCGCTCCGCATCGACCGGAGCCCTTCCGCGCCATCATTCCCGGTGCCGGACAGCACCACCCCGACCGAGCGCGCGCCGAGCGCCAAGGACAGGGAGGTGAACAGCTCGTCGATCGGATGGTGGATCGGTTCGCCGCCCTTCGCCGGCTCGAGCACCAGCGCGCCGCGCGACAACCTGACGGCGACGTTCGGTGGCGTGACGTAGACGTGATTCGCCTCGATGCGGGTGCCCGCGGTGATGTCGAGGACCGGCATCTTCGTCGAAGGCTCGAGCTCATCGCGGAGCACCCCGACCTGCGACGGCGCGACGTACTGCAGCACCACGAACGCCATCCCGGTGTCCGCCGGGGTGTCCTCGAGCAGCCGCTTCATCGCATCGAGCCCGCCGGCGGATGCGCCGATGCCCACGACGCGCATCGGCGGCGACGTCCGCGGGACCGCCCGCCTGATCACGACCCGCCGATCAGCCCATGACGCAGGGCCACGCGGACGAGGTCCACGATCGAGGCCGCCTCGAGCTTGTGCATGATGTGCCGGCGGTGCGTCTCGACGGTGCACCGGGCGATCTCGAGACGCTGCGCGATGCTGTCGTTGGAGCCCCCCCGCACGAGCAGGTTGAACACGACCCGCTCTCGTGGGGTCAGGGTGTCGACCGGGAACGGCGTGTCCGTCGCGAGCAACGCACCCAGATCGCGCTTGGCGATCTGGGGGGCGAGGTACCTCACGTCACCGAGCACCGTGTGGATCGCTTCGTTGATCTCTTCGATCGATTGCGATTTCAGCGCATAGCCCGCAGCACCGGCGCGCAGCATCTCCGCGATCCGG
>WBZN01000864.1_pt1 | contig 19915 bp, 18 predicted proteins | sample 5204281 | NCBI WGS metagenome assembly WBZN01 (sample SAMN12344347, study PRJNA552823) | activated sludge metagenome | biome: Activated sludge suspended growth; feature: Nitrification reactor; material: Wastewater; isolation source: activated sludge from nitrification reactor of wastewater... | reverse complement strand
GAGGAGCGGGCGATGATCGCCGAGGCTTCCAAGCGGCGCAGCGAGGCCCAGGCGAAGAAGCAGTTCGGCGTCCAGCACTGGATCGACGACCTGCCGTGGCAGCAGGCGAACGAGCGCCTGGAGTCGCAGCCGACGGTGAACATCGAGGGTTTGGTCGCGGGCTACACCGGGGTGGGCGGCAAGACCGTTCTCGGCCATCGCGCGGTGGCGAAGATCGACATGCGCCTGGTGCCCGACATGAAGATGGCGGACGCGGTCGCGGCGCTCAAGGCGCATCTCGCGAAGCACGGCTTCGGCGACATCGAAGTGAACGTGAGCGGCGGCTACGATCCCACGAGCACGGCGGCGTCGGCGCCGCTCATCCAGGCCCAGGTCGCGGTCCTGAAGCGCGCCGGCATCGACCCCGTGCTGTGGCCGCGCAACGCCGGCTCCTATCCGGGCTACGTCTTCACCGGCGAGCCGCTGAAGCTCGCCTCCGGCCACTTCGGCCTCGGCCACGGCAGCGGCGCTCACGCGCCGGACGAGTACTACGTGATCGAGTCGACGAAGCCGGGCGTGCAGGGCTTCGACGGCGCGGTGGAATCGTTCGTCGAATATCTGTACGAGCTCGCGAAGTAGGAGGCTCTTGAGGCGCCACGATCGTCGGGGAGACGGCCTGAAGGTCTCCCCGACGGAGAGTTCCGCCGGCGCGGCGAGTGAGCCCTGTCGGCGTGGCGGCGAGCGGTCCTTGTGGGATCCTCGTGCCGGTGACGGAGCGGCGGGGTAGTCAGCGAAGCCGATGCCGCGCAAGACGGAGGTGACCCATGGTGCGCAGGTCATGACGATCCCGAAGTCGACCCCGAATCCGATTCACTACGCACTAGCTTTCCTGCTCGCCTCGGTCGCGGTGCCGCCGGCGGCGAACGCCGACGGGCCGGTGGTCATGCGGCCGGGCGAGAACGTGGGATTCACGTACATCGTGGGCTGGAAGGTCTTCGATGCCGACCAAGGTCTGCCGATCGACGCGCAGTTGGTGCTGTACTGGTTCCCGCTCTCGGCCGAGGACGCGATGGGTTCTCCGCTCGGCACGTCGCACGGGCTCTCCCGGGTGACCGAGCGCTGTGTGGCCGCGATGGTGGTGCCGCCCGACGACACCATCCTGCACGCCAGGTACAAGGCCGCGCAGGGCGAACCGCTGCTCGTGCTCGCGGACCGCTCCGGCGGAGAACTGCTGCGAGTCCCGGCCGAGCGCGGGAAGTTCGAGGCCCGCAAGGTCGAGAAGGCCGTGAACGCCGCGCTCGGTCAGCGCGAAGACGCCACCGCGGCGGCGCTCAAGAACGCCGAGACCCTGGCGTCCACCGGCGACAAGGACGCGGCGATCGCGTCTCTGCAGAAGATCTGGGCCGCACGCTGCCTGTTCCCCAACCTCGCCAGGAAAGCCGCGAAGGCGCTCGAGAAGCTCGGCGTTCCGATGTAGAAGGTCGGAGTTGCAGAGGTCAGGACGCACGTTGCTTGAGCGACCAAAGGCCTCGACGACCGGCCAGCCTGACGTGGAAATGGACCGCGTGGGAGAGACTCCAATGACGCGCGTGTACCTGGCCGCTCTCCTCGGATAGTTGTTTTTGGGAAACCGAAGAACGTCGCCTATTTGCGCCTGGACCTGATCCGAGTGCGCGCCGGTCGGTGCGTCGGAGCGCTCGTCAGGACCTTTCCACCCCCTGCCTAGATCCTTCGTCGAGACGACCCCGCTACCGGCACTCCACAGGGCGTCAAGGCTCTGGCGACTCCACGGCCGGCGACTTCTGCGTAGTGCACGAGCGCAACCGGCGACGCCCGCGGAAGCCACGCCGGCCGCGCACGGCTAGCGGCACTGGCGGTCCGTCCCTCTCCAGGTTGAACTCACCACTGAAGATTCAGCAACATTTTCACTCGTCTGCTACGGTGCCGTCATGCCTGCTCGCCGAGCGATTCACCACGTCTCGCGGCCGTCGGAAATCGCCGCGGTCAGCTCTCCCATCCGACTGGAAATTCTCGACGTCCTCGCCGGCATGGGGCCGGCCTCGGTGCCCGATGTCGCCGCCACGCTTGGGCGCGCGCCGGATTCGCTCTACTACCACTTCAAGGCGCTGGCGCGCTGCGGGCTCGTGGTGCCGGCCGGGGAGCGCCGGCGAGGCCGCCACCGCGAGGCGCTCTACGAAACGGTGGCGCGTGACATGCGCCTCAAGTACGACCCTTCGTCGCCGGCGAACGTGCGCGGCGTGAGCCGCATCGCGGGCTCGATGCTGCGCCTCGCGCACCGGGACTTTCGCCGCGCGCTCGCCGCGGGCGACGCCCGAGTCGAGGGACCGTCCCGTGAGCTGTGGACCTGGCGGGCCACCGGTTGGCTGACCGCGAGCGAGCTCAGGAAACTCAACACGGCGATCCGCGCGCTCCATCGCGCGGCGTCGCGACCCCGGGGGCGAGGACGCCTCTACGCCGTCACCCTGGCGCTCGTCCCCCTGGACCGGCGCCGCAAGGAGTAGCCATGCACAACGATCGTCGGTCGGCCCCGTACGTTGGTCTCTTGCTGGCGCTGTTGTCTCTGCTCGGAGCTCGCGGCGGTGCCGCTTTGCCGCCGGGCGACGCGCCGCGCGCCATCCTCTCTGCCGCCCAGCAGGCCATGGGAGGCGAAGCGTGGGCGGGTATTCGCACCCTGCACGAGGTCGGCAGGATCGAGACGGGAGGACTCTCGGGGCGTTATGAATCCTGGGTCGACGTGAGCTCGGGGCGCTACGTGGATAGGTTCGAGCTCGGTCCGGCGACCTTCGCGCAGGGGTTCGACGGCACCCACGCCTGGAGCGCCGACACTTCCGGGCAGGCGCGGCTCGACGATTCCGAGTCCGCCCGCGAGGATGCCGCGAACGAGGCCTACCGGCGGAGTCAGTCGTTCTGGTTCCCGGATCGACGGCACGCGACGCTCGAAGACGGCGGAGCGCGCAAGGAAGAAGGCAGGGATTTCCACGTGGTTCGGATTGCGCCCGAGGGCGGTCGCGGATTCGAGATGTGGCTCGACGCCGCCACGCATCGGATCGACCGGATCGTGGAGCCGAGCGGCCCCGACACGAACAAGACCTTCTTGTCCGACTTCCAGCCGACCGCCGGTGTACTCATCGCCCACGGCCTGCGTCTCTCGAACGGCAAGCCGGCGTACGACCAGAAGATCTCGCTGACCGCGATCGAGGCCAACGTCGAGATCGCGCCGTCCATGTTCGCGCTACCGCCGCCGCCGGCACCGGACTTCTCGCTGCCGGAAGGGAAGACCTCCGTCACCGTTCCCTTCGCGCTGATCAACAATCACGTCGCGCTGGACGTGCGCATCAACGATCACGGACCGGTGCGCATCTATTGCGACACGGGTGGGTCGAACGTCCTGTCGCGGGGCTTGGCGCGGGAGCTCGGGGTGCAGTCGAGCGGTGCGCTCGAGGGGGCGGGCGTCGGCGAGGGCCCGGGCGGCTCGATCGCCCTCGCCAAGGTGGACAAGATCGAAATCGGCGGGGCGACGATCCGCCGGCAGATTTTCGCAGTGTTCGACCTGGCGCCGCTCGAACGGGTCTACGGCGGCCCGCTGCCCGGCATCGTGGGCTACGAGCTGTTCAAGCGCTTCGTGGTCACGCTGGACTACGAGAACCGCCGCATGACGCTCACGCTGCCGTCGGCCTTCCGTCCGGACGGCAAAGCGACCGAGGTCCCGTTCGCCTTCCACGGCACGAAGGCGCAGATTCGGGGCGCGATCGATGGCATCCAGGGAACGTTCGACATCGACACCGGCAGCGGCTCTTCGCTCGATCTGTCCCGCCCCTTCGTCGAGAAGCACGGTCTCGAGAAGCACTATGGCGCCCATATCGAAGCGATCACGGGCTGGGGCGTCGGCGGTCCCGTGCGCTCCGCTCTCGCCCGGGTGGGGACGCTCACGCTCGCCGGCTTCGAGATCCCGGGTGTCGTGGCGCTGCTGTCCCGGCAAACTGGCGGCGCCTTTGCGGACACCGGAATTTCCGGGAACGTCGGGGCGGGCATTCTGCGGCGCTTCACATTGACCTTCGACTACCCCGGCAAACGGATCTTCTTCACGAAGAACACGAGCTTCGACGAGCCCGACCTGTACGACCGGGCAGGGATGTGGATCAACGCGGCGCCGGGCGCCTTCGAGGTGATCGACGTCGTGGCCGGCGGTCCTGCTGCTGCGGCGGGTCTGCGCGTCGGGGACCAGATCCTCTCGGTCGACGACAAGCCCGCGCAGGAGGAGGACCTGTCCAAGGTTCGTCGCCAGCTGCGCAACGAGCCGCCGGGGACGAAGGTGAGCCTTCGGGTAGCGACGTCCGGGGGCGCGCCGCGCACCGTGGTGATCGTGCTGCGCGATCTCGTGTAGGCGGAGGACCGGCGCGAAGGCCGCGGGATCGTCGCGGGTCGTGCTCCTACCCCGCGGCGATCCTCCGAGGCCCAGGGAACGCCACCCGCGCCACCAAGCCGGAGCGATCGTCACGGTTGCTGAATTCGAGACGCAGGCCGTGGCGCCGGGCGGCGGCCGTGGCGATCGCGAGGCCGAGACCGCTGCCCTCGCTGCCGTTGCCCGGCACGCGGAAGAACCTGTCGCAGACCCGGCCGAGGAGCTCGGGCGGCACGCCGGGGCCGTCGTCGATGAGCTCCACGACCGGCCCCATCGCGCTCTGCCGCAGCTCGACGTCGACGCTGCCGCCGATCGGCGTGTAGCGCAGCGCGTTGTCGAGCAGGTTGTCGAACAGATTGCGTAGATCGTCGGCGTCCGCATGCGCGCTCGCCCGCGCGTCCGCGCGAAAGCCCAGGTCGATCCGGCGGCGCTCCGCGAGCGGGATCAAGCGCTCGATCGACTCCTTGAGCAGGGCCTCGAGGTCGACGTCCCCGAGGGTGCGCGTCGGATGGCCGGCCTCCTGCCGAGCGAGCCTCAACATCTGCTCCACGAGCCTCTGTAGCCGCTGGAGGCTGTCCTCGAGGGGCCGCAACTCCTCGCGCGCCGAGTCGCCGAGCCGGTGCCGGAGGCCCTCGACGCGCAGCGTCACCGCGGTGAGCGGCGTGCGGAGCTCGTGCGCCGCGTCCTGGAGAGAGCGCTGTTGCAGCGCGAACGCATCCCGCAGGCGGGCGAGGAGCCCGTTCATCGCGGCGATCAGCCCGCCGAGCTCGCGCGGCACGTGCGCCAACGGCAGCGCGGTGAGATGGCGCTCGTCCTGAGCGCCGATCGCCTGCACGAGCCGGTCGACGGGGCGGAGCGCGAGGAGCACGGCGAGCCCGAGGAGGACCGCCGAGACGGGAATCAGGAACGCGATGGGCTGCACCGATTCCCAAGCGGAGCTCAGGATGACGCGGCGCCGGAAGCTCTCGCTCTGCACCACCTGCACGCGCAGCGCTGGTGGGTGGAGCGTGTAGACCCGCCAATCGCGCGCGCCCGCCCGCAGCGTGCGGAAGCCGTCGCCTGTTTGCAGGGGCAACGACGGCAGCGGCCAGTTGGAGGAGACGAGGCGATCCTGCTCGTCCCACAGCTGCACGATCAGGCTGCCGTCGTGCTCCACGCGTTGCGCATCCAGAGGCGGCAGCGCCGGCAGCGCCGGCGGGGAAGACTGGCGGTCGTACGTCTGCGCCAGGCCGCTCATCTGCCGGTCCATGAAGGCGTCGATGCTCGACTCGTATCGGTTGTAGCTCAGCCACATCGCTGCCGCGGCGGTGAGGACGTAGGCCGAGAGCAGCCAGGCGAAGAGCTGGCGCCGCAACGAGGTCACGTCGGCTCCCGCGGAATTCTCCAGCCCAGGCCGCGCACGTTGCGGATGATGTCCGGGCCAAAGCGCTTGCGGAGCCCGTGGATCACGACCTCGACCGCGTTGCTGCACACGCCGCGGTCCCAGCCGTACATCCGCTCTTCGAGCTGTTCGCGCGACAGGATCGCGCCCGGACGCTCGAGGAGTGCATGGAGCAGCGCGAATTCGCGGGCCGAGAGCGGTGAGCGCGAGGAACGCAGCTGGATCTCGCGCGTCGCCAGGTCGAGCTGCACGTCGGCGGTTCCGACCAGCGACTGGGCGTGTCCGTCGCGCCGCCGAATGACCGCCCGCAGTCGCGCCAGCAGCTCGCGCAGCGCGAACGGCTTGACCACGTAGTCGTCGGCGCCGCCGTCGAGCCCGCACACGCGGTCGTCGACGCCGTCGCGTGCCGTCACGACCACGATCGGCGTGCGATCCCCGCGGGCGCGAGCCGCCCGCAGCACGTCCAACCCCGAACGTCCGGGCAGGCCGAGATCGAGCAGCGCCCCGGCGTAGTGGCCGCGCGTCAGAGCCAGCTCGCCCGCGCGCCCCTCGCGCACCCAATCGACGGCGAAGCCGACGCGGCCGAGCGCCGCGACCAGGTCGCTGCCGATCATGTCGTCGTCTTCGACGAGGAGGAGTCGCATCGGTGCGGGCCCAAGGCCTGGAGCAGCTTCGAGCAGGCGGCCCGCCGCGCGTGTGTGCTCGCCGCGGTGCCGCTCCCGCCGGCATCGTACTGCGCTCGCCCGAATCTGCCGCGCAGCGCCGCGCGGGCGGGGCCGATCGTCCGTTTGGCGCCGCGCGCCGCCACCCCACGACGCCGCGACGCCGCGGCACACGATGATGACGCCGTCCTAAGTCCCGTCTAAGTCGGGCTCGCTAGCCTGCGTGCGACGACGAAACGGAGGACTACCCATGACCGCCCGGAACCGACTTCTTCTCTGCGCACTGCTGTTCGGGCTGCTCGCCACGCGACCGCTCGCGGCGAGCACGATCGAGGGCTATGTCGACGGCGCCGATGACGTGCGCATCCACTACCTGACGGCCGGGCCGGCGGGCGCGCCGCGCACGCTGCTGCTCATCCCTGGCTGGCGGGTCAGCGCGGCGTTGTGGTCGAGCCAGCTGGATTTCTTCGCCGCCCAGGGGTACCGCGTGGTGGCGATCGATTCGCGGTCGCAGGGCGGGTCGACCGTGGTGCAGGCGGGCAACGCGCCGGAGGATCGGGCGCGCGACCTCGAGCGCGTCATCGTTCACCTCCGGCTGGAGCACCTGATCCTGATCGGCTGGTCGCAAGGGGTGCAGGACGTCGCGGCGTACGTCGCTCGTTTCGGGACTGCCGCGGTCGACGGCCTGGTCCTGGTCGACGGCACGGTGAGCTCGGGCGCCGCTGGCGTCGCGGAGGCTCCCGCCTCGGCGCAGGTCCTACTCGAGCGCCTGGCAATGTACTCCGGCGACCCCCGGGCATATACGGCCGGCATGTTCCACGCCATCCTCACCGCGCCGAGAGCCGCCGGGATCTTCGATCAGCTCGTCGAGGAGTCGATGAAGACGCCGCCGGACGTGGGCCTCTCGATGCTCGTTCAGGATCTGCTCACCACGGACCGGAGACCGACGTTGCGCAGGTTCGACCAGCCGACGCTGGTGGTCGCCACGGCGGAGAAGAGCACGCTCGACGAGAAGCGCCGGATGGCCGCCGCGCTGCCGCGCGGCCAACTGATCGTGATCTCCGGCGCCGCGCACGCCGTGTTCTTCGACCAGCCGGACGAGTTCAACCGGCAGCTCGCCGCATTCATCGGCGGCCTCGGCGGGGGCAGAGGGCCGCGCTAGCCGGCGGCCGCGAAGCGCGTGGCGCGCCCGCTCACTGCGCCCGCATCGCCACCGCCGGATCGACGCGCGTCGCGCGCCGCGCCGGCACGATCGTCGCCAGGAAGGCCACCAGGGTGATCAGGAGCGAGACCGCGAGGAAGATCAGCGGGTCGTTCGGGCTCACCTGGAAGAGCGCCTGGCGGATGCCGTCGCCGCCGACCCTGGCGATCACGAGCGCCAGGCTCAGACCGATCGTGAGGCCGATCGCGAGCTGCACGAAGCCCTGCGTCAGCACCATCCGGAGGATTCGCGCCGAGTCCGCGCCGAGCACCATGCGAGTGCCGAACTCCTGACGGCGCTGGTTGACCGAGAACGACATCACGCCGTAGAGGCCGACCGCGGAGAGCAGGACGGCGATCAGGCCGAAGATACTGAACATCGTGGCGATGACGCGATTCTGGGCCAGGATGCCGTCCAGGTTGGCTTCCGGTGTGCCCACGAAGTAGAGCGGCAGGTCCGGGTCGAGCTTGGCGACGTCGCGCAGCAGGCCCGCCGCGAGGCTGGTCGCCGCCTGTCCCGGGCGAGGTCGCACGACGAGCGTCGCGAACTGCGGCGCCACGGGCTCGGCGGCCGGCGCTCCAACGGGCGAATCGTAGAACGGCACGAAGAACCCGGTGCCGTCGACCAGCGGGTTGTTGAACGGACCCGTCATGCGCACGTTCGAGGTGACGCCGACGATGGTGCGCCAAGGGCTGAACACCTTGCCGTTCGGATCGGTCACCCGGAAGCGATGGCCGACGGCGCTCTGGTGTCCGAAGTGCTTCTCGGCGAAGCCGGAGGTGACGACCGCCACCGGCATCTTCTGGTCGCTGTCGCCGTCGGTGAAGTCGCGGCCGTCGATGACCTTGACGCCCAGTGACTGGAAGTAGCCGGTGCTGACGTTCTCGAAATTGGCGTTCGGGCGGTCCTTCGGATCGCCGTATTGGCGGCCTTCGATCTCGATCGGCGCGGCGTTGGCGAAGATCATCTGGAAGCGGGTAGTGAACGCCGCTTGCTCGTAGGCCGGGTTGGCGCGCAGCGCCTGGAGCGCGTGCTCGAAGAAGGCCTTCTTGTGCGCCGAATCCGGATAGCTGCCTTCCATCAGGGCGACCCGCGCCGACAACAAGCTCTTGGTGTCGAAGCCCATGTCGGCCTGCTGCTGGCGGCGGATCGACTGCAACTGCAGCGCCGAGCCGATGAGCAGGATCGAGGTGACGACGATCTGGAAGACCACCAGCCCGCGATTGACCAGCCCGAGTGCCCGACTAGAGCTCCCGCGGCCGGCGTCCTTGAGCACCGTCGAGGCGTTGGCGCGCGACGCGACGTAGGCCGGCACGAGCCCCGAGACCAGCGCCGAGAAGGCGGCCGCTCCGGCGACGCAGGCGAGCACGGCGCCGTTGATGCGGAAGACGATGAACGACGGAATCGGATTGGTGCCGCCGTGGGTGACGTCCATCAGGATGTGCGTCGTCCAGTACGCGCCGGCGATGCCGAGGACCGCGCCGATGGCGGCGACCAGCGAATTTTCGGTCAGCATCTGACGGATCAGCCGCCAGCGGGCGGCGCCGAGCGACGAACGGATGGCGAGCTCGCGCGCCCGGAGCGCGGCGCGGGCGAACTGCATGTTCATGACGTTGACGCAGGCGAGCACCAGCACGCCGACACAGAAGCCGAGCATGGTGAACATCAGTCCGCGCAGCTGACGCGGCGTGAACGTGTCGATGAGAGGCTCGACCACCCCGGCGTTGAACGCCTTGTTGGTGTCGGGATAGGCGGTGGCGAAGCGCTTGGCGAAGAGGTCGAACTCGGCTTGGGCGCGCTCGATCGTCACCGTCGGCTTGCGCGCCGCCATCACGGCCAGGCTGTTGGCATTCGGGTCGTTCCGGGCGGCGGGCGGGTATTCGTTGAACAGCGGAATCCAGAGCTGCTCGTTCTGCGGGAAGCCGAAGCCCGCCGCCATCACGCCGACGATCGTGGCGGGCTTGCCGTTCACCCGCACCGCCTTGCCGATGACCTTGGGATCGCCGCCCAGGTCTCGTTGCCAGATGTCGTAGCCGATGATCGCGACCTTGGGTGCGCCGGCCGCGTTGTCGGCGGTCTCGAAGTCGCGGCCCAGGAGCGGGTGCACGCCGAGGACGCGCAGGAAGTCTTCGGTGACGTACGCGCCGGTGAAGCGCTGGGCGCGTCCATCGATCGTCAAGTTCACGGTGGCGCCGTTGATGTACGCCGCCATCCGTTCGAGCGTCGTCTGATGCTGCTGCATCTCCACATAGTCGAGCCCCAGCACCTGACTGAAGTTTCCGAAGGGACTCGTCCGGGTCGGGTCGACCAGCTGCACGCTCACCATGCGGTCGGCGTTGGGGAAGGAGAAGCCGCGCAGGAAGACCGCGTCGACGACGCTGAACTGCGTGGCGACCGCGCAGATGCCGATCGCCAGGACCGCGATCGCGATGGCCGCGAAGATGCGGTCGCGCCGCAGCATTCGGAAACCGAGCTTCACGTCCTGCACCGAGGTCTCGAGCATCGCCGCGCCTTTCCCTTGGGAGTACCCGTCGGCCGTGCGTCGAGTGACGGCGGCCGGTCCGGGGAGTCTCTGGTAAGCCATTACGGCGAATGCGCTCCCGAGGTTCCATCCCGTGGGGCGAACTGCGGAAGTTGTGCGCTGCGGGCCCTCTGGCCGGTCCCGAGTCGATGCGGCCGATTCAGGTCGCTGGTTGGAGAGCGTGCGCTCCGGCGACTGGCCCGGCCCGCGTCCTGCCGGCCGTATCGACCGGCGCGCGAGGCCTCGCTGAGGCCGGCGGTTTTCACTCGTGGACCGGCTGTGTCGGGCGCCAGACGGACAGGCCCAGGCCGAGGACCGTGAGCCCCAGGATCGCCGCGTTGATGTAGGCGCCCGGCGGCGCGCCGGCCTTGGCGATCGGGGCCTTGACGATCGGGTGGAGCAGGAGAACCGCCTTGCGCGCCAGGTGCTCGAGCAACAGCACGCCGAACACGAAGGGAATGAGGGCCCGGCGGCGGGTGAGCGCGAGCACACCGAACGCGTTCAGCGCCAGTTGCCCGACGCCCCACATCGCGAACAGGGCCACCACCGCCTGCGCGCCGTCGGCGCCGAACCGGTCGAGGGGGATGCCGTCGGCGGACTGCGCCGCCTGTTGGCCATTGAAGATCGTGCCCAGCGCGATGGCCGACTTCAGGAGCACCACGGCCAGCAGCAGCCAGAAGGCCAGGCGATGCCCGCGATAGATCTCGTCGCTCACGATTCCTCTTCCTGGCCGGGCGGCGGGGCGCCGTACCATTGCCCCCGCAGGCCGGCTCGGACGCGTTCGCGCTCCTCCGGGGTCATCCGTTCCCAGCGCTCCGCCACGCGGCGGCGCACCCGGGAGCGCGAGGAACCCATGAATCCGCTGCCTCCGAACAGAATGCGGCACAGCGCCAGGATTCCCAACGCCTGCCAGAACGTGACCTCGTGGAAGCCGAAGAGCGTCGGCAGCAGCCAGTTCCAGAGTTGTTGGACGACCGTTCCACCGATGAAACCGAAGAGCAAGATCCCGAGGATCGCGGCCGGAACGAGCAAGAACCATTTCCGTCTCATGTCAATGTCTCCGAGGAACTGCGGCCCGCATCACTGTGAAAGCTCGTCGTGGACGTCCTGCAGGAGCTCGCGCAACTGCAGGACGGCGTAGCGTTTTCTCGACAGCAGCGTGTTCATGTTCACTCCGGTTTCCTCCGCCATTTCCCTGAAGGTGCGCCCTTCGAGCTCGTGCGCGACGAACACAGCGCGCTGCTCACGCGGCAGTTGTTCGAGCGCCCACTCGAGCTGTTCGAGCAGAACGCTCCGCGCATACAAAGCCTCGGGACCGGCGTCGGGCGAGGGCAGCAGGTCTTCGCGCGGCGTGCCTGCCTGCCCGGCGCGTGCGGCGCCGTCGGCGAAGCTTTGCGGCCGGTATTTGCGGAACAGATCGGTGATGCGATTGCGCGCCACGCGAAACAGCCAACCGGTGACGTGGTCGATCGGCATGAGCAGCCGGTTCGCCTCGACCAGCTCGTAGAAGACTTCCTGCAGGATGTCCTCCGCGTCGCGCGGGTCCGGCACCCGGCGGCGAATGAAGTCGCGCAGCCGGGACTGCTCCCGCTGGACCGTGTCGGAAATTCGGCGGTCTTGATCGGGCGCCACGGGGCCTGCGCTCGCCGAGCTCTTCATTCGAAGTCTTAGACGATTGAGGCGGTCCGAATATTGTAGGCCCCGTCCCGCAACGCCGGGACTCCGGCGGCCCAGGCGGTTTCAGTTCCTGGGCGAAGACCGGGAGCGGTCTCGCGCGCCGCGGTTGTGCGGCGCGGCGATCTAGCGCAGCCCGGTGAAGAGATCGGTCTCGAGCGCGCGTCCGCCGTTGACCAGGCTCAAGGCGCGGTAGTAGCTCTGCGTGCCCCAGAGCTCGCGATGGAGATCTTCGGGCAGGCTCGCCAGGCGCTCGTAGGCGGCAATCTGCGAGTCGTGGCACTGCACCGCGCGCCAGACCGCGGGCCAGTGCTCGGCGGTATCGAGCCGCGTCGTGATCGCCCACTCGGGCCAGGGCGTTGCCTGGCGCTCGACGCCGTCGACGCGCGACACCAGCCGTTTGAAGGCCGCCTGATAGGCCTCCCAGATCCCCGGCGGCCAGGCCAGGAAATAGAGCTTGGCGACCTTGTGTGCCGGCCGGTCCGTCTCGCCGGGCACCGCTGCCTCGAGGACGGCGGCGGTGGTGAACTGACTGATCGCGATGTGATCGGGATGCCCGTACGCACCTTCCGGCCCGAAGGTCAGTACGACGTGGGGACGAAGGCGCCGCAGCTCGGACGCGATGCGGCCGATCGCCTCGGACGGCACCGCCGAATCGAGCTCCGCGTCGAGGTAGTCGAGAAAGGAGACCTCGCGCACGCCGAGCGCCGCGGCCGCGGCGCGCAGCTCGGCTTCGCGGATGCGTCCCAGCGCGACGGGGCCCGGATGATCCTGGCCGTCGCGGTAGCGCCCCCGTTCGCCGCGGGTCGCCGCCAGGATCGACACCTCGACGCCTTCCGCCGCGTAGCGGGCGAGCGTGCCGCCCATGCCGAGCGATTCGTCGTCGGGGTGCGCGGTCACCGCGAGCAATCGCAGCGGCGGCGGCGTCTTACGCACGGCTGGTCCAGGGACGAGCGTCATCGTGAGCGGCGCACGGGTCCGCTCGGCCACGCGCCGTCCGGCCTGGGCGCGGCGACTCTGCGAGGTCGGCCATGGCGGGATCCTATCGCTCTCACGGACTCGGCTAGGCGGCGCGGAGCAACCGGAGCGGCCACGCGCGATGCCCTGGGCAGGACGAGGACCAAAGCGCGCTATCGTCACGCGCGGCGCGGTCATTCCCGCGACCGGCGGTGACAGAGAGAGCGGAGGAGAGCGGTGGGGAAGTTCACCCGGCAAGAGGCGCAGCGCATCGTGCAAGCGGTCCGGCGGCGACGCATCATTACCCTGTGGATCGCCATCCCTGCGATCGGCGGCACGCTCGTCATGGTCTTGTCGCAGTTGCCGCCGGGCGACCAGGGCGGCTTTCCGCTGATGCATCTCAACCTCGTGCACCGGTGCGAGCTGTTTGGTCTTCACGGCCTCGCCCTGGGCGTGCTCGGAGCGGTCGTGGCCGTGTTGGGATTCCTTCTCCATCTCTACAACTGGCGCTGCCCGGCGTGCGGGGCAGCGATGCGTGGTCGAGCCGCAGCGTGCCATCGCTGTGGGGCGCCATTCGAAGCGGGGCAGATCGACCAGGCTTCCGCGGCGGCGGGGACACCTCTCGTTCCGGGGGGGGCAGTGCCGGCGGGCCCGGCCCGCCCTGCCGCCCCACGCCGTCCCAGCGCTCCCGCACCGGCAAAGAAGGCCGCCCGTCCAGCCGCGCCTCCGGCCGTCGCTGCGGGCGCCGGAGCGCCAAGCCAGACTCCGGGCAGAGCCATCTCACCGCCCGCGGGAGGACCGCCGGCGCCCGTGCTCTCGCCGGTCCAGATCTGGGCGCTGGCCGCGGGGGCGAACCTGACGCGCACGCGCGGCGACCGGCTCGACCGGTTGGAGCTGGGTTGCTCGGTGGAGAAGGCGCGCGAGTCGCTGTCGACGTGGTGGGACGTGAACGGTCCCGAGGACGTGCACCTGACCCTCGGCTGGCTACGGCACGAGGGGCATTCCGACGAGCTGCAGCGAGTTCTGCAGACGCTCGCGGCGGTGCCGGAAAGCGATTTCGAGGCGTTCCTCGCCGCGCAGTCGAAGTCGATGCAGCACCGCTATCGATTCGCGCACGACCACCGCGCCGAGTTCAAGAACGGTACGCTCGAAGCCTGGGACATGGTGCGGATGTCCTTCGTCGCCCGCGCGTCCTACACCGCCGGGTGGCTCGACGAGGCGGCGGCCTGGGAGGCGGTGCTCGAAGCGGCGCGGCGCATGCAGCGCTCCCACACGTCGTGGGTGGATCTGTCGCAGTGCTACCTGCTCGGCCGCCGCTACTGGGCGGGGGGCGATCCCGAGCAGCAGAAGAACTTCGACAAGTTCGGCAGCTGGCTCGAGCAGAGCTCGAAGAGCCCTTGGCATGCGCTCGACTGGACGTTGCCGCTCGCCACGATTCATCTGGTCAACTAGTTGGGCTGGAACGCCCGCCTCGATCGTGGCGATCTTGGTCAGGGCCTCGTGCGCGGCGTTGCGCCCTCCTCGCCGTGGACTCGGCTATGGCTGCGCCGGCGCGCCTTGCCCACGGTGCCCAGCCGCAAGCGCCACCCACCATTCCGGATCGCACGCCACCTGCCCCTCTCGCGCGGCGGGGGAGGTGTGACCCTCCCCCGCGTACGGTCACCAGATGAAGCTGAAGTCGAACCGCGAGTCCGCGGCTGCGCCGGAGGGCTTGAAGCAGCGCACGGTCGCGCTGAAGTCGGCCCCGCCCGTGGACCAGCCTTGAATCTTGCAATAGACGGCATCCGACCCGTAGGCCGTCACCTGCACGTGACCGCCGGCGCCCCAACTGCCGCTGGTCGTGACCGGAGCCACCGCGTCCTCCCCGCCCTTCGCAACCCGGTCGGTCGAGACGCCCGCGCTCTCCTCCTCGGTGCCCGGCTCCTTGAAGAGTGCGCCGCCGCCGACGCCCTTGCAGACGACGTTGTACACGCCTGTCCCGACGCGCGTGACCAGGTTGCCCTGGGCGCGGGCGACCGCGTTGTAGGAATAGGTCGCACTGGGGCTGTAGGTCGAGGTGGTGGTGGGATCGTGCGCCCAGAAATAGCACTGCGTCTGCGCGCCGCGGCCGGGATCGGCCGCAACCGGCGCGACGGCGACGGCGAAGAGCGCCATGGCGGCGAGAGCGATGCGAGTCGTTGTCTTGGTGGTCATCTCGAGGATCTCCTTGGAAAACGGCTGTTCGTTGCGGTCGACACTGAAGGCTTGGCAGAACGAGGTTCCTGCTGGCTTGCGGCGCCACCCCCTTTCGCGGGTCGTCAAAATGCATGGCCGGCATCACGAGCCTCGGTGGCTCGCGGCGTCGGTCTGGGTCCAACCAGGGTGATCCCCGGAGCCTAGCCCACGAAATCGCTCGCCGGCGGAGAATCCCCGCGCAAGGAGCCGTCCCGGACGGAGAGCGCTTCCGCAATCTCCCTAGTTACACTGTGAAACGAGAAACGGCGCCGATAGCCGACACCAGCGCCCTTTTGGATGGCCGTATTCGATCCATCGAGGGGGCAGCCGGAGCGCCGCCGAGCGGGGCCCGATTCGGTATGCTGCCGGCAGATGTCCAGGATCAGCGGCAAGTCGGCGTCCGCGCGCGGCTCATGAGCGACACTCCGGCCATCGACGAGCGGTTCGCGGCGCTCTACCGCGAGCTCCATCGCATCGCGCACCGGCAGTTGCGCGGCGGTTCCAGCACGCCGACTCTGGCCACGACGGTCGTCCTGCACGAGGCCTACCTGAAGCTCGCGGCGCTCGACCCGTCGTGGCAGGACCACAATCACTTCGTGGCGCTCGCGGCGCGCGTCATGCGACAGGTGGTGATCGACCACGCGCGGGCCGGGCGCGCCCAGAAGCGGGGAGGCGACGCGCGCAGCCTGGTTCCGGCCGACGACGCCGCGACGGCGGCACCGCTGCCGCTCGTCGATCTGCTGGCGATCGACGGTGCCCTGCGCGTGCTCGAGACGGTTGACGCGCGCCTCGCCCAGCTGGTCGAGCTGCGCTTCTTCGCGGGCCTGACCCATGGCGAGATCGCGGCCGGCATGGGCGTCAGCGAGCGGACGGTCGAGCGCGAGTGGCGCAAGGCGCGCGCGTTCCTGATCCGCGAGTTGACGCCGGCGAGCCCGTGACCGCCGCCGGGTGGTCGCGCGTCGGTCCGTTGCTGGACGAGCTGTTGGGTCTGGAGGGCGCCGCGCGATCCGCCCGACTGGCGGAGCTGTGGGCGGAGGCCCCGGCGATCGCCGCCGAGCTCGAGCAGCTCCTGCGGGCCGACGCCTCGACGGGGGGCTTACTCGACCAGGGGCTGCCGGTGCCTCCGTCCACGGGCGTCACCGCGCTGCCGGACCTCACCGGTGAGCACGCCGGGCCGTACCGTCTGACCCATCGACTGGGCCTCGGCGGCATGGGCGTCGTGTACGCCGCGCAGCGCGCCGACGGGAGCTACCGGCAGAGCGTGGCGGTCAAGGTCGTGCCGGAAGCTTCGTCGGCGCTGGGGCGGCGTTTCCTCCGCGAGCGGGCGATTCTCGCGGCGCTTGACCATCCTGGAATCGCGCGGCTCCTCGACGCCGGAACGCTCTCTTCCGGTCAGCCGTTCTTCGTCATGGAGCGGGTCGAGGGCGCCACGCTGCTGGAGCACTGCGACGGAGCGCGCGCCAGCGTCGACAGCCGGCTGCGGATCTTTCTGCAGGTCTGCGACGCCGTGGCCTTCGCGCACAAGCGACTCGTCGTGCATCGAGACATCAAGCCGTCCAACATCGTCGTGCAGCCCGACGGGACGGCGAAGCTGCTCGACTTTGGCGTCGCCTCGCTGCTCTCGGAGGAGCCGACGGAGAGCTGGGTCTCCCTGACGAGGGCCTTCACGCCGGACTACGCGGCTCCGGAACAGCTTCGCGGACAGACGGTCGGAACCGCGGCAGACGTCTACGCCCTCGGCGTCCTGCTGCACGAGCTCCTCGCCGGTGTGCGACCCGCGCGGTCGCTGAGCCGTCCCGACACCACCCTGCGACGCGTCGCCGTCGCCTTCGCGGAGCTGCCGGGCACGACGGCGGAAGCCGTGGCGCGAGCGCGCGCCATGCGTGCGGAAGAACTGAGGGAGCGTCTGTGCGGCGATCTCGACGCGATCGTCGGCGGCGCGCTCAAGTTCCGCGTGGAGGAACGCTACGCGTCGGTCGAGCACCTGGCGGCGGACGTGCGGCGGCACCTCGAGGGTCTGGCGGTCGAGGCCCGCGGCAGTGAGCGCGTGTACCGGGCGCGCCGGTTCGTGCGCCGGCATCGCGTCGCGGTGGCGTCCATCATGGTCGCTTTCCTCGGGCTTGCGGCAGGCTTGTTCGTCAGCCTCGAGCAGACGCGCGCGGCGCGCTCCGAGGCGGCGCGGGCAGGTGCCTTGCGTCGCTTCCTGACCTGGAGTCTGAAGCGGGAGCTGGTCCAGGGGAGACGTTTCGGCCCGGACGGCCCGGCCCTTGTTCCGCTGCTCGCGCGTGGCCTGCCCGCGGTCGACGAGCAGTTCCCCGACCAACCCGAGGCCGCCGCCGAGATCTACTCGGTCGCCGGCGAGAGCCTTCGCCTGGTGGGGGCGTTGGACGACTCCGCGCGCGCCCTGCGCGAGGCGCTACGGCGCAAGAGCCTCCTCTATCCGGCCGCGGACGCCAAGGTGCGCGAGGCACGTTTCGATCTCGCCCAGGTGCTGGCGGAGCAGGGCGACGAACAGGAAGCGCGGCCGTTGCTGGAGGTGCTGGAGTCGGAGACCCGCGGTGCGGTGACCGCCGAGCGCGAAAGTGTGACGGCGACCCTCGGTGAAGTCCTGCGCCGAGCGGGCGACCTGCCGGCGGCCGAGCGCCTGGCGCGCGAGTCGGTCGCCATCGTCACGACGCAAGGCGCTCGCGCGGAGCCGCACGCGACGTCGTTGAATCGGCTGGCCGCGGTTCTCTACCAGGAGGGCCGGTACCTCGAGAGCGCCGCGATTCTGGCGGAGGCCAGGTCGGTTCTGCCGGCGCACGAACTTGGCACCGAGGGAGCGCAGGCGGAGCAGGATCTGCGCGAGGCGTTGGCGCTCCACCGCGCCGGCGACCTGCGGCTCGCCGAAGCGCGCTATCGCCAGGCCCTGGCGAGCCGGTCGGCGAGTCTGGACCGTGGGATCGATGCGCGCATCTCCTGCGGCCTCGCGTTTCTCGCGTGGGAGCGCGGCGATGCGTCGCTCGCCGGGGCGGTTGCACCGAGCGACCGGACAGGCCCCGCGTCGGATCCGCGCTCGGGATTCTCCGATCCAGGAGTGCCGTGCTCGGTGTTGTCCGCGTGGGAGAACGGCGACACGCCCGCCGACCTCGAGCGGGGGCTCCTGGGGGTCATGAACGGCGCCGGATCGTTCGCGAGACGGGCGCCGGCGGCACGGGCGGATGGCGCCCTTCTGCTCGCGGAGCTGCGGCGGAAAGAGAGCGCCACGGCCGACTGCCGCGCGCCGGCGCAGCTCGCGACCGCGCTACGCGACGCGAACCCCGGTGTGCTGGCCTGGCGGCGCGCCGAGGCCCACCTGCTGCTGGGGCTCTGTCTGGCGGAGCGCGGCGACACCGATCAGGGCAGGAGCGAGATCGCGGCGAGCCTCGGCGCGGTGCGCGAGGCCGTGCCGCGGCACCGCTATCTTCCGCAGGCCGAGGCTCTCTTGCGGCGCTGAGTCGAACGCGCTAGCGACGCGTCGGGTCAGGTCTGGTCGACTTCAGCGTGATACGCGCCGCAGTGCAGGCAGCGAAAGACGTAGGCGGTCGGCATGCCTTCCTTGTCCAGGGCGTCGAAGAATTCCTCTAGGTCCGAAGCGGACAGCTCGTAGTCCTCGCGCAGCACCTCGCGCACGGCGGTTGCCGCAGGCGAGAGATCCGCGCCGAGCTCCGCCGCCCCGGCCGCGCCCAGGAATGCCGCGGCGTCGCCGCAGCAGGACGGCCAGTCGCCGTCCTGCCAGCGTTCGAACCCCGGCGTGCGCTGCTCGATCTCGAGGCGCACGGCATCCGGGACGTCGGCGAGCGTGCCGGCGTCGTTGAAGCCGGCGCCGAACTGCCGCGCCAGGGTACCGTCGGCAATGCACCACGGACAGACGCAATGCGAGAGCATGAAGTTCTTCGCCGTGTGCGCGGGGCCGGTGTAGACGTACCCGCGTAGCCGATTGCAGCCCAGGCACGGCGTGTCGGGGGCTGCCCGGACGACGCCGGTGGCCAGCGGATCGGGGTGATAGCGGAAAGAAGGGAGCGGTTCTTCGGGTTCCACGCGGCGAGTCTAGCGGCGGCCCGAGCGGAAGTTGAGGCGGCCGGATCGGGCGGCGCACGAGAGTTGGCAGGATGGTTGCTTGTGATGGGCTGCAGGCGGACGAAGTCACGTTCGCTCGAAACGACAACGGAGGACAGCCGATGCTCAAGCACATCGAAACTCTCAAGGATCGCGCCGACAGCGCCGTGGACACCACTCGCGACGCGGTTGTCGCCGGAGCCAATTCGGCCGAGCGGCGGATCGAGGAAGCGGCCGATTCGATCGTCGATTCCGCACACAATGCGGCGGCTCGCGTGCGCGAGGGCGCCAAGACCGCGTCGCGGTCGGCCCACAATGGGGTCGGGCAGGCCGCCCGCTCGATCGACCGGGGGGTGACCACGGCCGGCCAGACGCTGTCCCGTTGGGGTGAGAACGCCGGCGATTTCGTGGCCGAGAACCCGGGGCGGGCCTTGCTCATCGCCGGAGCCGTAGGTTTTGGCCTCGGACTCTGGGCTCGCCGCCGCCGCGCCTAGGTTCACTGCGCCAGCGAAAGGCTCTCGACCGGCCGCGGATCAATTCTGCGGCCGGTTTCTGTTTTTAGTCTAGCTAATTTGATTTTTAATCTTGGCGTTGGTATTTTTACCGTATTGGACGGGTCATTAACGGCATCGTCCGCTCCGGAGGAGCTCATGACCACGCCAGGACTTCGCGACTTTCTGGAGATCCCGTACGACAAGCTCGAGGAAATGAACCTGGAGGCCAAGGAGGACCGGCTCCAGCGCAAGGATCCCGACAAGGTGCGCGAGGAACGTACCAAGTACCTGCACGACGAAAAGCGCATCAAGGCCTTCACCGTGTGCTTCAC